>Ga0302322_100000432_pt1 | contig 32084 bp, 30 predicted proteins | sample Fen_T0_2_FD_203757 | JGI IMG/M metagenome (GOLD analysis project Ga0302322, IMG submission 203757) | Peat permafrost microbial communities from Stordalen Mire near Abisko, Sweden - Fen_T0_2 | ecosystem: Environmental > Terrestrial > Soil > Wetlands > Permafrost | place: Sweden: Abisko...
AGATACCGACACCAATCCCCGGATGATCTTTAAGAAACTGAGTGGCACCGTAAACGATCGCTCCCGTCGAAGGCCCCACAATCAAGCCTTCCTCTCGAAACAATCGCTTCGTCGTCTCGTAGGCTGGCTCATCTTCAACTCGGACGACATGATCGATCAAACTGCGGTCCAAAATCGCAGGTTGTTTGGCTTCCTGGAAGTTTTTGAGTCCAGGAAGACGATGGCCTCGGCGCGGCTCGATCGCGATCACCTGAATCTTGGGATTCTGCTCCTTGAGATAGCGCGCGACACCCGTGATAGTTCCACACGTGCCGTAGCCGGCGAAAAAGTAATCAATTGTCTCTTCGGTCTGGTTCCAAATTTCGGGTCCGGTCGTCTCGTAGTGCGCTTTGACGTTGTCCGGATTCTCGTACTGGTTCGGCATCACGTACTGATCCTTGGTTGCGGTTCCATCGACAAAAGAGTGAGCCAACGCAATTGCTCCGTCCTTGGGATGATTGATCGGGCATAAATCATCCGGCGTGGCCCAGAGTTCTGCCCCGAGCATGCGGATCAAAACCTTTTTTTCGTCCGGCACACCGTCGGGAATCGTGATGGTGATCTTATTGCCCAACAGCGCCGCCAACGCGGCGAGCGCGATACCGGTGTTGCCCGAACTCGGCTCGACGATCGCCTTGCCGTCAAGCTGACCGCGAGTCTGCAAACCCTTTAGCAGGTAGTAGGCGGTTCGGTCCTTGATCGAACCAAAGGGATTGAACCACTCCAATTTGAGAAAAAGCTGGCTGGGCGCCGGTGGCACTACCCGGTTCAGACGCACCAACGGCGTGGGATTTTCCGGGTTCGCGATCAGTTCGCGGACATCGTTGTACCGGCGAAGGCGAGAGGACGAAGCAAGAGTCGGCGCGGCGGAAGACATAGGTCAGAAGTGAATCGTGCGTCCAAGATCCGACAGGTACAATGCCATATCTTTAGTTACTTAGGTTATTCAGTAATGTTAAGAAGCAAATCATTCTTTATTATGACGCGAAACGTTGTCGTGCTGTGGTTCATTAATATCTTCTCGCCAGCGTCTTACCAACCTTGTACGACGCCATCTTTGAAGACCTTTTGGGCCCCGGCCACGACGTCCTCGTTCTGGTAGGCTTGAACGAACGTGCGCACCGGACCGGAAGTTTTATTTTCCTCTCGCGAGACGATGAGGTTGACGTATGGGGTGTCAGTACCTTCGACAAACAACCCGTCTTTTGTCGGGGCGAGGCCGATCTGCGCAGCGTAGGTGGTATTGATCACGGCGAGGTCGACATCCTCCAACACGCGCGGTAACTGCGCGGCCTCGAGTTCCACGATGCGGAAGTGGCGCGGATTGGCCACGATGTCCAGCGACGTCGCACTCGAACCTGCGCCCGAACGCAACGCGATCAGCTGTTGTTTTTCGAGCAAGACGAGCGCACGCCCGAGATTGGTCGGATCGTTGGGCACCGCGATCTGGGCTCCGTCCTTGAGTTCGGCAATTTTTTTGATGCGCTTTGAGTATCCGGCAATCGGGTACAGAAACGTCCGTCCGACCACCGCAAGTTTGTAACCACGGTCTTTAATCTGTTGCTCGAGAAACGGCGCGTGCTGAAAGGCGTTGGCGTCGATCAAACCGTCGGCCAGCGCGGCGTTGGGCGTGTTGTAATCGTTAAATACCACCAGCTCTACTTCGAGCGCGTACTTTTCGCGAGCGATGCGCTGCGCCACTTCAGCCACCTGTTCTTCGGGTCCCGAGATCACGCCCAGACGCAGGTGCGCGCTGCGGTCCCTTTTTGCACAGCCCCAAAAAACGATCGTGAGCGCGAGCGCGGAGACGCCAATTAAAAGTCTGATTGAGTTTATCATAAAAGTCGGGGTCAGTTGCGGTGATCGATGGCCCGCACGATCCTCTCACCGGCGAGTTGGATCGCCTGGACCAACACGATAAGCACGACGACAACGGCCACCATCACCGTGGCATCGAAACGCTGGTAACCGTAGCGGATGCCGATGTCTCCCAGCCCGCCGCCACCCACCACGCCCGCCATGGCCGAGTACCCCACCAGTGCGATCAACGTGATCGTCGCGCCGTTCAAGATCGCCGGCAAAGCTTCGGGCAAAAGCACCCGCCAGACAACCTGCGCGGTCGTTGCGCCTAGGATGAGGGCGGCCTCAGCCGAACTTGCTGGCACCTCTAATAACGCGCCCTCGACCAGTCGGGCGATGAACGGGATGGCCTGAACGGTCAGCGGCACAATTGCAGCCAGCGTGCCGATAGAGGTCCCGGCGAGGAGTCGCGTCAACGGAAGGATCGCGACGAGAAGAATGATGAACGGCACGGATCGCCCTGCGTTGACCAGCGTGCCAACCGTCCGGTTGAGCGTGCGATTCGCCTTGATCTGCCCGGGACGCGTAAGAAATAGCAGTACGCCTAGGGGAGTTCCGAACAAAAAGCCGATAGCTCCGGAGGCGACGACCATCAGCGCAGTTTCGCCCAAAGCCTCGATTAAAACGGAGATCAATCGCATAGACATCGTAGATCGGTTTTCGGCGTCTGCCCGTTCGCAGCGTAACTACGCAAAACGGACAACGACCGCCATCACCGGCCGTGAACCGGCTCGACCAGCCGTCGCCGAACCGCCGGGTGCGGGACCGGCCAAGCATCGGGCGCGTCTCCTCCGGATTTCGCGCCAACCACTTCTAAAACAGACCCCTGCCCGGCTAGACCATTGGCGCTCCATCTTTCAACGGATACGTGCTCCAGCTCTTGCCAAACCAATGCGCTTATCCATTTATCGTCCACCGCCTCATCAGCGGCCCTTGCCTGCGCCTGTGCTGTTACCGGTGCGGAAGGAACTGAGCCTCGTGCCAAGCGAGAGCCATCGACCCTGAGCGCGAAGACACCCTGCGGTGACAAAAATCGCGCGGCCGTCGTGAAGACTTGTTCGATTAAAATGCGTTCTAAGGATTGCAGCGACAGATTCGCCGCAATGATCGAAAACCGGCCGGCCAACGCAGTGCCGAGACTGCGTATATCGGTTACGCGATGCTCGGCCAGCGGATTTCTCTGCAACGATTCCTCGTTGAGTGCAGCCGTGAAATCCACCGCGGTTACCTGGAATCCGAGACCGAGCAAAAGCGAGGACTCCAGACCCGAACTACCCCCTAAAACCAAAGCCCGCCCCCTTTGTTTGGAAAGCAACTCGGCCCACCGCTCCAGCCAGCGGGCATGACCGGACAAGCCACCCCGCTCCTGTGCAGGAGGCTTGCGATACAAGTGCTCGGCGTTTTGTCCGATAACGCGCATATGTCAGGTCGTCGTGACAGCCTGCCGCAGGGCTTGATCGATGTCGGCCTTGATGTCTCGCACGTCCTCCAGACCGATCGAGAGGCGGATGTAATCCTGAGTCACGCCGGCCGTTTCCTGTTCTTCGCGGGTCAGCTGTTGGTGCGTGGTCGAAGCCGGATGAATCACCAGGCTCTTGGCATCGCCGATGTTGGCGACGTGCGAGAGAAGTCTAACTGAGTTGATGAACTTCCGCCCGGCCTCCAGGCCGCCCTTGATGCCGAACCCAACGAGCCCACCAAAACCACGAGCCAGATATTTTGCCGCATTGGCGTAATTCGGATCATCGCGAAGCCCTGGATACGTGACCCAACTCACATTTGGATGAGTCTTCAGAAAGCGCGCAACGTCGAGCGCGTTTTCAGAATGCTGGCGCTGACGCAACGGAAGGGTTTCGAGACCTTGGATAAACAAGAACGAGTTGAACGGACTGATCGCCGCACCGATGTCGCGCAGGAGTTGCACGCGGACTTTAATGACGAAAGCAACATTCCCAAGACCGGGAAAATTTCCAAAGGTATCCCAAAACTTCAGCCCGTGGTAACTCGGATCAGGTTCGGTGAACTCCGGGAACTTGCCGTTACTCCAGGCGAACTTGCCGGAATCGACAATCACGCCGCCAATGCTGGTTCCATGGCCGCCGATATATTTTGTCGCAGAGGCAACCACGATATCTACGCCATGATCGATCGGACGCACAAGGCCTACGCCAACGGTGTTGTCCACCACGAGCGGCACTCCTCCCTTGTGCGCTATGTCGGCCAGCAACTCGAAATCAGGCACATCGAGCTTGGGATTTCCGATCGTTTCGGCATAGACGGCTCGTGTCTTGGGACCGATCGCTTTCCGAAAAGCCTCCGGATCACGTGAGTCGACAAACTTCACCGTGCGGCCGAGCTTGGGCAAGGTATAGTGAAATAGTTGGTACGTGCCGCCGTAGAGATTGTTGGCAGAAACGATTTCGTCGCCCACCTGAGTAATCGCCAACAAGGCTAACGTGGTGGCCGCCTGCCCGGACGCCACCGCCAGCGCTCCGGTGCCGCCTTCGAGCGTAGCGATCCGTTGCTCGAAGACATCCGTGGTCGGATTCATCAAGCGCGTGTAGATGTTTCCGAACTCTTTTAGAGCGAAAAGATTTGCCGCATGCTCGGTGTTCTTGAAGACGTATGAACTCGTCTGATACAGCGGAACGGCACGTGCGCCGGTTGTCGGATCTGGAACCTGGCCAGCATGGAGGGCCAAAGTATCAATATGTTGGTTAGGGTTGCTCATGGAAGGGAGGAATTGGGTTGTTACTTATGCTGGAATGATGACGACTCTTTCTGGCCTGGAGGCGGGGGTTGGGATCGAACCAACTCATACGACGTTTGCGGCGTCGGGCCTTCCCATTTGGCTACCCCGCCGACCAGAAATTTGCCGAGAATGTGAAAAGGTAGACCCGCCAGTCTGACGCAGAACCTCGCGCTCCCGAAGGTGCCAGGTGGCTCGTTGGCTGGGCGGGTAAAGTGACTGCAAACAAGGGGGCCGTCCGGCACCAACGCGCTTTTCACGGTCGGATAAGTCCAAAGTTTGGCTGGAAATTCTAGGAGCATCTTTATCAGAAAAGCTCGCTGTTCCAGTGGACTGGTCACCGCATCTTTACTTTATTACCTCATATAGTATTATCGCCTCGATTCAGTCAAGCGAATCTTACGAAATCCCGCATAGGGCAAACGAAGTTAGTCCGATCCACGATCACGCTCTGCAATGGAAGGCTATGGAGTAAAACAATCTATGAACCTAACTGGTTTCGCATTGATTCTGCAATTCAAACAAAAATGAGTTTTGTACCCGCCCGCTATGAACATGACCGCGCCAAGAATGCGATAGATCGCCTTGGCTGAGAGGTAGACACTTCCCAACTGCGAGCCGATGCCCCTGCCAATCACTACCGCGACCGCAAAGAATGGCAAACCGACTGGCAAGCAAGCTGCCGATTCAAGATGACCGACGAGGGCAACCATTGAGTTTATGAGAATGAACACCGCAGAAACGGCAGCGGCGGATTTGGGATCTGCCCAGCGCCGATAGAGTAACAGAGGCGTGATTAATATGCCGCCACGAACGCCGGTGAGTCCGGACCAAAAGCCGATGCTTGCACCTAACAACAGTGCAACCGGCAGCTCCGGAGGCGAAACCAAATCTGATGACGTGTCTCGACGGGAAAGAGCGGCAGCGCTGCTGTGAGTAGCAGTACACCCAACAGGCGATTGAAAACGAGTGGTGGTAAGGTGGTGAAACCATCGAGCATCGCCGCCGGCACCTACGAAACAGCAAACGGCAAAAGCAAACGTCTAGAGAGGTGTCCAGCGCGGCAAAAGCGGACGGAAACGACCGCTGCGACTAGCACGTTTAGGACGATGGCCGTTGGTTTGATCACGGCCGGCGCATAGCTGACGAGCACCATCACCGCAATGTAGCCCGAACCACCGGCCTGACAAACGCACGGGTAAAGCACGGAAACCAAAACTAGTGTCGCACAGACAAAAACAAAGCTGGTCCATCCATGATTGTGAGTACGCCTATGAAAAGATCACGTCATGTCTATCTAGCAACGCTTCCATGGGTCGTCACGCACCGCCCGCCTGCGAGAGACGTGATAGCCGTGCGCATAAGAGAGCTGTTGAGGAAGTCCATTGCGCTTTTTGATCTGCGCAGCCACACGTTCAAGCTCCTCGTCTGAGATGGCGGTTGCCCAGTCCACCGGCGGCCGTCGCGCAATCGTGTTGAGCTGGACCCCAAGGATCTGCCCCCCTGCCCTACGGATAGCTTCAAGCCGATCGCAATACGCTTCGATTTCTTCAGTCGAAGGGCCAATCCCACGAATGCTCAAAAAGAGCGATTGAACGATAAGGGGAAACTGTTTCGCCGTGCTTTCGAGGTTTTGCAGGATGCGTTCGTAGGGCACTTGGGAACGGTTCACCTCCCGGTAGTAAGCTTCAGTACCAGCATCAAGCTTCGCCCAGATTTGGTGAGGCACGCTCCGTAACATTTCCAACCCCGCTCGCACGCCCGATCGTTCGAGGCAAGCCGAATCAGTGATGAGAACCAACTGGCAATCTGGCGGAGCAAGTTCGTTGCGTACCCTGGCTGCGACGGCAACCGCCTGCTCGAAAATAGGACTGGCGGTTGGTTCACCATCTCCGCTAAACGTTATTTGCTTTAGGAGCCTGAAGGCTGACGGTGCACTCGCGAAAGGCTCTTGTTCGAAAAGCACTCCACTCTGCCAAATCTGGAGCATGGCGCGGAGTTCAGCCTCTAGCATCTCCACTCGCACTTCGCGAACGCGTGGCTGTATCCGTCGGTCCACTTCGCAGTAGACGCAATTGAAATTGCAGACCTTATCCGGGCTCAGGTTAATGCCAATCGACACACCACCCGCACGTCTCGAAATGCCGGGGTAAACATAGAGAAAGTCCTTCCAGTTGCGGCCCGGCCTTCGTCCGAGATTCACCAGAAGATCTGAATGTGCGGCAAGAATCGAGTACAACATTGCTTTCGACTAACTCGCTAATAAGGACGCGCTACCATTCGCAGAAATATCCGCGCTCTGTTGAGACGGTGACCGCTGCTGACGCGAAGAGAGGCGCCAATAAAATCCTCTTTGATCAAGGAGTTCGGCATGCGTGCCACGCTCTTGGATTTCGCCATTGTTAATGACGAGGATTTGGTCGGCTTCGCGGATCGTACTCAGGCGATGCGCAATCACGAAACTCGTGCGCCCTTCCATCAAGCGCCGCATCGCTTCTTGGATGTGTTTCTCGGTTCGCGTATCGACGCTGCTCGTCGCCTCGTCGAGGATGAGAATGGCTGGGTCGGCCAGAATGGCTCGGGCAATCGAGAGCATCTGCCGCTGTCCGTGGCTGAGATTGCCGGCGCGTTCAGTCAAAACGGTGTCATAACCCTGCGGGAGTCGATGAATGAAGGTATCGGCGTTGGCCAGCCGCGCCGCCTCGGCGATCTCCGCTTCGGTTGCATCAAGCCGTCCGTAACGGATATTTTCCCGCACGGTGCCGGAGAAAAGATAAGTATCCTGAAGGACAATGCCGAGCTGAGCGCGGAGGTTGTCCTTGGTGATATCGCGGATATCTCTGCCGTCGACCAAGACACGTCCGCCATCGATTTCGTAGAAACGTGTCAACAGGTTGACGATCGTTGTTTTTCCGGCGCCGGTCGGCCCGATCAGGGCGATGGTCTGCCCCGGCCAAGCGTGCAGGTTCACGTTTTTCAAAACCGGAAGATCTCTACGATAGGCAAAGGTTACCCCATCGAAAACGACATCTCCTTTGATTCGCGAGAGCGGACGGTTGGAGGATGCATCAACCTCTGGCATTTCGTCGATGATGTCAAAAACACGTTCGGCGCCAGCCAATGCCGATTGCAATGTGTTGTAGAGATTAGCGATTTCGTTCAACGGTCGACCAAACTGACGAGTATAGTTGATGAACGTGGCGATGGTGCCGACGGTGGTCAATCCACGGATGGCCATGATGCCGCCAATGCTGGCGACGATGGTCAGGGCTATATTATTGGTGGTGTTCATCAGCGGCCCGGTGATGCCACTGAAGAACTGGGCGCGAATGCTGCCTGAGCGAAACGCATTATTGACGGTATCAAAACGTTCGGTCGCCGCCTTTTCCTGCCCATATGCCTTGATTACTTTTTGCCCACCCATCGTTTCCTCGATATTACCATAGAGTCGGCCCAGAGCTGCCTGCTGAACTCGGAAACGCGCATGAGCCTTGGCCGATCGCCAGCGGTTGATCGCTAGCGTGAGAAACGAGACCGTCAACACGCTGAATGCGGCGAGGCGTGGATCGATGATGAACATCGCAATCGCCACGCCGACGGTGCTCAGGCACCCGGAGACGATTTGCGCAACGCAGCTACTGAGCACCTGGTTGATGCTTTCGACGTCGCTTGTTAGACGCGCCATCAGTTCGCCGTGGATGCGTCGGTCAAAAAAACCCAGCGGGAGCCGTTGCAGCTTGATAAAAAGATCGGCACGGATGTCGCGAATCGTGCGCTGAGCCGCACCCGCCATTACATAATTCTGAAGCAAGTTGAGGATCGCGCTGCAGAGATATACCGCCGCCATCAACAGGAGGATGTGAAGCAACCCCGGCAGATCTTTTGGAATAATATGCGCGTCGATCGCGCGTCCGAGCAAGAGCGGCCCAACCAAATCCAGCCCGACGGTCACCGCCACCATTAGTGCGGTGATGAGTAAGGCAGTTCGCTGGCGGCGCATATAGGTCCAAATGCGCAGCATAGTCTCGCGACTTTTCTTAGGGCGCTCGCCTGGTTCTTGATGCCCGCCGATACGCCCAATAAGGTGAGGCATATGAGCCGTTGTCGGCTGACGTGGAAAACTATTCGCCATGATACACCACCACTCCTCTCTCCGTCTGTGATTCGTAAATTTCCCGGTACACCGAGCAGGTGTCCAAGAGTTCATTATGGGGTCCGCACCCGACGATCCTCCCGTTATCAAGCACGAGAATCTTGTCGGCGTTCAGCACTGTGCTGACGCGTTGCGCGACGATGATGCGGGTCTGCGCGAAGGGCTGCCGGCCGAGCGCATCCTGAATACCGGCCTCGGTCTGTACATCGACCGCGCTCGTGCTGTCGTCGAGAATGAGGACCGACGGCTTGGGCAGCAGGGCGCGGGCGATGGCGATGCGTTGCTTCTGTCCACCCGAAAGATTGACGCCACGCTGTCCCACGACGGTGTCGTAGCCCTCCGGAAAATGTTTGATGAATCCGTCTGCCTGCGCTTGCTGTGCTGCCTCGATGATTCTTTCAACGGAGGCATTAGGCTCCCCCATCGCGATGTTATCCCTAATTGTGGCGCTGAAAAGAATGGATTCCTGAAGGGCAACGCCAACTTGGCGGCGTAACTCCTCTTCCGGGATTTCGCGCACATCGATTCCATCGATGGTGACCCGCCCGTTGGCGGCGTCATAGAAACGAGGGATCAGCTGCACCAAACTCGACTTGCCCGAACCGGTCGCTCCCAGCAATGCAACCGTCTCTCCAGGCTCTGCGACAAAGTTGATATTTTTCAACACCGGCTCTTTTCCAGTGGCAGAATAACTGAAACTCACATTTTCAAAAACAACGCGACCCGTTGGCTGGAGCACACGCGCGCCTTCCGCCGGCGGTTTCAGGGCCGGTTTGCTTTCCAACAACTCTCCTACCCGCCGCGCCGAGGCTTGAGCGCGGGAAACCTGGATGATCAGGTTGCTGAACATCATCAGGGAATGCAGCGCCTGCATGAGATAGCTGATGAACGCAACGAGCTCACCCACCTTCATGCCACCGAGGTAAACTTGCTGGCCGCCGATCCATAGCGCCAGTACGATGCCGGCATTGAGGATCAACGTCATCAGCGGAGTCGTGCGCGCGCTCATCCTGACGGCCGCAGTCGTGTGTTGGATCAACGCATTATTGGAACGAGCGAAGCGACCAACCTCATATTTCGCCCGAGCAAAAGCCCGCACGGTCCTGATCCCGGCGAGGTTCTCCTGCAGGATCGTATTCACTCCGTCGAGACCGCGTTGCACCTGCCGGTAGAGCGGAAAGGAGCGGCGCACGATAAAGACCAGAGAGGCGACAAGCGCCGGCAGAATAATGATAAAAAGCACCCCCAACTTCGGACTGGTCAATATAGCCATAACGAGGCTGCCGATAAGCAACAGTGGCATGCGCACCATGCCCCGCAGTAGCATCATGACCATTTCCTGCACCTGATTCACATCGCTGGTGAGGCGTGTAATGAGCGAACCGGTTTCGAGCTTGTCGAGATTGGCAAATGACAGCGACTGCACTTTACGGAACAGCGCCCCGCGCAGGTCGCCTCCCATGCTGTAGGCGGCCCGAACTGCGAAAAAGGTACAAGCAACGCCACACAGCAACGCCAGCGAGAATATTCCAACCATCCAAAACGCTGTGTGGTAAACGACGGGCAAGTCAGAATGCGCAATACCCTGGTCAATGATGCGCCGCATCAAACGCGGCAGCATCAAATCAAGGGTTACCTCGCCCACCATGAGAAGTGGCGCGAGCGTGGCCCAGAGCCAGTACGGTTTCAGGAAACGAAGGAGTTTTTGTAAGGCGCCCATTCAGACTGACGAAATAATGTCCGGTAACAGGCAGCGGGCCGAAAGGCAGCCGACCGCCCGGGCCGCGTCTTTTTCGATTTAGAAGTTGGCTCGAAGCACCAAAATGATCGAGCGACGTGACCCGATGCCGCCCGCTGCTTCGAGAATGCCGGTAGTAGAGCCATCCTGTGCGAGGGTGATGTATTTTTTATCGAGGATGTTTTTCCCGATCAGACTGATGTCGTACTTGCCGTCCTTTGTGCCGACGCCGATACCAGCATCGAACAAGTGAAACGCTTCCTGCCACCCGTATTGCGAGAGCGTGAAACTGCCATTGAAGCGAGAACGATAGGTATCGCTAGATGATACGTGTAAGAGATGGGCAGGGCCGACGAGCGTTTTAAACTCGACACCAAGGCTAGCCGTGATTTTAGAGGCGCCGGATAGTCGTCTACCGGTGTAGTCGACGTAATTTGCCGAAGCCGGGTTTATCTCGGGCGCCAGCGGCCCGTTCTTAAAGTCGGCATAGATCGCATCGTTATAGGCACCGGCGAACGTTAGGCTTAGAGACTCGGTTAGGCTGTAAGCGCCGTCGATCTCGACGCCCCGCGAACGAACCTTTGGAACGTTACCAGAGATGGAGGTATACGATCCGTCATTCTTCGTGGGATCCAAAGTCCGGATGTTCGTTTGGTAGTCAGTAACGTCGGTATTGTAGAGATTCAGGTTGAAGAACAGTTGCTTATTCAACAACAGGCTCTTCAGACCGAGTTCATAATCGCGTGCATTTTCCGGCTTCGTATACAATGGCACACCACTAAAAAAAGTCACGACGCCCGATTTTTCTCCCTCTGAAGCCGAAGCGTAGAACGAAACGATATCCGACACCTTATAGCTGGGGTTGATCAGCCATGCGATCGAGCCGTGCTGTTTCTCAGCGGTCGTGAAGTTATACAATTTGGCATTATTGCTACGAATCGCCTTGGCGGCGACAATCCGCGCGTCAGTCGAAGCCAATCCATACGCGGCGCCGAGAGCGTCCAGGTCGGCACCGCCATTGAGTAGACTTACGACGTTGTCGTTTTTCCGCGTTTCGTCCGTGTAACGCACACCCACGGTCAATGTGGCCTTCTTGGTGATGTGCCAGTTGGCTTGGCCGTATTCGGCCAGTGCGGTCGACACAGGATGGGTCTCAACCCAGGTACTCACATGGTTTAACGATGCCTTTAGCAAAGCCGCACCAGCGATACCTCCATTTGCCCAAAGCGTGGCATATTGGGGGTTCGTCGCATACCACGCACCGGCGTCTTCGCCAAAGCCAGCGGTCGGCTGGCCGGGAATGTTGTAGGTGTGGTTTTTGTTCTGCAACCAGTACACACCGCCTTGAAAATCAACCGGACTTCCGATTGGAGAGGATAGTCGTACCTCCTGTGAGGATTGCGCTGAAGCCGACGAACCACCGGTAAGACCTATATTGTATGGATCCCAATCATAGTGCGGCTCGAAGACAAAGGTATTGCGCGCAGTGATAGAGGTCACCGTCCAGTCGCCCAAGCTAAAGTTGATCTGGGCAGAGCCTCCTTTGCGCTCGCTGTGAACGGCTTGGTAGTCGTTGGCCGTGTAGTGATCCCAATCGTTCACCGGCACCTGCCACGCGTAGATAGACTGGAAATAGTCACGGGCATAGCGCGACGAATAGGTCGCACCACGGGAAACACCGTCTGCGTAGGTGGAGGCATCGGTGATGGTCACCGGTCGCGTATACGCAGGGCGCTCATCGGATTTGGAGTAATCGAAGATTAAACGAGCAGACAGACTACTTGTCGCCAGAACCAAGAATTGCAGCTTTCCGGCAAACCGGTTTTTGTCGTCGGTGGTGTTGTTGGCGATCGTGTTTCTGAACGGGCCATCCGCTTTTTCATAGCTAAACGACGCGCGGTAGGCCAAAACCTTGTCTGCTAGCGGCCCGCTGGCGGATGCCTGAAACTGCACGTCACTGTAATTTCCAACGCCGACTAGAAAGGACGACGACGGCGTGAAGCTCGGGCTTTTGGTCACGATGTTGATCGCGCCCAAGGTTGTGCTCTTGCCAAGCAACGTGCCCTGCGGGCCACGCAAGACTTCCACGCGCTCTAGATCGGTGAAGCTTCCCCATGTACTGCCGGGATGTTCGAGATAAACGTTGTCGATCACGATGCCGACGCTTGGTTCGTAGGCTTCGTTGGAGCTGTTTTTCCCAATGCCGCGGATAGAGAGATTATTCTGTCGTTGGTTCGGTGTGATCACCGTGAAATTCGGGATCGATTTCGCGAAATCGTTGGTCGTAGTCAGATTCGCGCTGGTTAGCTTGACGTCGTCGATCACGGAAACCGGGATGGGGACATCAATCGCCGTCTCGACTCGATTACGAGCGGTGACCACAACGGTGCCGAGATTCTCGGCCGAATTGCCAAGTTTGGCGGCGGGAACTTCTTGCGCCTGCACGAAGCTGGCGAGCGAGATCGTGATGCCGACGGCAAGGCGACCGAGTTTGAGTGAGTTTCTGTTTTGAGGGCGCTTATGACTATTTGTTTTCGAATGTATTTGGCCAGTAGTTGTCTTGGGTTTCATCTGATAATTTAGTATATAAATTGTGGTTGTAGTTACTAAGTGACTTGGAGTGCGGCTTCATGCCCTGCATGAACGACAAGCTGCTGCCCGCCTTGGGGCATAGCCGGCGCTGAGGGAATCACCTCCAGCTTTGATACATCGTGCTTCTTGCCGCAGTTTTTCGCACAGGAGGAAACATCGAAGTAGTACGAGAGCCGCTTGGAGCGGATGCGGGCCTCGATCTCCTCCAATCGTTGTTGGTCGATTTGTTTCATGTAGTTCAGGCACCTTAGTCACTTGGTATTGATTATAGTATTTCGAGAAACGACTCGATACGGTTGGTGGTTTGTTCGGAGCCCTGGCCACGGCCCAGTTCGCCAACTTCGAGGGTAAGCGTAGCAATGCCGGTCTCTTTCTTGACGGTATCGGCTAGCAGGCGCGCCACGCCCGTCTGGTAATTGCAGCCCCAGTTGTACATGAAGATCGCGCCATCGGCGCGGGATTGGCGGATCTGTTCGGCCGTCCATTTCGCTCGCTCAACTGTGGGGAGTTCGTAGGGGAACGAGATGATCCCTTTGGCCAATGCGCGATAGGGGTTGCCGGTCTCATCGACCTCAACGCAGAGCGAACTCCAGTTGTCGTCGCGTGCGACCGTGACAGCACCGGAACGCTCAAGCTGGAACGAATTCGGGCCGACACAAGAGCCAGAGACAAAGATGCGTTTCGGGTTTTCGGCTAGACCGCCGCCGCGAACGCCGTTGCGAATGCGTTCCTTTGTTTCCTCGAGCGCCTCTTCCAAAACCCCGATGGTGGAGGTGGTGTCGCCGTTAAAATCACGCGAGGTATAGGCGATGCCCAAACCGGTGCCGTTGAGCGGTGGGATCTTCGCGGCCCACCACAGATGCACGAGCTCGCGGCTGAGTTTGCGCGCGTAGTTCTGCAGCTTGATCTCGGCGCGCAGATCGTCGTCAGCGACCTTGCGACCGGTTATGGCGGTGATCCGGTCAACGAGCTTGTGCAGACCTTCGGCCAGATATTCGACCGCGCTTTCCTGGTTATTGCGCGAGATCGGGTGATCGACAAGTAGTCGCGGGATGTCGCGGCTTTTATTGCGGTGAGTTTCCACCAAATACGCCATGTCGGAGCAACGTAGGCAGAGGTAAGGCGCAATCAGATCAACTTCGACGATGCCTTCGTCGAGGGCTGCATGGGCGGCGATTTGGTTACAAGCCTCAATCGAAATGGTTCGGCGCCCCGCTTCGAGGATTTCGGAGCTGCGGACATCGGATTGCCGGCGGTTGAGCCCTTCGCGTTGGCCACGTGCCCATCCCATGACCAGGCCGGGGCGCAGGGGAATCGCTCCCGCAGCAAAATAGGGTTCATAGGATTGCCCGCCTTGAACGAGCACGATCGGCGCACCTTTCTTGCGCTCCTCAGCGAGACGATCCTTAAGCGTGAGCGAAAGATAGCGACTCTTGATCGCGGCGAGGAATCCAGGGTCGGTCGGATGACCGCCGAGGTGCGTGCTCGTGGCAAATGAATTGGGAAAACGTCTAGGCGCTTCCACTGTCATAAATTCCCAGACTTCGGAGGGCGTGACGCGGCGGCCATCCCTGAAAACGATGTCCCTTGTTTTCAAAAACGCTGGTTTGAGTTCCTCGGGATAACGGAATGGCGCAGTTTCCCGATCGACGCCGGTCGAAACCCGCCCAATGGCGGCAGGTAGGAGCGAAGGTGCTAGTGTAGTTGACATGACAATACAGCCGACCGTTAGGCCGGTGAATTTTTAAGATTGTTGCCGGACTCGATCGAGGCCGGCGCAGTGCAAACTTCTTAAGCGGTCAGAGCATTTCGATGAATGACTCCACGCGGTTGGCGGTCTGTTCAACGCCTTCGGAGCGGGCCAATTCGCCTACCTCCAAAGTGAGCGTCGGCAAACCGGTCTCTTTCTTCACGGCGTCGGCTAACATGCGAGCGACACCGGTTTGGTAGTTACATCCCCAGTTGTACATGAAGAGGATGCCGTCAGCCCGAGACTGCCGAACCTGTTCGGCCGTCCATTTAGCCCGGGCTTCAGTGCTCAACTCGTAAGGGAACGACAGGATGGAACGTGCCAGGTTTTTGTACGGGTCTCCTTCCTCCTGTACGTCGACGCAAATCTGGCTCCAGCCGTCATCGTGACCGACGACGACCGCACCTTGATCCTCGACTTGAGCCGAGTTGGCCCCGACACAGGAGCCAGAGACAAAGAGACGCTTCGGGCGTTCTGAGAGCCCTTGGCCACGAACGCCGTTTTTAATGCGCTCGGTAACTTCATCGTAGAGTTCTTCGAGCACACCAAAGGACGCCGTGGTATCGCCAGCGGAGTCGAACTGCACGCTCGCAGCGCGAAGATCCGAACCGTTGAGAGGGAGCACGTCCGCCTGCCAGAGGAGGTGGACGAGTTTGCGACTCAGCTGGTGTGAGCGGTTGCGCTGACGGATCGCCGCTCGCAATTGCTCATCAGTGGTTTTACGGCCGGTGAGTTTATCGATCTGCTCAACCAGCTTGTGGAGTCCCTCAGCAACGTAGTCGACGCCGCCTTCCGGGTTGTTGCGCGAGATCGGATGATCGACGAGATGCAACGGATGTTCCTTCTGTTTATTGCGGTGCGTCTCGACGAGGTAGGCCATGTCGGAGCAGCGCAAGCAGAGGTAGGGAGCGATCAAATCCACATCGACAATGCCTTCAGCCACGGCAGCATGAGCGGCGATCTGGTTGCAGGCTTCAATGGTAATCGTGCGTCGGCCGTGTTCGAGAATGTCGTTTCCTCTCACATCATTCTGCCGGAGATTGAGCCCCTCCTGCTGACCGCGGGCCCAACCGATGATGACGCCAGGGCGAAGCGGGATCGCTCCTGCGGCAAAATACGGCTCATAAGATTGACCGCCTTGGACCAAGACGATGGGTACGCCTTTCTTGCGCGATTCCGCCAGACGGTCCTTCAAAGTGAGTGAGAGATAACCGCGCTTGAGGCTGCTGAACAAGCGTACGTCTTGCGAAAGACGTCCACCGAAGTTGGTGCTTTGGCTGAAAGCGTTGGGAAAACGCTTCGGTGCCTCAATCGTCATGAAGTCCCAAACTTCGGCCGCAGTGACGCGGCGGCCATCTTGGAAGACAATGTCCCGGGTTTTCAGGAAGTCCGCTTTGATTTCTTCGGGATATTGAAACGGTGGCGGCTTGCGGTTGATGCCGGTCGCGGCGCGTCCCAAGGCGGGTGGATGAGGAAATGTTGCTGTTGACATGGTATGTATTGGTTGGTTTAGGCGACGGCAGCGGCCTTGGGTTTCTGCTGGCCGAATTTCTTACGGCGGTTGCGGAGGAGTTCGATGAACGCTTCCGCACGGGTGCGGATCGCTTCGATATCGGAACCTGCGTATTCGGTGTGAATTTCCAGGAGTGGAATCTTGATTTGCTTCAAGAGTTCCTTGGTTTCGTTCGCTTTGAAGGTGTAGGGATCGCAGTAGCGCAGTGTGTGGTAAATCACGCCGTCCACGTGGTATTCCTTCACTAGCTCGTGTTGCAACTTGAGGCGGCGGTCGCTCTTCAGATCAAGATGCGGGAGCGCACCGTGGGGCACGCGCTCAAGGTACGCCTCAGCTACGGCTTCCGGGGTCGGTGCCTTGACGTCAACATAGAGGAACGGCACGAGACCCGACCATGTATCATCAACGACGATACGGCCACCGTTGGACTCGATGAGTTGGATGAGCTTGTTGTCGCCGGGCGGCAGAATGCTGCCCGAGATCATGATCCGAACCTCTGGAGAATCTTCGAGATACGGTGTGGCGCCAGCCAGGACATGGAGTTCGTCGCGGAGCTCTTTGACCAATTGCAGATAGAGCACCGGATCGAGCGAGTAGCGGGCATGGATAACATCCCGAACCTCGCGCCATGTGATAACCGGAGTAGCCACCGCTTGATAGCGGTAGATTTCCTGCACGGTGGCGCGGATCTCGCGATAGAGGTCGATTGATTTTTGAAGCGCGGCAGTTCCGAGCTTGGTGCCGGTTTTCTCTCCCAACACGCGGGCAAAGGCAGCCACTTCCTTTTGGAAATAGGTGCGGCCTTCAGACGTCGTCGGGTTCTTCGGCACGTCGAGGATCACGACGTCGCGTTTGAAATAATACTCGATCAATTCGGCGACGCGGTAGATCTGCAAACAGGTCGCGTCGACCGCGATGATGTCAGACAGCGCAACGAGCGGATTCTTGTTTTCGGCGAAAAGCCCGACGGTCTCGCGGACATAGACGCAGTTTTTCGTCGAGATAAAACTTCCGCCTAGATCGACGAGTTTATCATCACCGCCGATGCCGAGCTGAACCGGAATCAAGCCAAGGGCATGGATGATTTCCTCGGGTGTGTTGTAGTTGAGCCAGCCGACGACTTTGCGACCGTTTTTACGGGCTTGCTCGAGTTCGGCGGGGCGGGCGGCGACGGCCGCCTTGAATTTTGGCAGTGTGGAAAGAGACATGGTTTGGTTTTCCTTAGTTCGCGTAGTCGGTTGCGTACACCGCGGCACCGAGCGCACCGACAAGTTGTGGATCGAAGTCGGACGAGTTGATCCGCGCATCGAGACGCTCTTCCAATGCGGCACGCATGCCGGAGTTTTTCGCCACGCCGCCGGAGAAGTAGATGTCAGTTTGCAAACCGACACGGGCGAACATACCACCGATGCGGTGGGCGATGGCATAGTTGATGCCTTTTAGAATGTTTGCCGGGCTCTCACCACGGGCGAGCAGTGAAATAGTCTCCGATTCGGCGAAGACTGTGCAGGTGCTGCTGACGGGCACGAGTTCGGTAGCACTCAAGGCCAACGCACCGAGATCTTCTAGTTTTACTTTGAAGACGTTGGCCATGACTTCGAGGAAACGGCCTGTGCCGGCCGCGCATTTATCATTCATCGCAAAATCGCCAACGCTGCCGTCGTCCTCGACACGGATCGCTTTGCAATCCTGACCGCCCATATCGACGATCGTGCGCGTGTTCGGGAGCAGGTAGTGCGCGCCGCGAGCGTGGCAGGAAATTTCGGTGATGATGCGGCTGGGCGTATCCGGGAATTCCAGCGCGACACGGCCGTAGCCGGTTCCGACGATGTATTCGACGTCAGAACGTTTGATACCTGCGGCGTCGGTGAGCGATCCGATTAGGTCGTTTGCCGTCTCCTGCATGTAAAGGCCAGTGCGGCCGAGCGCGGTGTACACGCTGTGATTGGCGATCAGGACCGCCTTTGCGCCAAGGGAACCGATGTCGATTCCGATCACGGTGTCACCGTTCTGTTTGCCGGCAATCTCCTTCGTTTGTGACTTTTCAACTTTGATGTCTGGTCTGCTCATATGCGTATAAGCTGATTGTTGGTTCTAATGTATAGTTTCGTTTTTAGTCGTTTTGACGTAAATCGTTTTGGTCATCATCGCGGGTTTGAAGCAACGGACTCGCTGGTCGATGACCAATAATTCTCTAACCCAAGATCTTTTAGTGCCGCCCGCTGATATTCCGGTACGAACCATCCGCGTATGGTCACCTCGTCGGCCTCTTTGCGAATCAGTTTGTGCGCGTAAGAAAACCTCACGATCCCACCAAAAGCCGTCGCGATTGAATCGTCGATCAGTGGATTATAACGCTCCTTCAGCGAACCTTCGTAATCTTCGGCAACGTACCGATAGCTGAAACTTCGCTCCGAGATAAAGCGCAGCAGTTCCTCGCGATTCTTCTCCTCCGATGCCCACCAAGCGGCTTTAATCATAGCTTTGAGCACGCGAAGTACCGCTTCGGGATGTTCTTTCGCAAAACGGTCGCTCACCAGCGTGCCGCTGGCGATTGCTGGGAGGCTGAACCCCCTGGTGCTTTCCAGGATTCGAAGTTTCCCATCGTCGCGCAGCAGCAGCAGATTGAGGCCACCATAGACAGCGTCGACTGCTCCGGCTTCAAAGGCGACGAGCGCTTCGGTACCCGCGAGATTGACAAGTTGAAGTTCGTTTTCGCCAATGCCGCGCGATTCCAGGAAGAGGACGAGCATTTGATAAGGTAGCGTGCCCTTTTGCACTGTTATACGTTTCCCCTTGAGATCGTTTAGTGTTTTGATCGGTGAATCATTGCGGACGGCGATAAAGCTGTTGCCGCCGCTCGCTCCTGTAGAACGCCGAGCGAGCACGATGTGGGCAGGGATGTGACCGATCAGGCCAATCACGTTTGGCACGCCCCCGTAGGTCGCGAACTCGATGTTGCCCTGCGTAAGCGCCTCGTTCATCGCCGGACCAGTACCTGCAAAATAGATTTGGTCGATCTTCGGTCCGCCCGGGCCAAATGCCTCTTCAAAGAAACCTAGGTGTAGAGCCAAGGCGACTAATCCGACTCCCGCGGGTTTGCCGCCGATCATGCGGACGTTGGTGCCGCCCACCTCGCCGAAACGGATAAGTTGAGGTACGCCTTCGGCCATCCCGTTCAAAGCAGCAGTGACAAAAGTGAGAAGAATAAGTGCGCGACGGATCATGTGTTTTTCACCTCGTTCAACGTGTTTGTACGGTCACCGCATTTTCGACTTCTGGTTCTTTCCAGTAGTTTTCCAATTGCAAGTCGCGTAAGGCCGCCTGGAGATATTGAGGCTCAAGCCAGCTGCGGACGGTCGGCTCGTCGACTTCGCGGCGGATCAGCTTGTGCTGAACTGAAAACTTCACCGTCGCCTGGAACGCAGCGACTGTGGATTCGTCGATCAACGGATTGTACCGCTCCCTCAACGAACCGGCGTAGTCCTCTTTGATGTATTGGTAGGCGATGCTTCGGCTGGCGATAAACTGTAGCAGTTGCTCACGGTTTTTCTCCTGTGATGCCCACCAAGCTGTCTTGACCAGAACTTTAACCACCCGAGCCACTACCTCGGGATAAGTTTTGGCGAACTGGTCGTTGACCAAAGTGCCGCTCACACTGCCGCGCAATTTGTAATCCCTCGTTCCCGCTAGGATCTTCACCCTGCCCTGATCGCGCAGAACAAGAAGTTCAGCTGAGTTAAAAATGGCATCGACCGCTCCCGCTTCGAATGCTACCAGCGCGTCGCTGCGGTTCAAATTCACCAGCGTTACTTCGTTCTCGGCGATGCCGTGTGCTTCGAGCAGGTAGAGCAAAAATTGATACGGGCTGGTGCCTTTCTGTACCGTGATACGTTTCCCTTTCAGATCGGCCACCGTTTTGATCGACGAATCAGGATGTATCGCCAAATAGTAGCTGGCGCCGGCACCGCTGGCCCTTGACGCGAGCACGATGTGCGCCGGGATTCCGTTGACCAGTCCGATGACATTCGGCACGCCGCCGTAGCTGCCGAATTCGATCGATCCCTGCGCCAACGCCTCATTTTGGGCCGGGCCCGTTCCAGCTAGGAACAGCTGTTGAATCTCCGGTCCGTCCTTACCAAATTCTTCCTCGAAAAATCCGAGATGCTGGGCCAGCGCAACGGTTCCGGCACTGGTCGGTTTTCCGCCCACCGCATTCAAACTCGTCGTGCCAACCACACCGAAACGAATGGCCTTCGGCAACGCCTCGGCTCCGGCCAAATTCAAGGCCAGCGTCACAATGAAAACGAAAGTTACGCTCTTGCTTGTGAGGTTATTCATGGGGCCAGTATTTCTTGCAGAAATCTAACGGAGCGCGCGTTCGCCGAAAATGCAGCCTCCGGCGAGTAGTTAGGCCCGTTGTCTCGATTAAAGGCATGGCCTGCGTCGTAGCGAAACACCGATACCTGCGGCTGCGCATATTCGATTTTCGCGACGTCGGTTTCCGCAATAACATGGTCGTGGTTTCCGAAATGCAGAATCACTGGGCAACGCGGTTTTTCGTCTCTGTACTGAGCAATCTTTGAGCCGTAGTAACCAACCGCTGCGTCGACACCCAGCCGGGTGGCGCTCAACCAAGCATAAATTCCACCCAGGCAAAAACCGACTACGCCAACCTTGCTGCGGCCGGTCGTTGCGCGGGCAAAACTGATTGCGGCAGCGACATCCAGAAGTGTTTTTTCAACGTCCAGTCGCGTCGCAAACCCTCGTGCGAGCGCCAGGTCTTCGGGTTTGGCTGCGTCCAACTCGATCCCTGCTTGCACCCGGTCAAACAATGCAGGCGTCACGGTGAAGAATCCTGACTGCGCATAGGCATCAGCGACGGAGCGGATATGGCGGTTCACGCCAAAAATCTCCTGCAGCACGACGAGTGCAATACCGTTCTCAGGATTACCCGCCTGATAAGCAGATAACCGATGTCCATCTCTAGCGTCGAGCTGGACTATCTGGCTAATTGTTGCTGTGGCAGTCATGGCGTATTCGTCTCAGGCGGCCTGAAAAACGCCCTCCAACGCTATTTCCTTCAGTGGCTGCCGAGTGTTCGGTGCCTCGCGCTCTTGCAGATCGGGCGGGAGAACGGACTTGTCGCCGCGCTTGCCGACCGCAACCACTACTTCGGCTATAAAATTCTCCGGAATTTGCAGCGCGATGCGCGCCTTTTCCGCATCGAAGCCGCCGATCGCATGCGCGTGCCAGCCAGAGGCCGTCGCTTGCAATGCAAGATTCTGCCAGGCCGCACCCGCGTCGAAGGAATGACTACGGGACGGAACAGTTTCACCATTTTTGATAAAGCTTCGGCGGGAAACGATCACCACTAATGCAGACGCCTTATCCGCCCAGCGGCGATTGCCTGGGAGCAAGAGTTCGAGGAATGTTGCCCATGACTTAGAGTCGCGCTTCGAATAGATGAAACGCCAGGGCTGGGCATTGACTGCCGACGGAGCCCAGCGCGCAGCTTCCAACGCACCGAACAATACTTCATCGGGAATGACTTCGCCCGTGTAGGCACGCGGCGACCAGCGCTGGACAAAGAGTGGATTAACTTCGAATTCTGTCTTCCGATCTGCGATTGTAGCCATGTTGTTTCCTTTCGTTTGGGTGGAACCGTCAGTTGCGTGTTGTGGCCGTCCGTCGTCCGACGGTTTCGTGCCAGGGAAAGAGGATGCGGGGGATTCGCCTTAGGAGCTTGTTCATGAGGATGCCCACGCTCGAAATTAGAATCACTCCCACCAAGACGACATCCGTGCGAAAATGCTCCTGCGCTGCCATGATAACCGAACCTATTCCACCCGCCATAACTCCGATCACGTACTCTGCGCCGATTGCAGCGAACCAGGAAAAGATAACCGACAGCTGTAAGGCGGTGACAATCGAAGGAGCGGCGGCGGGAAGAATCACCCGGCGCAACATCCGCGAGCGAGAGAAGCACAACACCCGGCCCACCTCGGTGTAATGCCTCGGCACGTTGCGAATACCCTCGTAGGTGCCCATCACAACTGGTTTCGACGCGGCAATCGCGACGAAGATCGTCTTGCAGAAGTCTCCGTTGCCGAACCATGCAGTTAGGAGCGGAATCCACGCAAAAATTGCCACCTGACGCACTGCGTGGAAGCTCGGCCCCATGATTCGGTCAAATGCATTCGACAGCCCCATGGCACTTCCGAGCACAAGCCCACCCGTGATTCCGATGATGCTGCCCTCAATTAGTCGGATGAAGGTCGAACTAATCCCAACCAATAAACTCCGCTGGATTTCAGGATCCCCAGCCGCATCCCATAGTGACTGAAACGGTACGAGCACCAACGTGCTCACCCAGCCGTAGGTGGTGGCCAACCACCATACCGTCAGTAAAATCGCCACGGGCACCGATGCCCGAAAACGCGGATTGTGATAGACTGCCGCGATGCTCACGACGCCTCCCCCTTCCATCGAAGTAGACGTCCTTCGAACCGGCGCAGCCCAAAATCCAGCGTAAATCCAATCAAACCAATGACACCCACACAGACCAGCACGACGTCGAGCTGAAAGATCAGACGGCCCCACGTCATGAGATAGCCGATCCCTTCAGTCGAGGCCAACACCTCCACCGCTACGAGCGAGACCCAGACGTGAGCCACGCCCTGACGAACACCCGTGAAGATCGAAGGTAGCGCAGCCGGAAGAACGACCTTGCCAAGCAAAGTCCAGCGACGCAGCCGCAACACTTCCCCAACCTCCAAATAGGATTTAGGAATGTTCCTGATCCCATCGGCGGTAACCAACGTGAGCGGTATCACGCACGCTTTAGCCATGATGAAGAGCTTCAGCTTGTCGTCGATCCCCAGCACCATCATCAAAAGAGGAATCAAAGCAATCGATGGTATCTGAGCAATAGTTCTGAAAAGCGGTCCGATCCAGCTTTCGATCGCCGGTGAGAAGCCCAGCGCCAGTCCCAGGAGCAATCCAATCGGGAGGCCTATCGCCGCGCCACGTGCCACACGCCACAAACTCGCGATCAGGTGAACAGAAAGTTTTTCACCATACTCGCCGGTAACGAGTTCCCAAGCGGTGCGCAGTACCGCGACCGGCCCCGGCAAAATGTTCGCTGGTAGCAGGTGCAGCGCGCTAGCGATCTCCCACGTGGCTAGCACCAGCAGCGGAAATACGCTAAATTGGAAAATGCGCACGCCGTGACCCGCAGAGGCCCGTGAAGTCACGCGCGCACTACGTCGCACAATCGCGGATGCGGTAGGATGAGTAAGTTGCACCGTTGGCGCGTTGTCGTTGGCGACCGCCGGCGGAGCGTTCAGTTGTGCGATGGTCGAGCTCATATCGAGTAATCCTCCGCGAGGTATTCGAGCACTTCTTTGCGATAACGGCCAAACGCTGGATCGACACGGTCTCTCGGATGAGGGAGGTCAAGCGTCACGATCTTTCGGATACGCCCGGGACGGGGCGTCATGATGACGATTTTGTCACTCAAATAAACTGCCTCCTCGACGTCGTGTGTCACCATCACGACCGTAACCTGTTGCTGCCGCCAGATACGCAATAACTCCTGTTGTAGGTACGACCGGGTTAGCGAGTCGAGTGCGCCGAGCGGCTCGTCCAAAAGCAGAATCTCCGGCTGTGGAACGAGGGCGCGCGCAATGGCCGCACGCTGCGCCATACCACCGGAAAGCTGGCGCGGATACGCCTTTTCAAACCCTTTCAAGCCCACGAGGCCGATATGCTCGACGACGGCGCGGCTCTTCTCCCCAGGTGAACGTTCGTCCGTGTCCAAGCTCAGAGCGACGTTTTGCTCCACGGTCAGCCATGGCAGTAGGCGATGTTCCTGAAAGACGATGCTGCGCTCAAGGCCCGGGCCGGTGATCAACGACCCATCGAGGAGGATCTCCCCGTTGTATTCGTTATCGAGTCCCACCACCAACCGCAGAATAGTGGATTTTCCGCAGCCTGAAGTTCCGACAAGCGTCACGAATTCTCCCGGTCTAACCACCAGGTTGATATCCTGCAAAACCTGTAGTGGCTTTTTGTTGACCTGATAAATCTTCCCCACTCCGCTCAGTTCGAGCGCACCAGCATTACCCCGAACCAGTTTTGCCGGCCGGATGTCCTCTGGAATTTCAAGAATGCTGCTCATGTGGGTTCTTTGGTTGGCGTCTCAACGAGCTGTCGACTTGCCTGTCGCCTGACGCTCTGTGTTGTAATGGTCGGCGAGCGTGTTGTAGCGAGTAACCACGTCCTCGTATTTCGTGCTCAGTTCGTTGTAGGCCAAGATTGCCTGGTTGGCTTTGCCCGCTGCGTCCTTATTGGCGGTAACGAGCTGCTCGCGTTGATCGAGCAGTGTGTTTATGTTCACATCGCGCTCCGCGACGGCTTTTTTGTATTCTTCCAACGCAGCCTGACGATTGTCCGCGAGGTGCGTGATCTTTTCTCTTTCCTGTTCGAGATTGAAAATCTGTGCCTTTTGCTGACGCAGTTGTGTGTTCTGGTCGTCAGTCTGTGTCTTGAGTGTGCTCACTTGCGCCTTAAAGCCGTCCAGATCCTCGCTGGTACGGCGAATTGCCTCGCTCTGCTCCTGGAGCTTCGCGGCTTGGTCGGTCGAAGTGCGGTGAAGTTCAGCAATACGACGCCCGTACTCTTTTTCCTTTCCCCATTGGAAAACACAGAGTCCGCCCACGAAGAGGAGGAGACCGAAATTAAGGAAGTTGAAATACCGGGTCATAGTCAGCGTACAGCGGTTTTTTCCGGATCGCGGATCTGGAAAGCGACGTTCTGAATTCCGGCCGAGCGCACACGATCAAGCACCGTGATCACGCTTCCATGCCGGGCATCGACATCACCCGAGATAACCACGCGTGTATCCGCTTTCTTGGTACGTTCCTGGGCTAGTTCATCTTGCAGTTCGTTTTTGCCTATGGGCCGTTTGTTAAGAAAAATGCCACCCGTTGCATCGATTGAGATGGAGAGGGTGTTGGGCTTGTTCTCGGGGTCGCCCGTCTGCGCCGTGGGCAGGCTGACCTTTACGCTCTTCGAGTTCACCATGCTCAGGCTCACGAGCATGAAGCACGCGAGCAGGAAAAACATGATGTCGATCAGCGGGATGATCTCGATGCGGGCCTTCTTTTTGCCCCGTCTGGAAACGCTGGAGTGCATGGGTCAGTCCTCTTCGGAGGTGCCAGCGTGCTGGAGATTGCGTTCACGGCGACCGGGCCGGGCCTTTTCGTAGAGCAGGCGGACGTTCTTGATCACAGTGTCGAGCTCTTCGTGTAGTTCTTCCGCATAGCTGCCGAACAGGTTGAAAGGTACCAGCGTGAAGATCGCTATGCCCAACCCACTGGCGGTCGCGATCAGCGCTTCCCCGATACCACCGCTTACCTTGTTGGCCGCCAGTTCCTGATCTCCACCAACAAATTTGAACGACTGCATGATGCCGGTAACTGTGCCGAGCAGACCAAGCAGCGGCGCAAGTGTGATGATCGTGTCCATCGCTGTGAGGAAACGACGCGCGATCTTGAGCTCTTCGCTCTGGCGCACTTGCATCGCTACCTCCAGACCTGCTTCCGGATGCTGCAGGCCGTAGGCGACGACGCGGAGCCTCGGGTCACTAGAGGTTTCTGCTAGTTCAATGGCCTCAACCTGATCGCCGCGAGAAAGCGCTTCATAAGTGCGCGTCAACCGATCGGTATCTTGTCGACGTCGGGCTGCAACGCGCCAGATAACCCGTTCTGTGACTACTCCGATTGCGAAAAGTGAGAGACCGAGCAGCGGCCACATGATTATCCCACCGTGCAGGAAGGTATCGACGACGATGTTAGCCAAAGGTATTTGTATCATAAAAATGGTTACGTAGAGTTGACGGTTCAGTTCAGCTTGAATTCGAAGCGTTTAAGGTAATACCCAGCCACGCCCACCCAGCGCCCGCGTCGGAGGTTGTTTATAGCGGCCCGGTCGAGTGCAGGGAAACCGGCGCTCTCTCGAACTTTGACCTCTTGAATGTCGCCAGTCGCAGTGGTACGAAACTCGACCTGGACGGTACCGGTCTGCCGTTGCTGCACCGCCTCGGGCGGATACGTAAGTGGAGGGAGCAAAAGGTTCTTTTCCTGAAGACCGTTGCGATCCAGAGCGACCGGGGCCGTCGGCCTTGAACGCCCGCCCACCGCGCCAGATGCTCGTGCCGGATCGTCAACGAGGCGCACCGGACCCTTGACCTGAATACCAAACGCCACGGGCACAGAAATTGGCACTGCCGAAACTGGTTCGACGGGTGCGACGGCCGGCAGATCGATTGTCGCTATCGCCTCGCGCGGGACGGTTTCGTCTTGCTGCGGCGTGGCGTCCTTTGGCTGAACAGGCTCTGGCTCCAGCTTCACCTCTTCGATCAGCCTGACCGCTGAAGGAGGTGGACGAACCGGCTTCACCCGTGGACGCGCAGGCTGCGGTATTCCTGCGCCGAAAAATCCGACAACGATTAGATGAAGCGCAACCGAACTTGTTAGAATCGCCAAAAATAGCGACGGCTCGACTGTCGTTCCCGGATGGCGGCTTGGAGCACGAATCGCGGGCGCTCGGAAAATTGATTTTTTGAATCCAGGCCGGATAGAAACTTCAGGTATGGCGACGGGCATTGGCATGGTCTTGATGAAAGTGGATGGATGCGTCGGGAGCATGGCGCCTAGGGCGTCTTCCGATGCTTTTGCTCACGAAGCCCCAAAGCTTGCGCTGTGGGTGCGTTGGGAGCTGGTTGGCGATGGGAGTTCGAAAAATGGTCGATTGGGAGGACTGAACTTCGTTACTTAAGTTCGCTCCGGTCGACCGGTCGCCTTGCTTACCTTACTACACCACCTAAGATGCAGATGATTCAATTGAAATCAATCCTTTTTCCTAGTGAACCTATAGGGTTTAAAGATTAGGCGTTCGTTCTCTTGATTGATGGCGTTCTTTAACCAGCGTTCATTAGCCGGTTACAGATTTCTGCTTACGGTATTCAGTTTTTCTACTAGGACGCTAATCTGGAATCTGAGCTGCCTGAGCTTGCGAGGTGCTAACGGAGAAAGTTCTTATCAAGCTCCTGTCATTTGATCAGTTTACAAAAAACTCCCACTTGCCATCCGAGACATGTGGGAGTTGTAGGGGCGACGGCTTGTTTAAGCTCTTCCGCCAAACGAAACGTAATCGTCGAGATCGAGCAGATCAAACCCAGTGATAATGTCGTTCCGGTTAGGGTTGATGGCAGCGATTTGTTTCGCCTGCTTTTCCTTGGCCGCAGGTGTATCCGGGCTCTTGGACAGCTGAAATTCGGACCACGCGGCTATTTCCCAATCGGCGCGTTTGAACTTCGCGGTTTCGTGGACCCAGGCTAGGATTTCGCCATCGCCCTTCCCTGCTTTGATTTGATCAAACAACGCATCACCATCGATGCCAACGAACTTCAAGAAACGTTGATCAAGCGGGCATGCGAAATGGTATTCGCCGATCGTGTCGGCGACTTTCGCGCGCCCCTTGTCGATCGCACGAGGGAGTATGACAAAACCGCCAAGTTTCTGACGTGGGCTACGCGGCGGACGCTTGGTTAAGTCTAACGGCGAAGAAGTCTTCGCGGCAGTATCCTGGCTGATGGTTGTGGCTGGAGGAGCTTCTAGTACTTGCGACATATGACGTTGTTTTGATGGTTCGGGTTGAGCGGAAAAGGAGTTGTTGATTGACTACGATGCTGCGCCTGCGGGTTGCTTATGTTCCGCTGACTTGTGCATTGATGTGTCGGCTATCGGCGCGGTGTCCGTCCACACCTGATCAAAGCCGCCCACGCGAATTCGATGAAGTTGTGACGGATCACTTTCGCGATGATCGATGCGCCGGTGCAGGCCTCGAGTCTCGGTACGACTGAGTGCAGCCTCGTAGATCCAGCGGCCTGACGCGATGAGAGCGGCGGCCTCGCGGGCCTTAAGAAGTTCGCGCGCATCTCCACCGCGCAATCCGGCGCGACTGGAGGCCCAAAGTCCGTCGAGCCTCGTCAGCGAATGACGCAGCGTCGATTCATGGCGGAAACAATTTTTCCCGAGCGGCAGAATTTCGTCCTGCACGCTCTTGGTGATCTCACTGTGTCCCAAAGGCTGACCGTTGCCGTGCGACGGGCGCAGACCCACTCGGCCGTTGGCTTCGAGGATGCCGCTCAGAGCATCGCGTCGGCGACCGGTCGCGGAGGCAGCAGCACTTTTGCCTGTCCACTCGCCAGAGGCAAGGCACCACGCGATCGCCGGACCGGCACCACTCATTGCAGCACCAGCGAGTTTGGTACGGTCCGTCACATCGCCAACAGCAAATAGTCCCGGAACATCGGTCGCGCCGGCATCGTCGACAGGCAGACCACCGACTGCACGCACCGTGCCTTCATAAAGCAGTTCGATCTGAAACTTTTCTTTAGCTGGATCGAGCCCGACTCGTTTGCAGTACACATGGAACGCCGTGGTCCCACCGCGCACCACGAGCGGATTGGGTTTGGTGATCTGCGCGAAAGCCGCGCCTGTCTCGAGAATCGCTTTCGCCACGGTCGGTACGGCAGCCCAGCCGTTAATCGGAAGCTCCTGACCTCTTGCGTCAAAGAAAGTAGCGCTGCTGTACCAAAAACCTTTAGTGCATGAGCTATTGATCGGTGCGATGCCGTAGTGGCCAGAATACTCCATGCCAGTGAAACTCGCCCCAACTTCAGCTGCCATCAAGTAGCCGTCCCCCGTGCTACCATTGGTGCCCATCGCGCCGGAACGAAACGCGTTGCCACCCGTCGCAAGGATAACCGCGCCGGCTCGCACCGACCAGCTTACGCCGGTTACACGATTCACCCCAGCTGCTCCTGAGACGACCCCCTCGTTGGTGAGAAGCTCCAGCGCAGGGCTGTTGTCGAGTATGCGAACTCCGGACCGCAGCAGAAGATTGCGCAGGAAGTTCATGCTATAGGGACCGGGGAATGAAGTCAGGTTATTTGGCCCGGCCCCTCCCGGCGTGAAGCCAAGCGCCTGTAACTTCTTGCCGACGCGATAGCATTCGTCGTAAACGCGCTCGATAAAAGCAACATCGTCGAGCGAGCACGCGATATCATGTTGCTGATAGATGGTTCGGTGCCGCTGCTCATGGTCATCCGGCAGAATATGGCGGCCACCGCACGACGCTGCCGCCACCACACCCGCCGTCCCTAAGTATCCTTTCTCGACTACAACCACGTCAGCACCTGCAGCACGGGCCGTGTAGGCCGCCCATGAACCAGCTAGGCTGCCGCCGATAACGAGCACATCAGCAAGAAGATTCAATTCATGTGAAGTCTCGCCCGCACGATCGGAAGAAGGATAGTTTTTTGACATGATAAAGAAACGGTTGCAGTTGAAATCAGATCCCTGATTTAGCAGTCGGTGGGTGCCCGCGCGCCCAACCAATGTCGCGGGCAAAACCGCCGACGAGGCCGTGGGATTCGAGTTCAGAACGAACCAAACTTCGGTCAGGCTTATTCAGAGGGGAGACATAGAGTGCGTCGACCGGGCAGTAGGCCTCGCACAGGAAACAGGTCTGACAGTCGTCTTGGCGCGCAATGACTGGCAGATCCCCGGGCTCGCCTTCATAGACGTTCGTAGGACAGGCGCGCACGCAAGCGGCGCACCGAATGCACCGGTCCTCTAGTACAATTTCGATCATATTTATTGTGGCCAAGGTTGACGGCCAGAAGATCTATCGCATTCGCTACCTGACTAAAAGGAGGCAGCGGAGTTCAGTCTTGTGCGGATCATTTAGTGGGCCGGGCTGGTTATTGGGCTGAAATATGGGTTTGCGTCGATGTCGGCTCGCAACTCCCGCAAACGAGAAATACGATCTTTCGGGCTGTAGCCCTTGCCCCATCCAAGATTGCGGCGATAGGCGCCGAGCAGGCCTTTTTCGATAAGCTCCTGCTCGTTGACCTCCACATGTCGATGGGCTTCGGCCGCGACAAAGAGCGCATCGACCGGGCAATACGCCTCGCATAAAAAGCACGTCTGGCAGTCGGACTGACGCGCAATCGTGGGAGCTTCGCCCGGTGCCAGGTCGAAGACGTTTGTCGGGCAAACATCCACGCAGATGTTGCAGCTGATGCAGCGGGACTGGCTGACGAGTTCGATCATGACGCCACCGCCTGTACCTGGAGTTTGGTTGTATCGAGCTTAGCCACATCGGGACTCGCATAAACGGAGGTCGATGAATTGGTCGGCTCTGGCACGATCTCCCCGGGCACCGGCACCTCACGTGTCCATAACTTATCCAACCCGCCAACTGCGAGGTAATGGCGTTGATTCGGATCAAGCTTCGGAAAATCGAGCCGCTTGTGCATGCCCCGTGATTCCTTCCGCTCAAGTCCGGCGAAATAGGACCAACGCGCTGCGGCGACAAGAGCAGCCGCTTCGCGCGCGCGCTGGGCCTTCTGCGGCGTTTCCAGAGCCGAGGTCGTTTGAACCTTTTCCCACAATTGGCCGAGCTTGCCGAGCGATTCGAGCAAGCCTGCTTCTGTGCGGAAGATGTTTTTGCCGAAGGGAAGGATTTCCTCCTGCACTTCTTTCACCACCTGATTGGCGTCGAAGGTGGTCGACGAACTTGTTGCCGGAGCCAAGCCCGCGCCACCTACGGCACGAACATTTCGCGTCGCAGCCTTGTCGCCGAGGCTGCGTGCATACGTTGCCGCGCCTGCGCCAGCGATATTTCCGCTGCCAGTGGCCCAGGTCATATTAGGTCCTGCGCCGCCAGTGAAGCCACCGCAGACGAGTTCGCGCGTCGCCGCATCGCCTGCCGCGTAGAGACCGGGCACGGTGGTGCCACAATCCTCCGTCGCGATGCGAATGCCACCCGTTCCACGCACGGTGCCTTCGAGTACGAGAGTGATCTCCCACCAGTCGGTGAAGGGATTGATGCCGACCTTGTCGAAAGCAGCCATGAAATTAGGCTGCTGGATGCGCAAAATTTCCCGAAATCGCGGATCTTCTGTGCCCTGATCGAGTCGGCAGAAAACCGGTCCGTTGAGAAGGGCCTTAGCGATCGTAGACGTAGATCGATGGCCATTGTGACTGGCACCGCCAATCAGCTGACCATCTTTGTCGACAAAAGACGCATAGCGATAATACGCATTTTTGGTCACGGAAGCGTGTTTTACTGCGGGTGCGTAGTGCGCGGAAAACTCCATACCCGAAAGTTCAGCCCCCGCTTCAACCGCCATGAGCAGTGCATCACCGGTGTTGGTGTTGCAGCCAAGCGCTTTGCTTAACCAGGCACAACCACCAGATGCGAGTACCACGGCACCGGCTCTCACCGTCCAACGCCGATTCTCTTGGCGTTGAATACCACGTGCGCCCGCGACCGCTCCTCGATCATCAACGAGCAGTTCCTGTGCTGGGCTGTGATCGAGAATTTCGATGCCGACTTTTTTGACCTGCTTGCGCATTATCTTCATGATCTCTGGCCCCTGCAAACCGCCACCGTAAGCGGGGCGGCCCTCTTTGAACGCAGGCGGCTCATAGCCACCCCACTCGTAGATTTTTGGTGCGTGCTCGTAGGTTTGGTCCAGTATCTTTTCCCACCACTCGAGCTGCGCGAGGTGCCCACCTAGGGCATACCGCTCGAATTTGACTTTATCGCGTA
>Ga0302322_100000433_pt1 | contig 32081 bp, 25 predicted proteins | sample Fen_T0_2_FD_203757 | JGI IMG/M metagenome (GOLD analysis project Ga0302322, IMG submission 203757) | Peat permafrost microbial communities from Stordalen Mire near Abisko, Sweden - Fen_T0_2 | ecosystem: Environmental > Terrestrial > Soil > Wetlands > Permafrost | place: Sweden: Abisko...
GGCATAGTCGATCGACAGCTTCTCGCCGGCAGCCTTGGCAACGCCGGCGCATTCAACGTAGAGCAGTTGAGTTGCCGGCTTGACTTTGGTACCGCCGGTGTAGCCCTTCATGGCGAAGCCCGCCGGCAAGTACTCTCCGGCTCCGTCGCTGAAGACGGAGGTGCCGACGAAGGCCTTGCCGCAATCGGTGCTCTTGCCCTCCGATGTCGTGACTTTGGCCTTGCTTTGTGCCACGTCCATGGCACTCCAGTCGCCGGTGTCGTTGCGAAGGGAGAGCTCGACGTGCAGTGCGCCGCTTGCTTCGGCCACGCTCGTCGGGATCGCCGCCCAGCCTTTGCTCTGCACGACCGGTGTAGGAGTGTCGTCCGTGACCGGGGGCACGATATAGCCGCACCCTGTCGCCGCAAGTCCAAGGACGATGACTGCGGCCAGCGTCTTGCGCATACTCATGCTGCAATCACCTTTCATCATTGGACTCCCAGAAGGCCCGCCAGCTGGCCCGTGATGGGCCAGTACGCGGCTGGAGCGTCGGTTCCTCCGTCAACCGCATCGACGGTCTTGGTCACGCCATTGGCCTTGACGGTCAGAGAGTACTGATAGCAGGCCGCACACGGTGTGTGGTGCGTTGTGTAGAAGGCAGTGGTGAACCAACCCTGATTGGTGATGTCCGTGACTATCTTGGTCACCTGAGCCGCAGCCACATTGGTTGTCTTCGGATTGCCATCTGAGTGGTCTGAAACGATTCGACCGTCCGCGTAGATCGCGTACAACTCCTCGACGCATGTGGTGCCGCCATTACGCTCGTACACGATCACGGCGTCACCCTGGCTCAGGGCTTTCGCCTGGTCGGGCCGCATGGCCTGAGCCTTGCAGACGGCAGTGGTGGTTTTCGGGAACATCGCCGGCAGGACGACGTTGATGCTGACGACGGCCACAAGGACCACAGCCAAAGCTACGGCACCCCCGCGAGCTGCTTTCGTCCTGTACCAGACGACTTCCTTCTTGCGCCCCGCTCTACCACCGGAACGAGCGCGGCCGATGGCGGACGAGTTCCAGGCCGCCACGACGCTCTGCACGCCGATGAAGACGAGCATCAGGCCGCCGATGAAGATGTAGGTCCACCACGAACTCAACGTCCCATTGAACTGGATCAAGCTCTGGATGAGCGCGGTAATCAGCGCCCCGAACAAAGCCCCGAACAGGTAGCCTTCGCCGCCGGTCAGTGCAATACCGCCGATGACAACGGCCGCGATGACCGTCAACTCGAAGCCGGTGGCGTGCGTTCCATGGCCGGACCCGACGTAGATGCTGTAGGTAATCCCGGCCAGAGCGGAGCAGAATCCGCTGATCACATAGACGAGAACCTTCGTCCTGTTGACCGCGAGGCCCATCAAGCGCGACGACAATTCGTTGGCGCCGTTGCCGCCGCCGATCGCGTACACCGTCCGACCAAACTTGGTCAAATGGGCGATGAACATTCCGACGAACAGAACGACCATAGCCACCACCACGAGATAGCTGATGTAGTCGCCCTTCTTGGTGACCGGATCTGCCAATCCCGGAATGAGGATCTTCGTCTGATTGAGAGTCGTATACAGTGAATCGTGGATCCGGACTTCACTGTCGCTGATGATGTAGCACAGACCTCGCGCCAGCCACATCCCAGCAAGCGTTGCGATGAAGGGCTGGACCTTCAAGTATGTGATGAAGAACCCCATCACAACACCGAAGACCATGCCCATCAGGAGCATCACCGGGAACACGACCCACGGGTTCCAACCCATGTTGATCAGAGATGCGGCGACAACGGTCGTAAGCGCAAGGATACCGCTGACGGACAGGTCGATGCCGCCGGACACGATGACGAACGTTTCGCCGACCACGCAAATGATAAGGAACGGTGTCGTGACGAACAGGTTAAAGAAGGCCTGCCCATCCTGCATCGCCTTGAACGAGTAGGCGCCAGCGAGGTATACGACAACAAATAGGGCTATGGTTGCCGACAGAGGCAGGAACTTCCGATGCTGTTCAACTCGTGCGACCAACGCCCTGATCATCGCGCTGCCTCCCCACGCATGGTCACACTACCCACACCACGAATGAACTTCTGTGCCTGCTCCGAATAGAGGAGGATGACCACGATTACAACCACCGCTTTGACGGCGATAATCGCGCTGGCAGGCACACCAAATGACAACATAGACGTGATCGTTGCCTGAATTACCAGACCTCCAATCGCGCTGCCCAGCAACGAGAAGCGGCCGCCGGTACCCATGAGGGTGCCACCGATTACTACTGCAAGAATCGCGTCCAACTCGGTGTATAAGCCAATTTGGTTAGCATCCGACGTGCGAATGGCGGAGGTAGCGATGAGGCCAGCGATCCCCGCGCAAAACCCGCAGAACGTGTACGCGAACAGCTTGATCCGCCGTTCGTTGATGCCGCTGTAGTAGCTCGACCGGAAGTTGATCCCGACGGACTCAACGAACAGCCCAATAGCCGTCCTTCGCGTCAGGAGCCACGCCGCCAGGAACACGGCGGCGGCTATGTATAGAGAGAATGGCAAGATGATCCAACCGTTGCCCAGATACGCGTAGGTGTCGTTGAAGATGATGATCTTGATCGCGTTGGTGACCAGCTGGGCGATACCTCGGCCGGCGATCATCAGAACAAGTGTCGCGACCATGGGCTGGATACGCCAATACGAGACAAGCATGCCGTTCCACATGCCGCACAGGGAAGCGATGATCAGTGGAACGACGATGACCATCCACAACGGAGCCCAGCTGTACTGGGGATCCTTGAGGAACAACCCGGGGTCGGTCAGGGCCATGCCGGTGATCGTCGGGTTGATCATGATGCAGGCGACGGATGAAGCGATTGCCATGACCGCGCCGACCGAGAGGTCCACACCACCGGTCGCGATCACGAGCGTCATGCCCATGGCCAGGATCACGGTCGGCGATCCGTTCCGCAGGACATCGATGACGCTGCCGAACAGGTGGCCGTCCTTCAGCTCGAGCCTGAAGAAACCCGGGATGGCGATCAGGTCGAACGCGAAGATCATCAGCAACGCGGCAATCGGGAGAAAGAGCATGCTCTCAGTGAGCTTGCTCCAGGTTCGCGCGAACGAGACGTTCATGACGCACTTCCTGCGATCGCCTGCATGATTCCCTTCTCATCGACTTGGCCGGAGAACTCGGTCACCTTGGCCCGGTCTCGCATGACGACGATCCGGTGGCTGGTCCGCAGCACCTCGTCCAACTCGGACGAGATGAACACGCACGACTTGCCTTCTTCGGCGAGCGAGAGCACGAGCTTTTGGATATCAGCCTTCGTCCCGACGTCGATGCCTCGCGTTGGCTCGTCGAGGATCAGGAGGCGCGGATTTGCGGCCAGCCATCGGGCGAGAATCACCTTCTGCTGGTTGCCGCCGCTCAGGTTCTTGATCTTCTGGTCCGCCGTCGGGGTGCTGATGCTCAGGAGCTTGATGTACTTGTCGGCGATCTCGTATTGCTCTTTGGTGCCGATCCGCCTGAACCAGCCCTGGCCCGCCTGCAAGGCAAGAATGATGTTCTCCCTCACCGATAGGTCGGCCACTATGCCTTCGACCTTGCGGTCTTCAGGGCACAGCGCAACACCACGAGCGATCGAGGCGTGGGGCGAGAAATCCTTGATCGGCTTGTGATCCATCACGATGGAGCCGATGTCGGGCCGATCGATGCCGAAGAGAAGGTTTGCAATCTCAGTTCGGCCCGAACCAAGAAGACCGGCGATGCCGACGACCTCTCCCGCGTGGAGAGATAGGTCGAATGGCTCCACAGAGTTGGCCAGCCCGACATCGTCCGCCTCGAGCAGAGACTCGACCGCGATGTGGTGGCTGCTCTCCATCTTGTGAGCGGTCATGTCGTCCAGGACGGTGATGCTGCGACCAAGCATCAGACGGATCAGTTCGAGTCTGGACAACGACGGCGTCGGGTAAGTGCCGACGAGCAAACCATTCCTCAGGACTGTGACCCGATCTGAGACCTCGTACACCTGGTTCAGGAAGTGCGTGATGAAGACGATCGCGATGCCTTCGCCCTTGAGCTTGCGCATGACCTTGAACAGCTGCAGCGTCTCATGGGTCGTAAGGCTGGACGTGGGCTCGTCGAGAATCAGGACTTTGGCGTTGGAGATCACGAGCGCTCGGGCAATCGCCGCCATCTGCTGGATTGCAACCGAGTAGGCCCCGAGTGGCTGGGTCACGTCGATGTCGACGTCCAGCTCCTTCAGGTACTCCCTGGCGCGGGCATTCAGGGCCTTCCAGTTAATACTGACGCCGAGATGGCTGGGCTGCCGTCCAATCAGGATGTTCTCGGCGACGGTCAGGTTGGGGCACAGGTTGACTTCCTGATACACCGTGCTGATCCCGAGTTCCTGGGCGTGGAGCGGAGAGCGGGGAGAGACGCTCTGTCCGTCGAGTGTAATGGTGCCTTTGTCGGCACGATCGACGCCCGTCAGGATCTTGATCAGGGTCGACTTGCCGGCGCCATTCTCACCGACAAGAGCATGGATCTCGCCCCTGGCCAGGGAAAAGTCCACGTTCTCGAGCGCATGCACACCAGGAAAAGACTTGTCGATGCCCGTCATTACGACGATGTCGCGGTCGGAGTCTGGCATTGAGTCACCTTATGGTCCTGCGGCTCAGAAAACCGACAGGCACGCGCTGGGAAGACTGAGTGGAATTGCCCGAACTATGAATTCGGCCGGCCGCTTGAAACAGATGCCGTTTGGGCCATGCCGGGTACTCCACCCGCGTGATCTTCTTCTGTCACTTCTGGACCACCCCTGGCTCCAGAAGTCCGTTCAGGCAAGAGGAGAAGCGGCGGAGCCGCTTCTCCTCTTTGCGATCTGCTCGCTACGTCAACTCCGAGGAGTCAACGCACCTTGCGCAAGGACTTAGTACTTGCGGGTCTTGAGGATGTCCGTCAGAGCAGAGGCGCCCTGAGAGGCGAAGAACTGGCCCTCCTGCGAGGGAACCCACTTCGGCAGGCTGTTGTCGCCGTTGAGGGCCTTGAGAGCAGCCTCGTAGACCTGGGGGGCCAGGAGCGGATTGCACTCGATGTCTGCACCGAGCTCGCCGGTGATGAGGTACTTGAACCCATCTGCGGTGGCGTCGACGCCGACAACCATGATGTCCTTACCGGGCTTGAGGCCGGCTTCCTTGATCGCCTGGATGGCGCCAATGGCTTCCTCGTCGTTGTGCCCGAAGACGCCCTGGATGTTCTTGGTCTTCTTGAGGAAGGCCTCCATGACGGCCTTGGACTCCGGGACGCCCCAGTTACCGGTCTGGCTGAGGCCATCCGGGATCGTGATGCCGCAGTCGCCGATCTTCTCGCGGAAACCCTTGGCTCGGTCGATAGCGGCCGAAGCGCCGACGGCGCCGGAGATCTCAGCAACGTTGTGCTTGTCGGCCGGGAAGCCCTTGAGGAGGTCGCACATGGCGGCGGCAACCTTCTGGCCTTCGGCGTCGAAGTCAGAACCGATGTACGTGTAGTACAGGCTCGCGTCGGCGTTGATGCGGCGGTCTTCGAGAACGACGACCTTGCCGGCAGTCTTGGCTTCCTTGAGGACGTCGTCGTAGCCGGTGACGTCAAGTGCCGCGAGGATGATCACGTTGACCGTCGGGTCCTGGTTGAACTGATGGAAAGCCGTGATCTGGTTCTCGAGCTTGTTCTGGGCGTCGTAGAAGTTGAGCTTCAGGCCCTTCTCGGTCGCGGTCTCCTTGAAGGAGGAGGTATTCGCGGCACGCCAGCCACTCTCGGACCCGGTCTGGATGAATCCAACGACCATGTCCGCGTAGGTGTAGACCTTCGCCGCCGTTGGCGGAGCCGCCGTCACGACCGGGGGCGCCGTCACTACCGGAGCAGTGGTCGGGGCCGTCGTCGCAGTCGACGAGCAGGCGGCGAGCGCCACCGTGACGCCGACCGTCATGGCGATGCGAAGCGTTCGAGACTTCGTCATTTGTTGATCCTCGTATGTGAACGGGCAGTAGTGGAGTTCATCCTGCACTTGTCCGGAAGGGGCAGTGCCTCACTTCCCCTGGGCTTCGTAGCCTCCGACTCGTGTCAGGTCCTCGCCTCCGTGTCATGTCAGTCGGACTCTGACGTCATCCGCACCTCCTGAAACATGGCTTGCAGAGCCAGGTACTCGCCTCGCAACAGGCCGAAACCGATCGCGAGAAAGCCCTTTTCCCTGACCTCGATCGCTCCGAAGGGAGCTGGTACTGGCTAGAGGAACGTCCTGAGCGTTGGGCAAGCCGTTGCGCTATTGCGCAAGGCGATCACTGTGGTGACGGACTCTCCCCGAATTCGGTCGAGCAGCCGACGGTTGCGTCAGCCCTCACCATGCGGCCTCGCCCGGACGTCGGTTCGTCGCGGTGTCCGCATCCATGGCGGACTTCTCCGTGGCGTGCGTCGACGTAGGCTATGCTCGCCTGTGGTCGAATACCCACTACGTGTTGCAATCCCGTGGGAGCCTCCTCGCGGCCCCGGACTCGCCATTGCGGGCGAGCGGTCTGCAGTGTTATCGTTCCCGGTAACGGTAACGGGGACTGCGAGAGCCTAGCATCGAGATCAGAGCGGAGTCAAGAGGCCAAGTCGCTGGCCGGGTTCACTCCTAATTCGAGAGCACGATGGGGAGAATGGGACTGTGGCTCAAAGGCAGCGTTTGACCATTCGTGAAGTGGCAGCTGCAGCCGGAGTCTCGACCCAGACCGTTTCCCGAGTCCTCAACAACCGCGTCGACGTCGCCCCGGAGACGCTCCTGCGTGTCCAGGAAGTCATCCGCGAGACCGGCTACGCACCGAACATGCTCGCCCGAGGCCTCACCCAGGGCCGCAGCCATGTGCTCGGAGTCGTCGCCTACGGGCTGGACTACTTCGGGCCATCGCGCATCGTGACCGCCATCGAGCGACAGGCGGCGGAAATGGGCTACGCCATTTCCCTGACTTTGATCCTCGAGCCCGAGACAGGCGATGTCGATCACGTCCTGCGCGACCTCTGCGCGCGCCAGGTCGACGGGATCATCTGGGCAATTCCCGAGGTCAGCAGCAACCGGATGTGGTCTCGTGCTCAAGGCGAGGAACTGCCCGTCCCGGTGATGCTTGTCGGCGGGATGGCCGGTCAGCCGTATCTGCCGTCCATCGGCATCGACAACACAGACATCGGCCGCCTGGCCACCGAGCATCTGCTGGACGGTGGCGCAAGGAATGTCGGAATCGTGACCGGCCCCCTCAACTGGTGGGAAGCCCAGCAGCGCCTGGCCGGCTGGCGCCAGACGCTCGAAGCCCGAGGATTCGTCCCTCTCGACTGCCTCACCGTTGAGGGCGACTGGACCGTTTCCAGCGGCGAGGAGGGCTTGTATCGGATGCTCGAGCAGTGCCCCGAGGTCGATGCGGTCTTTGCCAGCAACGACCAGATGGCCCTCGGCGTAATCCATGCCGCCCACCGCCTGGGCATCCCAGTGCCGGAGAAGATTTCGGTCGTTGGCGTGGACAACATCGCGGAGGCATCGCATTTCTGGCCACCCCTCACGACCGTCTATCAGCCGCTTGCAGACGCGGGGGCCCTGGCCGTCAAGGAGATCGACAAGCTCATCAATCGGGCGGGCGGGTCGAGGCGAGTCCAGGCGGTCGTACCCGAGATCACGCTGCTGGGACCCATGCTGATCGTTCGCGACAGCAGCCGGGCAGTGGTTCCGTCAGCCCTCATCGCCGCTCCCTAGCGGGCCCTGAGCGCGGGGCTCTTCAAACGGGTCCGGGCATTGACAGGAATCCGCGGATTCACGTAGACTCCCGCAGGTCCGCCAGCCAGGCGGCTGCAAACGAGGTGTGTTCGTGCGCAATCTCACCACTGACGCAACGGCAGGAACCGCTCATGCGAGCGGAAGCCCTGTCGTGCGCGGGAGGTCTGCGCCCACCGAGAGTTAGCCCGAGGCGGTAAGCCGCCAGGACGAACCTCTGAGCCGTGGGCCAGGTCGGGCCCCCGGCTTTTTTCATGCCCCTGAGAGGCGAGACGCCTCGGGGGCCGAGCCGCGAGCCTTCCCCACCCCATCCAGCTCGCGGTTCCCCCATTCCGCGAGCCCTCCATGCAGGGAGGTGACATGAGCATCGCGGTTTTGGACACAACCAGATTGCCGGCCTCGAGCCGGAGCATCTCCGGAAGAATCCCGACCGGTCCGGCAGCCCTGTTGGTCGACCACGCCACCAAGCGTTTCAAGGTCGATCGGCGCAAGCCGCCGGTGATTGCGATCGACGATGTCTCGATCCGCCTCGAGCGAGGCGAGATCTACGGACTGCTCGGCGCCAACGGCAGCGGCAAATCCACGTTCATCCGTCTCGTCAGCGGGCTGCTGACCCTCGACGCAGGGCGGGTCGAAGTCTTCGGCCACGACCTGGTTCGAGAGGAGATGGCGGTCAAGAGGCTGATCAATCGGGTCAGCGTCGACGCCGCCTTCTTCAAGAAGCTCTCGCCGGCCGAGAACCTCTCGTTCGCATCACGCCTGTACGGCCTCGATTCGGGCGAAGCCCGCCGCAAGGCGGCGGAGATCATGGCCCGGCTCGGGATAGGCGAGAAGCGCATGAGCCGGCCCGTCGAGCAGATGAGCCGGGGAATGCAGCAGAAGGTCGCCATCGCCAGGGCAATCCTGACGAGCCCGACTCTGCTTCTGCTCGACGAGCCCACGACCGGGCTCGACCCGCGCTCCAAGCTCGACGTTCAAACCTTCATCGAAGAACTCCAGGCCGATCACGACGCGACGATCTTGCTGACCACGCACGACCTCGCGGAAGCCGATCGGCTGTGCGGGCGAATCGGGGTCCTTGCCGGCGGGCGACTGGCGGCCGAGGAGACTCCCGAACGCCTCAAGGCACGGGTTGCATTCGAGCACGGGCTGCCACCGACGCTCGAGAGCGCCTTCATGCAGTACACCGGCCGCTCCCTCGACGATGACGTCGAGGAGGGCGAAGCCGAACCGGCCGACTAGGTGGACCAGGTGGACCTCTTCGACCGGCTCGGACCAACAAGACTCGAAAGGGACACTTCGGTGCATTCGTACCTGCTTTCACGAGAGATACACAGGGAACGCTTACGAGAGATCGAGAGCCGGATTCGCCTCAAGTCGCTGGACGCGAGCCAGATTCGGCGCCGCTCGATCCGAAACCGCCTCGGTAGCGGGCTGATCCGAATCGGATCGATGCTCGTTGCCGAGAACCCACGACAGGTGGCCGCCCGGCGTTGAGTGAAATCAGCGCTGGGCGGCCACGCCCACAGGAGACCCACACCGTGATCGCCATGACTCGCGAGGCACGTGCCGGCTACGCCTTCGTCGAGCGCAACTTCAATCTGACCAAACGCTACTGGGGCTGGGAGGTCGCATTCCTGGTCTACGCCGTCGCGGGCGCATTGTCGGTTTCGCTGATCGGCCAATCGGTCGGCAGCCGCCGCCTGCTCATGTCCCTGGTGGTCGGCGCCGTCTTCTGGAACTACCTCTCGGTGGTCTTCCAGTCGATCGGCGACACGATCACGTGGGAGCGCTGGGAAGGGACCCTCGAGTACACGATGATGGCCCCCGTCCGACGCTCCACACAGCTCCTTGGATCGGCGCTGTTTGCCGTGGTCTACGGGCTGATCCATACGACCGTGCTGCTGATCGTGCTGGCGCTCTTCTTCTCGCTCGACCTCGGGCACGCCAACCTCGGCGCGGCCGCGATCTTCATGATCGTGGGCTCCGCCAGCCTGATCGGCATCGGCATGCTCGCCGCCATCCTGCCGATGATGTCGGTGGAGCGCGGCTCTCAGATGGTCTTCGTTCTGCAGTCGTGCCTGCTGCTCGTCAGCGGGGTTTACTACTCGACCGACATCCTGCCCGGCTGGATGCAGTTGGTGTCTCGCATCTCGCCGGCCACCTACGTCCTGGACGCCATTCGCAAGGCCCTCATCGACGGAGTGTCGTTGGGCGACCTGCTACCGGATCTCTGGCCCCTGATCTTCATGGCCTTCGCCTTCATCCCTCTCGGGTTGTGGGGCTTCGGCCGGGCCGAGCGGTATGCGAAGCGGACCGGCAAACTCAAGAGAGTGGGCTGACGTATGAATATGCCTTCGAGCGCCCGACATAGGTCGGAAAGCCGGAGAGGGTACGCTGACACAGTGAGATCCGATTCGAGCGACGGCGGCAACAGCGAGGCGGCCCTTCCCGACTCCCTCAAGTCGTGGGGCTGGGACGACCGATGGGCCGCGGTATTTGCGCCGCTCGCCGCCGACGGCCGATCGCCGGCCCGCGTCATCGCCCAACACCGGGGCGCCTGGCTGCTCGCCCGCGAACATGGGGAGGGATCCGCAGCGCTGACGGGACGGCTTCGCCATTCGGCCCGCGAGGGCGAATTGCCGGCCGTCGGCGACTGGGTTGCCTGCGTCCGCCCGAACGGCGGCGGCCCGGAGCGAATCGACGCCGTCCTGCCGCGCCGCTCCGCGTTCTTGCGGCGCGCGGCCGGGTCCAGAGTCGGTGCGCAGACCGTGGCCGCCAACGTCGACACGCTCTTCATCACCACTTCGCTCAATGCCGACCTGAACTTGAGGCGGCTCGAGCGATACGTGGCTCTGGCCCGCGAGTCGGGAGCAGCACCGGTCCTGCTCCTCACCAAGGACGATCTCGTCGAGGACGGGGCGGCCGTGGTAGACCGGCTTGCGAACGAATTGAGAATTCCGGTCGTGGCCCTGAGCTCGCATACAGGCTCGGGCGTCGAAACGCTCGCTCCCTGGCTCGTGGACGGCCAGACAATTGCGCTCGTCGGCTCGTCCGGCGTCGGCAAATCGACGCTTCTCAACCACCTGGCCGGCCGGGAACTCATGGCCACGCAGGAGATCCGCGAGGCGGACGGGCGCGGCAGGCACACCACAACGCACCGCGAGCTGTTCCGGCTGCCCGGCGGTGCGCTGATGCTCGACACGCCGGGCGTGCGCGAGATCGGGCTCTGGGATGCCGACCAGGGCGTGGCCGACACATTCGACGAGATCGTCGAGCTGGCCGATCGCTGCCGCTTCCGCGACTGCCACCACAACAACGAGCCGGGCTGTGCCGTTCAGGCCGCGATCCTCGCCGGCGAACTCGACGAGGCCAGGCTGGGCAGTTACCGCCGTCTCGAGCTCGAACTGGCCGAGCAGCCCTCCGAAGCCCAGAGGCTGGAGGCGAAGCGGCAATTCTTCAAGTCGATCCAGGTCGCGGCCCACGCACGCGCACGGAGCAAGAACACCGGCTGGCAAGACCGCTGAAGGAGACGGCGATGTCCGAATTCGTCCTCGAGAGCCCGAGCTTCGTCGAGGGCGGCTCGATCCCGATCAAGCACAGCTGCGACGGCCAGGATGTGTCCCCGGCGCTGGTCTGGGAGGGAGCGCCGGCCGCGACTGCGGCGTTCGCCCTGATCGTGGACGACCCCGATGCCCGCGGCTTCATCCACTGGGTCGTGTACAACGTCGGCGGTGGACCGGCAGGAGGCCTGCCGGACGGGGCCGGATCGTCGAAGGCGCCGCCACAGGGTCGCAACGATTTCGGCCGCGTCGGGTGGGGCGGTCCGTGCCCGCCCGGGGGCACGCATCACTACAGGTTCACGCTCTACGCGCTGTCCGCGCCGCTGCCGCTGAGTTGCACTCCGACCTCGGGCGAAGTGCGCGGCGCCCTGGCCCGCGTCCTGCTGGGCTATACCACGCTCACGGCTACCTACACGCGCAAGAGGTAATCGCGCGGCCGCGGCGGCGCGGGGCGACGGGCGCGGACGCGGCGGCGCGGAGGCGGCGCGGGCGGGAGCGAGCAACGCTCGCTGCTACGAGGCGGCCTCGGCCTCGATCCTGGCCTTGAGGCACTCGAGCGTCCGGCCGATCCCGTCCTGGGCCGGCGCCTGAACCATGCCGGCAAACCCGACCAGCATTCCGCCCAGGGTCACGTCTGCCGACCAGTTCACCCGGGTGAGCTTGGGTTCGATCTCCTCGAGGACCAGCGTTCCCGTCGCGGTCACCGGGCTCGCCATTACCGCGCCGGTCGCGCTCGCGCTCGCACGCTCGGGCTCCGCAAGCTCCGTCAGCTCGATCTCGACCGTCGCGGTCGTCTTGAATAGCCCGCTGCCGACCTTCGCCGTGACCCGCAGGTTCCGCTCGTCGACGATCTCGATGTGCGGATCCCCGGGCAAACAGCCGGCCACCTGTTGGGGGTCGGTGAGAACGTTCCATACGAGCTTTCGAGCGGCGGCGATCTCGGTTTCTCCGGACAGCTGCATCTGTTCTCCGTGTGGCGCGAATCCGGCCGGCGGCGGCAGGGCCCAGTCATGGTATCCGTCCGCGAGGCCGGGGTTCGTCTTACGCTGGGCTTACAACGACTCCACGGCTCACTCATCTGCGGACGTATGCTGCCGTCATGAAAACCATTCTCGTCGTGGACGACGAGCGAAACATCGTCGAGCTGGTCCGTCTTTACCTCGAGAAGGAAGGCTTTGCCGTCGTGGCCGCGAGCGACGGCGACCAGGCGCTGGTCCAGTACGAGCGCACCGGTCCGGATCTCGTGGTCCTGGATCTCATGCTGCCCAAGATGGACGGCTTCGAGGTCTGCCGCGAGTTGCGCCGCCGGGGCGACGTGCCGATCCTGATGCTCACGGCCCGCTCGGAGGACGTCGACGCGATCGTCGGGCTGGAGCTCGGCGCCGACGACTACGTGACCAAGCCGTTCAACCCGCGCGCGCTCGTGGCTCGAGTCAAGGCGATCCTGCGTCGAACCGAGGCAACGGCCAAAGGCGGACGGCCGATCGAGGTCGGCAGCCTGCGCATCGATCCGCGCCGGCGGGAGGCGACGGTCGGCGTGCGCCGGCTGGAGCTTCGCGCGCGCGAGTTCGATCTCCTCGCCGCGCTCGCCCGCGATCCCGGCGTCGTCTTGACGCGCGACGCCTTGCTCGCGGACGTGTGGGGAACCGATTTCCCGGGCGAGACTCGAACGGTGGACGTCCACGTCGCGGAGGTGCGCAAGAAGCTGGGCGACGACGGCCCGCAGGTGGAGACGATCCGCGGCCTGGGCTACCGGCTCGTTCCTCCTCCTCGCGGCTCGGTCGACCCCGGCCCATCCCCTACCGTCGACTAGGAGCGCCCGCCGATGCTGCCCCGCGGGCTCACGAGCCGCATCGTCCTGGCATTCGCCGGTCTGTCGGCCGCGATGCTCGTGGCAGTCGCGGTGACCTTGTTCCTCGTCCTTCACCAGCTCCACCAGAACGAGATCGAAGACACCCTGTCGCGCCAGCTCGTCCAGGTGGTAGTGAACCTCTCACGCGAGCCGGTGGCCCAGTGGGACGCCACTTTGCAAGATGCCGGAGGTCCAATCGCCGACGACGGCGGCTACATCCTGGTCCAGAACCCCAACGGCGCCATCCGCGTCCTGGTCGGCAACCCCTCGTCGTTGACGATCCCGACCGGTCCGACCCTAGGGCCGACGAAGACCTCGGACGGCAAGGACTTCATCTACGTCAAGGCGAACCGGAATGCCACGGGCGGCCGAACGATCGTGTTTGCCGTCCCAGACAGATCTGTCCAGCTGGCGCTCGGCGACCTCTCTCGCGCGCTCCTGATAGTCGTCCTCGTGCTGCTGATCGTGGGCGTACCAGTTGCCTGGCTACTCTCGCGATCACTCACAGGTCCGATGCGCCGGCTTGCGATCGCGGCCGTGGAGCTGCCTGCCGCGTCGGGCGAAACTCAGCCCCTGCCGCTCGAGGGACCGACCGAAGTGAAGGTCCTCACCGAACGGTTCAACGCCATGGCGCATGAGCTCGCCTCGACCCGGCAGGAAGAGACCCAACTGCTGGCGAATCTGCGCCACGACCTGCGGACGCCGCTCACGAGCATCGGCGGGTTTGCCGAGGCGATCGCCGACGGAACCGCCTCGGGCGACCGAGCAACGGCGGCCGCGCGGACGATCGCCGAGGAAGCCCAGCGGCTGGAACGCCTCGTCGGCGAGCTCGGTGTAGTGGAACGGCTGCGCCAGGGTCCGGCAGCTCTCCGTCCCGAGGCCCTCGACGCAACGGCCTTGCTGAGCGACGCCGCCGCCCGCTTCGAGAGCCGAGCCGACGCTCAGGGGATAGTGATAGAGGTCGCCGGGGCGATCCCCGGCGAGCGTGCCCTGACGTTTACCGGCGACCGGTTGGCCGCCGAGAGGATCCTCCAGAATCTCGTGGAGAACGCGCTATCCGTGGTCCCCTCCGGCGGCCACATCTGGCTGCGGGCGGCTCCTCTCCGGATGCCCGGGCGCCCGCCGGGGATCTCGTTGAGCGTCACCGACGACGGCCCAGGGTTCCCGCCCGGCACGTCCGAGCGCGTCTTCGAGCGCTTCTTCCGTGCCGATCCTTCGCGAACCGGCGGCGGATCCGGACTGGGTCTCGCGATCGTCCGCGAGCTGGCCCGCGCCCACGGCGGCGAAGCCTGGGCCGAGAACGTCGCCCCGCACGGTGCGCGAGTCACGGTCCTGCTGCCCATCGCGCCGACGCTCGGCGGGACCACGGACGGTGTCGGGCAGAGTTCGGGAGCAGGCATCTGAGCGGCTGACGACCGCGGGCGTCACATGGTCGCGAGGCCGGTCGGCGCCTCCCGCTATCCTTCCCTGGTGAGCGACCCCACCAAACCTTCCGGCGCGCCGGCCGAGATCACCCATCTGGTCCGCGAGCGGACCGAGGCCCGCAACCGCCACGACTGGGCCGCCGCGGACTCCCTCAAATCCCAAATCGAGGCCACCGGTTGGAAGGTGGTCGACCACCACGGCCGAACTTCCGTGAGTCGCGCCGCGCCACCGAGCGTCGAGTTGGACGGCGAGGTCCGCTACGGATCCGCCGCCGCGGTGCCGTCGCGCTTGGACGATCCGACCGACGCACCTTGGACGGTGGTCGTTCTCGCGTCCGAGGCGCCCGAACGCGTCTCGCGGCTGCTGGAGGGCCTGCGCATCCACGCGCCCGGCGGCACTCAGGTCGTCGTCGTGCTCAACGACCCCAGCGAGGCGCAACAAGCCGCTCTCGCACTCGGGTGTTCGGACCGCGCCGCGATCGGCGGGCGCGAGGTCGAGGTTCTGCGAACGTCCTCCCGCCTCGGTCACGCCGCGGCGCTCAACATCGCACTGAGGCGCGTCGCCGGCGAGATGGTGCTGCTGGCCGATGGTTCGGCGTGGCCGACCGGCGACGCCCTCGGCCCGTTGGCCGAAGCCCTCGCAGACCCGCTTGTCGCAATCGCCGGAGCCTTCGGTGTCGGCTCGACCGAACCCGGAAAGCTTCGGCCTGCCGCTCTGGCGACGTCCACGGAGCGCGAGGTGGTCGCCCTGCTGGCCGGGTGGATGGCGTTTCGCCGGGCCGACTATATCGCCCTGGGGCCACTAGACGACCGGTACGTAACGTCGGCGTGGCTCGATATCTGGTTGAGCCTGAGGCTGCGCGCCGGCGCCGATCCCGATTGGACGGAGACGGCCGATTCGGAGACGGCCGAAGCTGAGCCGGCCGAACACGAACCCCACGCGGTCGAGCTTCCTGCGATCGAGGCCGATGCCCTCGAGCGCGAGGCGGTCGATTTCGAGCTTGCGCCCCCGCGCCGGGCCGTGCGCATCGATCTACAACTCGGCAGAGACGAACTCCTCTGGCCGCCCGACCGGTCGCGACTGAACCGCCGCAACATGTACCGGGTGCTCGACCGCTGGGGCTGGCGCGAGGACCTGGTCTGAGCTTGGGCTACTTCAGCTCGAAATCCAACGGCGGCGGCGCCGGGACCGCGCTCACGACGTGAGGGGTCGTCGAACCATAGAAGCGGTATAGCGGATCGGCCTGCCATCTCGCCGTGCCGACGAAGTAGCCCGCGATCAAGACCGCGATCAGCGCGGCAACCCCCAGGACGGGCAACGCCAGCCGTTGAAGCTGCGACCCGCCTCCGCCACCGGGCGCCTGCCACAGCGAGCCCAGCGTCGGCACACGGCCGGGCGGCATCACCAACGCGAGCCAGACGCCGGCCACCAGTCCGCCGATATGGGCGAAGTTGTCCACGTTGCCGAACACGCCCGAGAACCCGAGAACGAGGTTCAACACGATCAAGAAGCCGACCTGCGAGGCTATCGCCCGCGACTGCATGTCGAGGATGGCATGGTGGTATCTGGTCGCCACAAGCACTATGCCGAACAGCCCGAAGATCGCGCCCGATGCCCCAACCGCCCCGACACTGTCTCCGAAGATGTAGCTCGCGATCGAGGCGGCAATCCCCGCCAGAACGTAGAAGAAGAGCAGCAGCCTGGCGCCGTACATCCGCTCCACGAGCTGGCCCGCGTACCAGAGCGCGTACATGTTGAACAACAGATGGAGGATGTCGTTCGGGTCGTGGACCAGGACGACCGAAAGCAATCGGTAGATCTCGCCGTGAGCCACGAAGATCTTGTCCAGTGCGAGCTGGTCCTCGAGAGGGCCGCCGCGCACGGTCACGCCGCCGATGTTCTGCACGCCCTGCATCGCAATGAGGGACGTAACCACCGTCACCGCGATCATCAGGTAGGTCATGAAGGGCGGCAATGCGTCGCCCCGGCTGCGGGCGAAATAGCGGCCCGCGGCGCGCGAGTTGCCGGTCTCCTTGGAGAGCCACCCCAGGCGTGAGGCGATCAGCCCCTTGTCCGAGGCCGGGGCGCGCCGCTCGCACTGGCGGTAGGCGTCGAGCGCGCCCTCGAGATCCTTGGCCCGAACGCGCGCCGCAGCGACCTGACGCCAGGCCCGATAGGTCGCCGGCGTTTCCGGCATCGCCGTGACTCGCTCCCACGCATCGAGTGCCTCGCCGTCGCGATCCAGGCGATAGAGGGCGTTGCCCACTCCGAACAGGCCGGCTGCGGCGACGTCCTTGTCGGGCACGCCGACCGTTCGAGCGTATAAGGCGAGGGCCTGATCCGGCTCGCTCGCCTCCATCAACTCATCTGCCTGGCGGATCAGAGCGATCGCGGTGGGCCGATCTACCGGGCCGCCGGAGGCAGGGTCGAAGCCGGGCGGGAAGTTGGGTGAGCCCTCGAGACGAAGCCCCTCAGAAGCACGATCCATGGGAGGCACTTTACAGGAACAGCGATCTTCGCCGCAGGGTAGCGCCTACCGCGCCCTCCGTGCCGGCCGTCAGTCGGCGACCGGCTCCCAACCCGAGGCTCGGACCGCCGCCGCAAACGCCGCAGCGGACTCCGTACCGGCGTCGAGCCCGGACGCGAAGGCGCCGACTACTCGACCGAACGAACCATCGTCCGCCAATGGGGTCTCGAGCAGAGTGGCTTCCGGCGGCAGCGACGGAGGCGTGGCCCCGGGCGGAAGGAGCACCACGAGCCGGGCGCCGGCGTAGGTCGCGCCCTCGACCGCGGCCGCGACGGCCAACTCGGGGAGTGTCTCCGCAAGAACCACGACTCGGGTCTCGGCGAGGTACCGCAAAGCCAGCGACACGTCGCCCGCCTCAAGCCCCGGCCGCGCGGCCGGATCCGCCGGCAGCAACTCGACCTCGACGCGCGATCCGTCTTCGCCGCGGTCGTCCGCCAGAACCTCGGCGGCGGGAGCGTCGGCGGTTGGCGTCGCGGCGGATTCCGCGGCGGCAGCAACGGTCGACAGTACGGGCGTCGACCGCGACGGATCCCGAAGCAGCGCTGCGTGTCCGACGCCCAGCCGTCCGAGCGCGAGCACGACTGCGTCGCCGGCGCCGTCGTCGCCGACTTTCCCGACCAGCTCCACCGCGCTACCGAGGGCATGTGCGGCGGCGGCCACCTCGACGGCGAGCCCGCCGGCGCTCCCCTCCCCGCTCGAAGTCTCAGCGTAGGCGGGCAAACCGACGACGACGATCATTCGCCGACTCCATGGCCGCCGGGTTCACCGACCTCGCCGGACAATTCCTCCCGGATGATCTCGAGATCGCCGAACCCGGACGCCTCGAGATCCTTGCCAACGACGTCCGCGTCGCCGACAAGAACGATCGCGAGCCGATCGGGATGGATGTGGTCCCGCGCCGCCTTCTGAACGTCCTGCGCGGTGACCGCCTCGACCAGGCCGCGGTAGCGAGCCAGCTCGTCGTCCGGCAACTCGTTCACGAAGAGCCCGCCGATCGCCCCGACGACCGCGCCGGGCGTCTCGAAGCGCAGCGGGAAGACCCCGACCATGTAGTCCCGAGCAACGGCCAGTTCCGCGTCCGTGACGAGTGTGTCGCGCATCCGGTGCAGCTCGTTGAGCGCCTCGGAGATGGCGGGCACCGTCGAGGCCGTCTGCACAGCCGTCCGAACACCGAATGGGCCGGCGCCGCGCCGCATATCGAAGCCGGCACCGACGCCGTACGTGTAGCCCTTGTCCTCGCGCAGGTTCAGCTGCAGCCGCGAGTTGAACAGGCCGCCCAGGATCGCGGCCATGACCTGCACGGCGTGGAAGTCGGGGACGCGACGCGACAGGCCGACGTGGCCGATCCGCACCTCCGATTGCACGGCGCCCGGCCGGTGGTAAAGCCGGACGGTCGTTCGCTCGACCGCGGAGTCCGCCGTCGGGGCCCTTCCGGCCACCGGCGCCGCCGGGGCGCGGGAGCCGCCGAGCGCCAGCGAGCCGAGCACTTCCTCGGCGATTCGCGGCACGTCCAACCCAGTCATGTCGCCGCCAATCACGATGGCAGCCCGATCCGGAGAAAGGACGGCGCGGTGGATCGCGGTCAGCTCATCGCGAGTCAGGCGTTCGACCGTCGACTCATTGCCGCCGGCAAGCCGCGAATATGGTGAGCCGGCCGTGTAGATGGTCTGCGAGAAGGCCTGCTCCACACGTCGGCGCGGCTCCGCGTGCATCTGCAGAAGGTCGTTGAGCCGTTCGTCCCGCAATCGCGAGACCTCTTCGGCCGGGAACGTGGGCCTCTCGACGAGTTCGTCGAGCAATTCGAGCGCGGCCCGCAGACGCGAGGCCGCGACCTCGACGCTGGCCGCGAAAGCGTCCCAGCTGGCGTCGGCGTGGAGCGTGGAGCCGAGCCTCTCGGCTGCCTCGATCAGTTCCAGGCCGGGGTAGCGCGTCGTGCCTTCGGTCATCGCTCGCGCTGCCAGAACGGTGACCCCGGCCCGATCTGCCGGCTCGTCCGCGGCCCCGACCCGGAAGATCAGGTTGGCCGACACGAGCGGCCGACCCGGCACGTGGACGGCCAGGACCTGGAGTCCGGACGGCAGCACAGTCCGCTCGAAACCGGGGAAGTTATAGGCGCGCGGCTGGCCGGGCGAAGGTCGGGCGGCCAGGATCTCCTCGAGTGTCATGCCGCGGGCTCCTCATCCTCGCCGTGGGTCGCCGGGGCGGCCTCCGGCATGTAGGTGAGCACGACGCGGTTGTCCGGTCGGAACACCTCCGCGGCGACGGCCTCGATATCCGCCGGCGTCACCGCCAGATAGCGCGCCAGCTGGCGATTGATCAGATCCGGATCGTCGAGCAGCGTGGCCAGCATCGCCAATCGATCGGCACGCTCGTCGACCCGCTGCAGCGCTTCGAGCTCGAACGTCTCGATCAAGGCTCTGGCGCGGGCAAGCTCGTCATCGGTCACCGGCTCCAGAGCCATGCGTTCGAGCTCCTCCTCGAAGGCGCGCTCGACGACGGCGGGATCGACGCCCGGCCGAACCGTCGCCTGGCCCGCGGCAATCGATGCCCCGCCGACAAAGCCCAGGGCAAAGAAGGCGACGTCCTGCGCGATCCGCTCCTCACGAACGAGCCGCCGATAGAGCCGGCTGCCCTTTCCGCCCGCGAGTATCTGGGCCGCGACTTCGAGGGCGTCCAGGCGCGGATCCCCGAAGCACGGGGCCCGAAAGCCGAAATAGTGGCGCGGCAGCGGGACGCGATCTTCGATCACCTCGCGACTCTCGCCACCGAGGGTGGGCGGCACGCTCATGTCGCCGAGCGGCGGGATCTTCGGGTTCGGGGCGATCTCGCCGAAGTAACGCTCCACCCAGGCCCGAGCCTGCGCCGGATCGACATCGCCCGCGATAGCGAGGACCGCGTTGTTCGGGGCGTAGTAAGTCCGGAAGAAAGCGGCCACGTCCCCGAGAGAGGCTGCGTCCAGATCCTCCATCGACCCGATCGTGGGGTGGTGATACGGATGCTCCGGCGGGAAGAGGTGCTCCTGAAGCTTGTGAAACCACTGACCGTACGGCCGGTTGTCGTAGCTCGAGCGCTTCTCGTTCTTGACGACGTCGCGCTGGTTGTCGAGGTTCTCCTGGTTGAGAGCATCCAGCAGCGTCGCCATCCGATCGGCCTCGAGCCAGAGGGCGAGTTCGAGCTGATGGCTCGGCATCGTCTCGAAGTAGTTCGTCCGGTCGAGCCAGGTGGTGCCGTTGAGCGTCCCGCCGGCAGCTTGCACCAGGCCCATGTGCTCGGTCTTGGCGACGTGGCGCGAGCCCTGGAACATGACGTGCTCGAACAAGTGGGCGAAGCCGGTCTTGCCCGGAACCTCGTTCTTGGAGCCCACGGCATACCAGATGCAGACCGCGACGACCGGGGCGAGATGGTCCTCAGCGACGATCAGCCGCAACCCGTTGGCCAGTCGCTCGTCCGTGAATCTGACGGTCGGTGCGGTCATGCGGTCCGGCTCCTCGAGGGTCAGCGGTCGCCGATCAGGGAATGCGGCGCCGCGGTAGAGCCATTGTACGGGCCGCCACCGTCACGAGGGTCCGAGGCACGCTGGGCGGTATCACGCTGAGCCCCACGGCGCCCGAATTCACGGCCCCGACCGAGGTTCTCGACCGGCCCGCATCGCGCATCGCTCTTGACTTGGTCTCCCGCGCTTGTTAGCCTTTCATCTAACACGTGTAAGAGGAACTACCAGAAGTGGCAGGTCTCCAGAATTCGACTCGCACTACCCGGGACCGATCGAGCGGCCTCGTCAGGCCGGGCCTGACGTCGATCCACATGCCCCTGGTGGAACTCGACGCGCGCACGGTATACGACTTCCTCGTCAGCGCCTGCAACGACTGCGGCGAACTCGAGGATCTGCTGCGCGAGGATCGGACCTGGATCACCGAGAACCGCGCCGCACTGAACGCGGAGCTCACCGGGAGCAAGTCCGCCGCGTCGTGCGTCGGATTCGTCTTCGAGATCAGCCGAATGGTCATCCTGCGGCCGGAGATCAAGAACGCTCGCCAGTTCGTCGCGGCGGTAGACGAGATGACCGACGCCGAATTGCTCGAATGCATGCTCGGCGAGCTCCTGGACAACGCCGAGCTCGGCGATCTCGCCCGGCGGACGCTCGCCGACGACCCGTCGGCGCTGGCCGAGCTGGCCGGTCTGCTCAACCTCACCAAGGGTCACGTGGTTCTGCCCGACAGCCTGCCCGAGCTTGCCTCTGGTGCGCGGCTTGTCCTGCGTGCCTGGTTGCCGAGGTACGAGCAGATCGAAGCCCGAGTCGGCCGGATGCTCGACCGGGACGTCTCCGGCCGCCATCTCGACGACGCCGGTCGGGATCCGCTCGGGTTTGTCGAACGGGCCACGAACGGCATCCGGATGGTCCCCGACCAGACCGTCCGCAGGATCGTGCTCGCGCCCACGTATTTCGGGCGGCCGTACAACTCCCTGTCGAAAGTGAACGACATCCAGCTCGTCTGCTACCCAATCGCCGACTCGGCGCTGGGAGCGGGCGGAATGGCCGCTCCCCCAGTGGCGACCGTGCGCCTCTACCGTGCCCTCGGCGATGAGAGCCGGCTGCGCATCCTTCATCTGCTGGCGGAGCGAGACCGCTACCTGACCGAGCTCGCCACCGAGCTGGATCTGAGCAAGCCGACCGTGAGCCACCACCTCGCCCAACTCCGCAGCGCGGGCCTGGTCACGATGACCGAGCAGGGCAACCTCACCTACTACACGCTCCGCCGCGACCGCGTCGCAGAGGCCGGCCCGGAGCTGAGCGGCTTCCTGGCGCGTTGACCCATGACGAACCGAGCGTCGGTTGAATCTGACCTTATGTTAGATAAGCAACTAACTATAGAGAGACAGCTTCCTAACTAGGAGGGTAGCCCGAGATGTTGTATCAACCACCCGAAGAGACACTATCGATGGTTCGTTTGCGCCAGGCGGAGATCCGCAAGGACGCCGCGGAGGCGCGGCGCACCCGCCGAAACCAAAGCCAGGAGAGCCCGATCGGACGCGTCAGCGGACTTCAGCTGCATGTCGGGCGACTTCTGATAGTCGTTGGGCGTACCCTCCGCGAAGAGGAATCGCCCTGTCCGGACCTGATCCGCTCGTAACCCCGAAACTCGAGAGGGATCCTTGACTCAGGCGCTGGTTCGCTACATACGCAGCTTCACCGGGTTCGGCCGCGACGCCCGTCGATTCTTGATCACGACCATCGTCTTCGGCGCGGCCATGAGCCTGTATTGGATCGACTTCAACCTCTACCTCGAGGCCATCGGGGTCGATCGGCCGACCATCGGGTTGCTGATGGCGACCTCGCAGCTGGCGGGCGTGATCGTCGCGCTCCCGGCCAGTGTGGTCTCCAATCGCGTGGGACGCCGGACCGTGATGGTCGCCGGCATGGCCCTCGTGGCGGTAGCGCTCTTCGCGGTTATGCCGGGCAGCCTGCTGCTCCTGTTCGTGGGCGTCGCGCTGTTCGGCGCGGGGTCGCAGATCGTGAATGTGGTCCAGGTCCCGTACATCGCCGAGCACACACGGCCGGAACAGCGCAATGAGTACTTCGCGACATGGTCCGCACTGGGATTCATGACCGGCCTCGTGTCGGCGCTTGTGGGTGGGGCCATCGCACAGACCCTGGCCGGACAACTTCGTCTGACATCTGCGGCAGCGCCTTACCAGGTCCTGCTCGTGGGGATCACCATCCTGGCGGTCGCCGGGCTCGCGACCTTGCTCCTGCTCACCGACGATCGCCACTCACTGGCCGCCGAGCGGGCGCGGGAGCCGCACCGGCCCGGCCGATTTGGGCTGCACGTGTCCAACCCGGGTCTTTTCGCGAAGCTCCTCATCCCGGGGTTCATCACTTCGCTGGGAGCGGGTCAGCTGATCCCGTTCCTCAACCTCTTCATCCAGAAGAAGTTCGGCCTGGACCTGGCCTCGGTCAACGCCGTCTTCGCGATCACCAGCCTCGGCACGACGATGGCAATCCTGATGCAGCCGGCAATTGCGCGCCGCTTCGGCCGGATCAGCTCGATCGTTCTGGTCCAGAGCGCGAGCATCCCATTCCTGGTCGTGCTCGGGTTCTCGCCGTGGCTGTGGTCGGTTGTCATGGCTCTGGCAGTGCGCAATTCGCTCATGAACGCGGGAAGTCCGATCTTCGACGCGTTCGCGATGGAGAAAGTCTCCGCCGGCGAGCGGGCCACGTTGTCGGCGCTGATGACTTTGCTCTGGGCCCTGGGCTGGACCGTGGCGCCTCTCTACTACGGCACTCTGCAGGGCTCGCTGGGGTTCACCGCCGGCTACGCCGTGGACTTCGTGACGATCATCGTGCTCTATACGATCTCGACCTCGCTGCTGTGGAAGTGGTTCCACGGCGAGGACCGCGCTGCGCGAGGCGCCGAGACCTCGGTCGCCGAGGCCCCGGTCGAGACGCCGGTCGTTCTCCTCGAGCACGCCTGAGAGCGATCGTGGCGGCCGGCCGACCGCGTCGAGCCGATCAGCTGTAGTAAAGCGTGAGCATGTCCCAGTTCTCGACCAGGTTGTAGATCGCGATCGCGATCAGGAGCAGGCCGCCCACGATGTTTATGGCGCGGCTGTGGCGGGCGAACCAGCGCGTCAGGTTGCGCTGCAGCGCTCCGGAGAGCAGGGAGATGGCCAGCAAAGGCACGCCGAAGCCAAAGCCGAACCATAGGAAGACCCAGAGTTTGCTCGCCGCCTCCGTGAAGGTGAACGAGTAGACGAAGATCGCGACGACCAGTGGGCCCGAGCACGGCATCGCTATCGGGCCGTACAGCAGCCCGTAGACGTACGCGTTCAGTGAGGGGCGGCGCAGCAGCGGAACCTTGATCTGCGGCAGCCGATAGAAGGGGTTGCGGTTCATGAGGAGCAGCACCCCGAGAACCAGGATCGCGACGATGGCCAGGGGAATCAGGATCGCCAGCACTCGCGCGATCGACACCGAGAGCGCGGCGATCGCCGCTCCCAGGATCAGCATTGCCGTCAGCACGCCGGCCAGCACGAAGAGCCCGAGTAGATACCGCAGCTTGCCGTTCTCAGTCCCGGCCTGACCGCTCAGGTACGCGAGGAACCCCGGGTAGAGGGGCAGCACGCATGGACTCATCGTGGCCAGCAACCCGAACCCGAACGATGTCAGCGCGACGTCCATCGGGCTACTTGGTCAGATACGAAGTCAGCGTCTTCTGGATGCTGGTGGCCGACTTGATGCCGAAGGGGAGCCCGTAGACACCACCGACCTTGTCGATGAAGAGCATCGGCTGGAGCGGCGGGTTGAGGAAACCTTCGTCATAGTTCGTCGACAGGAACCGGCCGACCTCGATGGGCGCGATGGCGATGTACCAGTCGAACTTGTTCTTGGCGGCGTATTTCTTGAGGAGCGATGCGTCTTCGTTGGGGTCGACGTCGAGGCTGACCCGAATGAGATTGCCGCTGTCCGCGCCGAGCAGGGTCGGTAGCAGCTTGACCTGGCTCATCTCTCCCTGACAGGTCGGGCACCAGGTGGCCATCGTGTCGACGAGGACGACTTTGCCGGAGAAGTCGCTGATCTTGAACGGCTTGCCGGTATTGACATCGACCAGTTGAACGTCAAACCACGAGGGCACGGTCGGCGCCGCATTGACGACGGGTGGGTCGATCGAAGCGTACGTTCGAGTGGGAGAAGGGACTGCCGTTGGGGAAGTGCGGGCCGTGGGTGATGCTGCCGGCATGGTGGCCGCGGCCGCGCAGCCGGTCAGGGTCAGGACGCAAGCCAGCACCACGGCGAGGGACCGGAAGCTGGAAATGCGGTTGTGCATCGTCTCGTCCTTGGCGGCTGCTCCCGAGGTGCGTGAGCGAGGCGACTCCTCGATCCGGCAGCGACACTCGGCTGCGAGGACACGAGCGCCGCGTGCCCACGACGCCACGGTACCTGCATCGTGGCGCTGCACTGCAGGGATGCCGAAATGGCCCGACTCGCGCAACCGGGTAGGTGCGTGCCGGCGCAATCAGTTGACGGACAGGGCGCTCCGCAGCTTCGCGAGCAGATCCGCGACCTTGCGGTCCGGACCGAGACGCGCAAGATCGCCGAGAGCGGCGTCGGATAACCGCACCGGTCCGAGAGCCAGGGCCTTCTCCAGAGCGGCGACCGTGCGCTTCCGATCGCCGGCCCGGGCCGCGCTCCGAGCCTCCAATACAGCGCTGCGTGGGCCGCCGGACCGCCCGAGCATCGATGCCGCCGCCATCGAGTCATCGAACCGGCCCAGCGCGTGCAGACCGACCTGCAGCTTGAGCAGCGCCTGGGTCCGCCCTGCGGTCTGGTCGCGCCGCAGCACCCCGAGCAGCTGCGGAACTCGCTTGCTTTCCACGACCCGAGTCACGATCCCGAACACAGCCAGGGGATCCGTCTCGGTCGCGAGTCGTGCCGCCACCGCTTGATCGTCACGACGCGTGACCATTCCGATCACGTCCGGAAGAAGCGGCGCCGGCCTGCGTTCCAATTCATCGAGGTCCATCGCCGCGACGGCCGTGGCATCGCTCGGAATCGTCTCGGCCAGAGCCTCGCCGAAGGCCCGGCGCGATTCAGCCGCGACCATCGCCATCGGCTGGCGGTCACGTCCCCGCCCTTCGCCCTTGCGATCGCCGCCGTTCTTCTGGCTCCCCGAGCCGGAGCCCCCAGACCCTGTCGCTCCAGCCCAACTTCCCTTGGACGGTGTGGATTTCGCGAGACGCGGGCCACGGGAACGGCGGGAGACAACCCCCCAGATCGTGAAATACGGCTCAGGGTTGAAGATCCCGAAGAAGACGATGACGATGGTGAGGTAGACGAAGCCCATGAAGATCGCGGCGATGGCGATCGCCACGCTGCAGATCGCGACGACGATCAGGCCCGGCCGCTTGCCGCGCTGACCCGCGACCACCACGAACAGGTTGGTCAGGATGTTCCCGCCATCCAGGCCTGCGATCGGCAGCAGGTTCAGGATGCCCCACCACAGATTGACGAAGATCAGGTCGTTGGCGATTACGAGAAAAGGGTCGCTCTGCGGAAGCCAGGGCCGGACAACCATTACCGCGAAGGCCAGCGGAATCCCGACCAGCGGGCCGGCGAGGCTGACCAGAATCGACTTGCGCGGCGGCAGCACGAAGCCTGAGATCGTCAGCCCGCCCATTCCCCACAACCGGATCTCGGGGTGGATGTTGTACATGCCGAGCGCGAACGCGTGGCCGAGCTCGTGGATCAGGATCGAGACCGCCACAACGGCGATCCACTCGAAGATGTAGACGCCGGGGCGAGTCTGCAGGCCGATGATCAAGGTGATCAGCAGGAAATCGACCCCGATCGTGACCGGGAAGCCGAATAGGCGGAAACGGAGGCCGGGTAGCGTAGGCGTCACGAAAGGCATCCTGGCGGCGGGACCTGAAGACGCAGCGGATTGCGGCGCGCGCTCAGGTTAGCGGAGCCAGGGCCGGCTGGACAGGGGCAACTCCCCCTAGTCCGGCACCTTACGACGAGGCCGGCGTCGGGATGGGAACGACCGGGAACCACGTTGCCGACGGGATGAAGATGATCTCGCCGAGGGTGATGTGGTTTGGGTCCTTGATCTGCGGGTTGGCGGCAATGAGGCGGGCCAAAGTGACATCGAACTTGGCCGCGATGGCCGAGAGCGTGTCGCCGCGCTGGGTGTAGTAGAACCGGAACGTCTGGACCGCAGTAGCCGGGCTGGGGATAGTCGTCGGGGACGCCGTCGGCGATTCCGCCGGGGACGCCGTCGGGAGCGCCGTCGGGAGCGCCGTCGAGGCCGCCAGAGCGGCATCGATTGCCGCGGCAAGCTCGTCGTAGGCGCCGGGACTCGCTGCTGTGGCGGCAAGTTCGACACCGTTCACAAAGAAGGCCGGTACCCCCGCCGAAGTCGCTGTCCCGGACTCCTCCAGAACCTCGGCGTTATGCCGGCCGCTGGTAAGGCACGGCTCGAACTTCGTCATGTCGAGGCCGGCTCTGGTGGCCAGCTCCGCCAGGCGAGTGAGCGTGAACGCGCCGGGTGCCTCGATCGGCGACTGGTTGGCGATGAGCCAATCCTGGTAGACCCAGAACTTGCCCTGGTCGGCGGCGCACCGCCCCGCGGCGGCGGCGTCTCGCGACTCCGTACTCCCCGCGATTTGCGAGTCGAGCACCACGAAATCCTGATAGCTGATCTTGAGCTTTCCCGGCTTGACGTACTTCTCGATCAGCTTCGGCATGGTCTGTGTCGCGAAGACCTGGCAAACGGGACATCGAAAATCGATCCAGACACCCAGCGTCACGGGCGCATTCGGGTTGCCAAGAGTTCGCCCGTTACTCGGCAGGTTCGTCGGGGTCAGGTAGGCGGGAGCAACTACCTGTCCGGCGGCCGGGCCGGGAGTCGGCGTTGCGATTTCGTAGAAGTCCTCCATGAGCGGCACGGGCAGCGAACCGCTCCCGAGAAGCCAGATCAGAGCGTTGGCGTCGGCGCCGTCGAGGCCATCCGACAGCTGAAGATGTCCGGCTGTGGCCGTGGCCGTTACAGCGGTCGTGCCGAGGACGATGCCGTCGACGGCCACCGCCAGATAGTGGCCGGTGTTGTTCGCAACGTAGTCGGCCACCGTCCGAGAAGCGGTCGACGTGAAGCCGATGTCCGGGACCAACTTGTCGCCTGTGCCGGGCAACTCCGACAGGGCCGAAGGGTCGACATCGGCATCGGTCACAAGCGCGGGGAGTCCGGGGTCGATCGATTGGCCCTTCTGCGGAAGCGCATTCGGGCCGGGTGTGGCGCTGGTGCCGTACACGCCGGCCGGCAGGTCGACGAAATCGACATGGCCGGTCCGACCCAGCGAGGCCCGGATGATGGCCGCATTCCAAATGTCCGCCGACCCGAGTGTCTCGCGATAGGACGCCTCATACCGGACGACGACTCGATCCGGCGGCTGCGCCACCACCGAATAGCCCTGATTGGCGACGTTGACCGGAAGCGGTGAGCCGGATGAGTCGACCGAGTACATCTGCGGGAAGACGACACTCAGTCGATGCTTCAGGACGTCGACCGTCTTCGCCAGGTCGGAAGCCGACGGCTGGCCGCCGGCCGGAGGAAGGAGTCGATAGGTCAGCGTCGCGGTCGATCCAACCGGAGGCTCACCGCTGCCGGTCGGGCCGGAACTAGTTTGCCGGACGATTCCCTGGCCGACGACAACGACAATGAGGGCGGCCACGAGGACGAGCGGCGCAAGGCCGGCGAATCCGATCCTCGATCGAACACCCGCCCCGGCCGGCCGCCCGGCCACGAAAGCGCGGCCGTCGGGATCGGGCAGGAGCTTCACCGACAATTCGACCCCGGACATCTTCCGGCGAACGGCCTCCAGGATCTCGTCGTCCGACGCCGCAAGCCGCTTCGATTCGTTCTCAGTCATCGCCATATCTCCGGGTTGCGGCGCAGAGTCGCGCACGCACGAGCTACAAGGGAGCGGACCGAAGATGTCGAGATCCCCAGGATCTCGCCGATCTGGGGGTCGTCCAGGTCGCGCTGGTAGCGCAGGATCAGCACTTCACGCTGCCGGGCCGGCAACTCCTGCGCGAAACGTTCGAACCAGAGCCAGAACTCGGTTCGGCCGGTGTCCGTCTGGTCCATGGGTTCATGGGATGATCGGAGGCCGCCGAGCGGCAGCCACGAAAGCAGCTTGCGGCGCCGCGCTCTGTCGATGACCAGCCGCCGGGTGATGAGGAGCAGCCACGGCAGAGCCTCGCCGGATGGCCCGTGCCCGGCATCCCAGGCCGCGTATGCCCGCTGGAACGCCTCGCCGGTCACATCTTCGGCGTCCTCGGCGCTGCGCAGCATAAGCAGGGCGTAGCGGTAGACGTCTCGGTAGCGCTGCCGATACAGCGCTTCGAAGCTCGCCCCGGCTTCCTCGAAGGGGCCTGCGCTCCCCACGCGCTCGAGCAACTCGTCGCTCCCTCTCTCAACGGTCACGATCGCCATCATGACTACATTGACGAAGCAGAGGGCCGTTCCGTCCCGCAGGTTCTGCCGGCCTCGATATTCCCGCGCGGTGGCGCCGCGGCCGCGCCGCGCGCCCCTTACACGGCCCCCACGACCACGCCCCGCGGCACGCCCGGGTTCGGCACCCACTCGCCGAGTGATCGGACCTCTGCCAGACGCGTGCGCAGGTCCGGGTCCAGGGCTTCGGCCGCTGCGACCGCGGTCTCGATGGCGGTCAGGCACAGGATCCCTTCCGCGGTAGCGGCGAGGCGGATCTCCGCGGCGTCGCGGACCGGGCCGGACTTGGGTGACGGCGTGTTGACGACGAGCCGGACCGAGCCGCGGGCTATGAGATCGAGGATTGGCACGCGGCCGTCCGACGCCCGCTCCCCGACCTTGGCCACGACCTGCGCCTCGTGGCCCAATTTGCGCAGCTCCGCCGCGGTCCCCGAAGTCGCGGCGAACCGGTAGCCGGCGCGCGCCAGCGCCCGGGCCACGCGCGGCAGCTCCCCGTGATCGCGTTCCGCGACGGAGATGAGGGCGAGCGCCCCATCGGCACCGGGCCGTGGCGGGATCAGAGCCGCACCCTGCATCGCCTTCGCCAGGGCCACTCGCGGATCGGTGTGAATGCCGATGACCTCCCCTGTGGATTGCATGCCCGGGCCCACCGACGGGTCCACGCCACGGAGCTTGGCCGTGGAGAAGGCCGGCGCCTTGACCGCGATCAGTGCCAACGGCTCCAGCAGCCCATTCCCCCACCCCATCGAGCGCAGCGTTTCCCCAAGCGCAATCCGGACCGCGAGCTTGACCATCGGCACGCCAGTGACCTTGCTCATGAACGGCACAGTGCGGCTCGCGCGCGGGTTCACTTCTATGAGATAGACGCCGTCGTCGCGGACGATGAACTGCGCGTTGACCAGGCCGTGGACGTCGAGCGCGCGCACGATCCGATCCATTGCGGCGACGATCAGCTCCTGGTCGGAGGTTGAAACTGTCTGAGGCGGGAACATCCCCACCGAGTCGCCCGAATGGACGCCGGCCCGCTCCACGTGCTCCAGTAGGCCCGGGATCAGAACCGTCTCGCCGTCGGCGATCGCATCGACGTCGACCTCGATACCCTCGAGATAACGGTCGATCCGGACCGGCCGATCTGGGTCTACGACGGTCGCGCGCGCGAGCTGCTCCACGAGGTCCGAGGGCGAGTAGCTGAAGTCGATGGCCAGACCGCCGATGACGAAGGACGGCCGAACGATGACCGGATAGCCGATCCGATCGGCCAGCGCGAGCGCCTCCTCGATCGACCGCGCCATCCCGCCTTCGGGCTGCGGGATGCCGACAGCCTCGACCAAGTTGGCGAAGCGGATCCGGTCCTCGGCCTGATCGATCGTCTCGAGGTTGGCGCCGAGCAGCGGAATTCCGGCAGCGGCCAGCGACTCGGCCAGGTTGAGCGGCGTCTGGCCTCCGAATTGGACGAAGGCGCCCATTAGCGGCCGGCCGGCTGGCGATTCGGCCTCCACGACCGAGCGCACGCTCTCCGGATCGAGCGGCTCGAAGTAGAGGCGCGATGAAGCGTCGAAGTCGGTCGAGACCGTCTCCGGGTTCGAGTTGATCATTACCGCCTGCCACCCGCGTTCGCGAAGCTCGGCCGAGGCGTGGACGGCGCAATAGTCGAATTCGATGCCCTGCCCGATCCGCACCGGCCCCGAACCGATGACCAGCGCCGCGGGCCGTTCAACCGGGGGCAGCTCCGGCTCCGAACCACTCGCCGCGTACGTGGCGTATAGATACGGCGTCTCGGCGGCAAACTCCGCCGCACACGTGTCGACCATCGCGTAACCCGGCACGAGGCCGAGCTCCATGCGAGCCAATCGGATCGCCTCGGCATCGATGCCCGCCATCTGCGCCAGCTCGCGATCCCCGAAGCCGGCGCGCTTCACGGTCGCCAGGAGAGTTGCCGCCTTATCGTCCCGTGGCTCCGCGATCCGCGCCCCCATCTTCCGGACCTCGCGCTCCAGCGCGATCGCCCGCTCGAACTCCCAGAGGAACCACGCCGAGATGCCGGTCACGCCGCGGATCCGCTCGGCCGGCATGCCGCGCCGCAGCAACGCAAGGATTCGCCACAGGCGCGAGTCGGACGGGGCGAGGAAGCGCTTGAGCACGATCGGATATGCGGCGCGCTCGGCGTGGGCGCGGGCCTCGCACAGCAGCCCGCCACCGTCGACGGTCACCATCGGCTGCGCCACCGCGGGCTCCATCAGGTAGTCGAGCGTGGCCTGCCAACCGGCGTTCTCGGCGAGGAAACCCGCGCCCGCCTGTTCGAGCGCGCGCAGGGCCTTGTTCAGCGCCGAGCCAAAGGTTCGGTCGATCGCCATCACCTCGCCGGTCGCCTTCATCTGGCTGCCCAGCGTTCGATCGGCCGTGGGGAACTTGTCGAACGGGAAGCGCGGCAGCTTGACGACCACGTAGTCCAGCGCCGGCTCGAAGGCCGCGACCGTAGTGCCCGTCACCACGTTCGGGATCTCCGCCAGCCGCCGACCGGCCGCGATCTGGGCCGCGACGCGCGCGATCGGGTAACCCGTGGCCTTCGACGCGAGCGCCGATGATCGGCTGACGCGCGGGTTGACCTCGATGACGGCGTATTCGGTGTAGTCGGGCGAGAGCGCGAACTGGACGTTGCAGCCGCCTTCGACTCCCAGCGCCCGGATGATGGCCAGCGCCGCCGAGCGGAGTCGCTGGTGGACCGGGTCCGGCAGCGTCTGCACCGGCGCGACCACGATCGAGTCGCCGGTGTGGACGCCGAGCGGGTCGACGTTCTCCATCGAACAGACGGCGATGCAGGTGTCGTCCGCGTCGCGCATGACCTCGTACTCGATCTCCTGCCAGCCCACCAGGCAGCGTTCGATCATGACCTGGTGGATGGGGCTCAGGCGCAGGCC
>Ga0302322_100000434_pt1 | contig 32060 bp, 29 predicted proteins | sample Fen_T0_2_FD_203757 | JGI IMG/M metagenome (GOLD analysis project Ga0302322, IMG submission 203757) | Peat permafrost microbial communities from Stordalen Mire near Abisko, Sweden - Fen_T0_2 | ecosystem: Environmental > Terrestrial > Soil > Wetlands > Permafrost | place: Sweden: Abisko...
TTTCCTGCGGGCAGACGCGTCCGGTGACGCAAGGCAGCGCATTGTCGCCGAGCAAGCTTTCCGCTGCGCCGGGCAGATCGCCCTTGGAAAGAAAATCGATGAAGCGCGGGATGTTGACGCGCACCGGACAGCCCTGAACGCACTTTGGATCTTTGCACTGGATGCAGCGCTGCGCCTCGAGCACGGCCATCTGTTCGGGCAGGCCGAGGTTGACCTCGCAAAAATTGTGCGAGCGGGCGGTGGCGTCCTGCTCAGGCATGCGCTGGCGTTGGATGGCCATGCGCTCTTTGGGCGACATTTTTTTCGGGGCGGCGGGTGCGATTTCAGGAAGGTCGGACATGGCGGAAATTTTATGATTTACCACTAATGGGCACTAATGATTGGGAATGTGTGAAATAGAAAACGAGTGGAAGCTGTTGCCTTGGAAATTTAGCTGGGGTGTTTTGATTCCCTTAATTCCCGATCATCAGTGTGTATTAGTGGTAAAATGGAACGGTTATTTCTGGAGACCCACGCGGCAGGTGCCGTCGGCGCAGGTGTTGGCGTTTTGCTCGTGCATTTTGTAGGTGGAGAGTCGGTCGGCAAGGAGGTCAAAATCAACCTTGTGGCCGTCGAACTCGGGACCGTCGACGCAGGCGAATTTCGTTTCGCCGCCGACATCGACGCGGCAACCACCGCACATGCCGGTGCCGTCAACCATGACAGGGTTGAGTGAGACAATCGTGTGCACGCCGAAAGGCTTGGTGAGATTGGCGATAGCGCGCATCATCGGTACGGGACCGACTGCGTAGACGATGTCGATGCCGCCCGCGGTGAGGATTTCTTTCGCGGCGTCGGTGACGAAGCCCTTGCGGCCATAACTGCCGTCGTCGGTGCAAACCACAACGTCACCGAGGCGCTTGAGTTCTTCTTCGAAAATAACCCATTCCTTGGAGCGACCGCCGATGACGCTGGTAACGTGAACGCCCTTGGCGTGCAGACCTTGCGCGATTGGGTGGACGACGGCGGTACCGACGCCGCCGCCGATGCAGAGCGCATGGCCTTTTTCGATCACTTCGGTGGGCATGCCGAGCGGGCCAGAGATGTCTTGAATCGAGTCGCCGACAGCGAGCGCAACCAGTTCCTTGGTGCTTTTGCCAACCGCTTGAATTACCAGCGCAATGGTGCCTGCCTTTTTATCGACGTCCGCGATCGTCAGCGGAATGCGCTCGGCGCGAGGTCCGCGGCGGATAATCACGAACTGGCCGGGCTGGCGGATTTGCGCGATTCGCGGCGCCTCCAAGTCGAGCCGGGTGACATTGGGACTGAGCTGAGCTTTGGAAACGATGCGGTGCATAGGAGATTAAAGGTGTAGCAGGCGGTGAGCCATGCGCAATCAGGGAGCAAAGAGGTTCGAAGAATTCACCACTTTGAAACCGGCCTTCTGAAGGATATCAGCGGCTCGATCCAGATCGCTAAAACGAATAATCATGATCGCCCGGCCGGTGCGGCAGGCGAAGGCGTACATGTATTCGACCGATATGGAGTGCGGATCGAGTGCGCTGAGAACTGAAGCAAGGCCGCCGGGTTTGTCGGGCACTTGAATGGCGAGAACTTCACTCGCCGTGACGGCGTAGCCGGCTTCTTCCACGACTGAGCGGGCCTTGTCCGCATCCGGTGCGATGATACGCATGAGTCCGAACTCACCGGCCTCGGAGAGCATGAGCGTGCTGAGGTTTACGTCGGCGTCGGCGAGCGTCTGGCAGAGCGCGGAGAGGCGCCCGGGTTGGTTTTCGAGGAAGATGGAAATCTGGCGGATTTTCATTTGCTGAAGAAGTGAGGAGCGAGGAGCGGGGAGTGAGCAGCGTGAAAACGATTGAGGTGCGGGTTTGTCGATTGGCTCAAATTTAGTGGCTCGTAAGTCGGATTCTCGCTCCTCGCTCCTCAATTCTCGCTTCGCTCCAGGTTGCGCTGATCCAGCAGGCGCTTGGCTTTTCCCTCGCTGCGCGGGATCGAGCCGGGCTGGGCGAGTGTGACCGCGGCATGTAGACCGGTGATCTGTTCGATGCTCTTGCCGAAGCGTTTTTGCAGCTGTTCCATCGCGGTGACGTTGTCGCGGAGCATGTCACCTGTGATTTCAACGCGAACCTCCATTTGGTCGAGGCCACCCTTGCGAGTTAGGATGATCTGATAGTGCGGCAGGCTCGCCTCGGTCTTGAGCAAGGCGATCTCGATCTGCGATGGGAAAACATTTACGCCGCGGATGATGAACATGTCGTCACTGCGACGGCTGATGCGACGGATGCGGCGGCAGGTGCGGCCGCAGCTGCAGGTGTTGGTTTCGAACGCCGTGATGTCACGTGTGCGGTAGCGGAGGACTGGCATTGCCTGCTTGCTGAGCGTCGTGATGACGAGTTCGCCCTCGGTGCCGTCGGGAACCGGCTCGAGCGTTTTCGTATCAACAATCTCGGCAAGAAAATGATCCTCGAAAATGTGCAGCCCGTCCTGGCATTCGCATTCCGCACCGACGCCAGGTCCGATGATTTCGGAGAGACCGTAAATATCGAAGGCTTTCACGCCGGAAGCGGATTCGATGTATTGGCGCATTTCGTCGGTCCAAGGTTCGGCGCCGAAGACACCGCGCTTCACCTTCAAATCGCGCTTGAAATCGATACCCATTTTCTGCGCCGTTTCGATCAGATGGATGAAGTAGCTCGGGGTGCCGCAGATCGCGGTGACACCAAAATCTTTCATCACCATGATCTGGCGTTCACTGTTGCCGCCGGAAATCGGGATGACGGTTGCGCCAATGCCTTCGAGGCCGCCATGCAAGCCGAGGCCACCGGTGAAAAGTCCATAGCCATACATGTTCTGCACAATGTCGCCACGCGTGAAGCCGGCGGCGTAGAGCGTGCGCATGATGACTTGTTTCCAGACCTCCATGTCCTGTGCGGTGTAACCAACAACAATCGGCTTTCCGGTAGTACCGCTTGAGGCGTGCAGTCGGACGACGTCGCTCATCGGCACCGCAAAAAGCCCGTACGGATAAGTGTCGCGCAGATCGGTCTTCACCGTGAACGGCAGCTTGCTGACGTCGCTGAGTGTCTGCACATCCGCGGGCTTGAGGCCCTTGGCATCCATGCGCTCGCGGAAAAGGCTTACCTTCTCGTACGAGAGTGCGATGACGGCCTTGAGCCGTTGCAGTTGAACCTCGCGCAAGCGGGATTCGGGCATGTAGTCGAGCGCGCTCTCGGGGAAGAACGTGCCCTCAAGATCGTTCCAGAGGTGGGGTATCATGGGGTGCGGCCGAGAGTGAACGCCGTGTCGTTGGCGCTGTGAAGCTTCTCGGGAAAATTTGCCCGCAGGCTCTCTCGCCACGCGCCTTCCGGGAAGTCGAAGTGCCGGCTGAGGCGGCCGAGCATCGCGACGTTGAGCGCTTTTGCCGATGGCAATTGGGATGTGTCAATGTCAGTGGAGACGATTAACGTGCCGCTGCTACGCAAGCCGCCGCGCACAACCTCGATCTGGGTCGGTTCCATGACAACGAGAAAATCGCACGCGCCGTCGGGGATCATCGGGCTGTGAACCTCGGCGCCGAAGCGCACATCGGATTGCACGGAACCCCCGCGCTGGCTCATGCCATGGACCTCCGCTTTCTTTACGGTGTGTCCCTGGCGAAAGACGACATCGGCGAAGATGTCAGAAGCCTTGATCACTCCGGTGCCGCCGAGGCCGGCAAAGCGGGTGTTGGTGGTTTTTGAAGCGGCGGAAGACATTTTGAAAGGAGCGGGTAGCGAGTGGCGGTGAGTGAGCCAGGCGGCAGGCAGGAGGCGTTGTGGCTGTTTCTTGGTTTGGACGCTCGCTACTCAATACTCGCTACTCGTTGGGTTTAGTGTCGGCATGCATCGTCGCAGTCACATGAACCGGATTCGAGTGCGGCGGTGTCGGCTTTGGCTTTCTGTTCTTTATCCCACGCGGCGATGCGGCCGGCGGCGAGGATGCAGGGACTGCGCGCAATGATCACGGTTAGCTCGTCCTTCTGTAGGGAATCCGCCAATACGGCCTTGAGCATCGCGCGTTCGCGAACGGGATTGATGGTGAAAACGTTTCTTACGCCGGAGGCGCGGGCCATCGCTTCAAAGCTTACCTTGTGCGTGCCTTCGCCATCGAGCTGGCGACCCGTACCGGGATGTTCCTGCTGGCCGGTCATGGCGGTGGTGCCGTTGTCCAGGATCATCAGCACGTGACCGGTCTCAGGTGGATTGTAGGCCATTTCAACGAGGCCAGGCAGACCGCTGTGAAGGAAAGTGCTGTCGCCGATGACGGAGACAACGCGCTTGGCTTGATCGCGGGGGAGCACGTGACGCAGGCCGAGGCCCATGCCGACCGAGGCGCCCATGTCGATCATCATGTCCATCGTGGCGAGAGGCGGAAGCGCGGCGAGCGTGTAGCAACCAATATCGCCGGAGACGATGCAGTTGAGCTCCTTCATCACCTCGAAACTGGTGGTATGCGGGCAGCCCTTGCAGAGTTCGGGGGGTTTGCCACGAGGCGGAACGGGTTCGGCGCTGGTATCCTTGGTTAGAATACGCTTCACCCGATCGACGCTCAGTTCGCCGAAGCGGAAAATCGAATCGTCCTTGGCCTCGATCCGCAGATCGGCGGCGCGCAAGGCGGTGGCGAGCCAGGGGTCGTTCTCCTCGATGATCACGCAGCGTTCGACGGAGGCGGCAAAGGCGCGGATCGTTGCCATCGGCAGCGGATAACTCATGCCGAGCTTAAGGATGGAAGCGTCGGGTGCGGCCTCGCGAACGTGGTGGTAGCAAATGCCCGCGGTGATGATGCCGAGCGCGGCGCTGCGCTTTTCAACTCGGTTTGGACCTTGGGAGAAGTTCCACAATTCCATCTCGGCCATCTTGGAACGCAGGCGGCGATGAGCGGGCTTGGCGTACCCGGGCACCATGACGTGGTACGGGATGTTGCGGACGAATTCGGTAGTGGGCGCGCCGGTTTCGACGGCGGTGGGTTGCGCGCCGGGAGCGAAGCGAGGTTTGACCGGCGATTTCGAGTGGCTGACCCGCGTGGTCATGCGAAAGAGAACGGGGATGTGCCAGCGCTCGCTCGTTTCAAACGCCACCTGGAGCAGATCGTAGGCGTCCTGCGAATCGGCGGGCTCGAACATTGGCGCGACCGCGGCCTCGGCATAGCGGCGGCTGTCCTGTTCGTTTTGCGAGGAGGCGAGACCTGGATCGTCGGCGACGACGAGTACATAACCACCGTCTACGCCCGAATAAGTCATCGTGAACAACACATCGGCGGCGACGTTGAGGCCGACGTGTTTCATGGTGCAGAGCACGCGGGCCTTGGCGAAAGCAGCGCCGAGTGCGACTTCGGCGGCAACTTTTTCGTTGGGCGCCCACTGGGCTTTTCCACCGAGGGCGCTGAACCCTTCAAGGATTTCAGTCGACGGGGTGCCGGGATAACCGGTACCGAGAGCGACGCCGCAATGCAGCGCGGAGAGGGCAACGGATTCGTTACCGCTTAAGAGGAGACGTCCGGATTTATCTTGGGAAGGTTGGGGCACGAAAGGTTTCGATCAAAGCGGCAGGTTGAGGCCGGCGAGCGAAGAGGAGATGGCGTCCATGATCGGCGCCGGCGCGACACCCAGCCACACGATACCGATAAGAAGCAGGACGCACAGGATCTTGGTCGGCCAGTCGAGGACGATGGCGGTTGCTTCACCGGGCTGTTCGCCGAAGACGCCTTTGCGCACGACCTGAAGATAATAGTAAATCGCAACCGCAGAGTTGATCACAGTGATGATCACGAGCGCGAGATGGCCCTTGGCCAGGGCCGCGGAGAGCAAGCCGAACTTGCCGATGAAACCAACGAACGGTGGAATGCCGGCGAGGCCGAAGACGGCGACGACGAGGGTTACGGCCAGAAGCGGCGAACGGCGATGCAGACCAGCGAGTTCGTCGATCTCGACGTTGGTGCCGTCCTTGGAAACCTTGCAGATCACGACGAAGCAGGCGGTGACCATCAGCATGTATCCGACGATATAGTACAGCGAAGCGGTAAAGCCGGCCGTGCTGAGTGCGGTAAAACCGACGACGGCGTAGCCGGCGTGCGCGATGCCGGAGAAGCCGAGCAGGCGCTTGAAATCTTTTTGGACCAGCGCGATCAGGTTGCCGTAGCACATCGAAAGGATGGCGAGGGCGGTGAGCAGCGAAACGATGGCGTGATTGTCAGGAGTCGCCAGCGAGACGAGGCGGACCAGCACGGCGACGGCGCCGACTTTGGGCAACGAAGCGATGAAGCCAGCGGTTTCGTTGGAGGCGCCTTGATAGACATCAGGCGTCCAGAAGTGGAAAGGGAAGATCGCGAGTTTGTAGTAGAAACCTGCGAACGCCATCGAGAGGCCGACGATCGCGAGCGGCGTGTCCGAGATGGGCGCGAGTTTTACGAACATCTCGGCCAGGTGCGTCGTGCCGGTGAGGCCGAACAGGTAACTAAAACCAAAGAACATAATGCCATTGGCGGCGACGCCGAACATCACGTACTTAATGGCGGATTCCATCTGCACGCGCTGGCCATCGCGTTCGCGACGCATGGCGACCATCAGGTAAAGCGGGAATGAAGAGAGCTCGAGGGCGATGATGAGCGAAAGGACCTCGACGCTGCTGATGAGCATCGTGAGGCCGAGCACGCTGAGCGTGAGGAAAAGATAGTACTCAGCTTTGGTTTCCTGGCGGATGTCAGGCAGGTTGCCGCTGAGCAGGAGGACAAAAAGATAGCCGGCGCTGATGACGATCTTGAGCCATTGCGAAAAGGCGTCGACCCGGTAGGCGCCGTCAAAGAGAACCGCGCTCTGAGGAAGCGAAACGATGCTGGTGCCGAGTGCGACCAGAGCGACGAAGATCGCGCCTGCACGAGCGGCTTTACCTTGGGATGTGCCGAGTGTGACGACGAAGAGGCCCAGTGCGCCGGCAAGCAGCACTAACTCGGGAAAAAAAGCCATGGCGGAGAAAGGAGTCATCTGAAAGTAGCGAGCAGTGAGGAGCGAGTAGAGTCGGAGGTCGGACTTAGGAAATCGGAAATCTAGAATCGTAAAATCGGAAATTATCAGTGACCGGCTTGGCGGAGGAGGTTGAGCACGGTGACGTGCATCACGCGGACGAAGGGCTGCGGGTTCAGGCCGATCCACAAAACGAATACAAGCAGCGGCGAGAGCGTGATGATTTCGCGGAAGTTGAGATCGGCGGTGCCGGTGTGATCAGGGTTGTCGGTGCCGCCGTAAACGAGACGCTGAAGCATGCGGAGATTGTAGGCTGCGGCGGCCACGACGCCGGGAATGACGCAGAGGACGAGCACGGTGGAAACCTTGAAACCGCCGGAGAGAACGAGGAATTCGCCGATGAAGCTATTCGTGCCGGGGAAGCCGAGGGATGAAAGACAGAAGACACCGAGGAAGGTCGCGAGGATCGGCATGGTCTTGCCGATGCCAGCGGCCTTGGAGAGTTCGCGGGTGTGCAGGCGTTCGTAAATGATGCCGACGCAGATGAACAACGCACCGGTCGTGACACCGTGATTGATCATGACGAGCGTGGCGCCTTCGATGCCATTGGCGTTGAGGGCGAAAATGCCGAGCGTGCAGAAGCCCATGTGGCCAACGGAGGAGTAGGCCACGAGTTTCTTCATGTCGCCTTGTGCGAGTGCGGCGAAACCGCCGTAAACAATACCAGCGACCGAGATCCAGAGGAGCGCGGGCGCGAAATGCGTAGCGGCCCAAGGCGTGATCGGCAGTGCAAAGCGGAGGAAACCGTATGTGCCCATCTTGAGCAGCACAGAGGCGAGGATAACCGAACCAGCGGTCGGAGCCTCAACGTGGGCCGCCGGCAACCACGTGTGGAACGGGAACATGGGCACCTTGATCGCGAAAGAGATAAAGAACGCGGCGAAGACCCAGGTTTGGAAGCCTTGAGAGAACACGTGACCCATCGTGGAAGGCAGGTTGAACGTGTCGGTTTGCAGGCGCAGCGCGATGATGGCGACGAGCAGGAAAACCGAGCCAGACATCGTGTAGATGAAGAATTTGACCGAGGCGTAAATCTTACGCGGACCGCCCCAGACGCCGATCATCAGCGCCATCGGGATGAGCATCGATTCCCAGAAGACGAAGAAAAGAACGGTATCGAGCGCGCTAAATACGCCGATCATGGCGGATTCCATCACGAGCAACGCGATCATGAACTCTTTGACGCGAACCTTGATGTAGGTCCAGGAGGCGAGGACGCAGAGCGGTGTGATGAGCGTCGTGAGAAGAACGAGCAACAGGCTGATGCCGTCGATGCCGAGTGTGTAGTTGATTTTCAACCACGGAATCCACGCGTGGTGTTCACCGAATTGAAACGCGGCGGAGTCGGCATCGAAGGCGAGGTAAAGATTGACCGAGAAGATCGCGGCCGCGGTGGTGATGCCGAGCGCCCACCAGCGGGCGAGGCGGTCGTCGTTCAGCAAAGTCGCGGCGAGGGCGGCGAGCAGCGGGCCGAAGATGAGGATGCTGAGGTAGGGCAGGCCCTCGTTGGTGGCGAATGAAGTCATGACGCGGGACCGTTAAAAAATGAAGAGATAAGCCAGGAGCACCACAGCCCCGAGGCCGAAGGCGGCAGTAAGGTTTTGCTGGATCGCGCCGCGCTGGGCGCCGCGGAGCCGGGCCCCGAAGTTGCGGAAGCCGGAGGCGAAACCATCGACGATGCCATCGATCACCGCACTATCGAAGACCCCGACGAAGCGGGAGGTTCGCATGAGCGGGATGAGGCCGCCAGAGTTGTAGATCTCACCAACAAAGGTATCTACGGCTTGGATCGGTTTCTTGGCGAGCCAGAGGAAAGCCGGGCCGCCTTTACGGTAGATGATGTCCAGATCGAGCGAGATCTTGGCCTCGGGCGTGAGCTTTTTCAGCATCAGGAAGAACCCGAGCGCGGTGAAGAGGAGGATCTGCAGCGTCTCCATCACGTGGCCGGTGTTGTACGGCTGATAGTCCACTTGGAGGGGCAACTTGCCGTAGAGGTAGGGCGTGTAGCTGCCGATAAAGATACAGAGGAACGCTGCGATGCTCATGGCGACCGTCATGTTCCAGACCGGATCTTTGGCCTTCTCCCAGGTCTGCGGCTTGCAGTTGTTTTTGCCGAAGAAAATGTAATACGGGACCTTCAGGCCGGTGTGCAGGAACGTACCGGCCGAGGCGAGCATGAGCAGGAAGCCGACCCAGAGCATGTGACTGTCAAAACCGGCTTGCACGATCATCGACTTTGAAACGAAACCACTGAAAAGCGGGAAAGCCGAAATGGAGAGACCGCCAATCAGCGTGAGCACGAAGGTCACTGGCATCTTTTTGTAGAGGCCGCCGAGTTCGGTGAATTTGCTCTCGCCGGTCTGGTGGAGAACGGTGCCGCAGCCCATGAAGAGCAGGCCCTTGTAAAGAATGTGGGCGAAGGCGTGGGCGCAGACACCGTTGAAGGCGAGACGTCCGAACGGAGTATCGAGATTCGCGAGACCGACACCGGCGACCATGTAGCCGACCTGAGAGATGACGTGGTAGGCGAGCAGACGCCGACTGTCGTTTTCAAGCACCGCGTAAACGACACCGTAGAGTGCCATGATGACGCCGAGCGGGATCAGGATTTGAAAGCCAGGGACACCGCGGAGCAGGGCGTAGACGGCGGTCTTCGTAGTGAAGGCACACATGAATACCGAACCATTAAATGTAGCCTCGCCGTAAGCGTCGGGCAGCCACGCGTGCAGCGGAGGAACCGCGGCATTGAGCATGAAGCCGATCGTGATCAGCCAGGTACCGGCGGTCGGATGGAGGACGTCGAGCGGGTTGAAGGCGAGACTGTGAGTCGCTTTGTACGTCAGCATGATGCCGGCGAGGAGGGCGACACCGCCCGCCATGTGGACGAGCAGATAACGATAACCGGTGGCTATGGATTGTTCGCGACCACGGAACCAGATCAGGAACGTCGAGGCGATGGCCATCACTTCCCAAAAGAGGAAAAGCGTGATGAAATCCCCGGCGTAGAGTGCGCCAATCGAACCAGCGACATAGGTCCACGCAGCGATGTGTTCGGCTGCGCGTTTTACGTGCAGGCCGTAAAGCGTGCCGATGATCGCCATCAGGCCCATGATGTAGCCGAAGACCTGGCTGAGTCGGTCAACGCGGCCGAAGGTGAGCTCGAAGTTGGCGACGTGGAGCACTCCGAATGTGCCCGAGCTCATCGTGATGATACGGGCAAATGCCAGGATCGGGATGAGCAACAGCCAGCCTTTGCGTGCGGCCTGCGGGACAAGCGGAAGAAGGACGGCGCCGATCAGGAAGATCAGCGAAGGATGGATCCAGAGATCACTCATTGTAGAAATCCTCCGGAGCCATGATGTGAGTGTGACCGACCTTCAGGTGTCCGTACCATTTGGATACGTAAACGATCAGGACGCAGGCGATGAAACCGAAGACCGACCAGAACACCGGAATCGTCTCGGCGATGTGGTAAAGGTGCGCCCAGAAACCGTGTACGGCTTCGACCTCGGACGGCGCGGACGCGAGGTCCGGCCCTACAGCGGCAGCGGCCTCATGACTGTGCGACAAGAGCACGATGGCAATATCGGCGACAACGAGCAGCGCGAGCAGGCCGATGCAGGCCTTGATCACAAGACCAAGACGGTCGCGCAGAAAATCGATGAAACGTACGAGGGGCATCAGAATACCGCTTTCGCGAGGTTGAGGAAAAGGTCAGGGAAGAAGCCGATCAGGACGGAAATGACAGCCGTGATGCAGAGCGGAATCAGCATCGAGGGATGCGCTTCGCCGTGCAGATGGTGTTCGTCTTCGTGGGAAAGTTTGCCGAAGAACGCGGTGTAAACGACGGGCGCAAAATACGCGGCGTTGAGAATCGTGGAGGCGACGAGGATCACGAGGATGCCGATCTGGCCCGCGTCCATCGCACCGACGAGCAGGTAGATCTTGGAGACAAAACCGCCGGAGCCGGGGACGCCGATCATCGACAGCGACGCGAGGGCGAAAGCGCCGAACGTGAACGGCATCACGCGACCGAGACCGGACATTTCAGAGATATCCTTCTTGTGAGTGGTTACGAAAATCGCGCCGGCGCAGAAGAACAGCGTGATCTTGGCAAAGGCGTGGGCTGCGATATGGAAGAGGCCACCCTCAACCGAAGCTGGCGTGAGCAATGCGACGCCGAGCACGATATACGAAAGTTGGGATACGGTGGAGTAGGCGAGTCGCGCTTTGAGATTATCTTTTGAAAGTGCGATGACTGAGGCGGTGAGGATCGTGAAGCTCACGAAGTACGCGGTCGGGATACCGAGGTTCAGCGCGTGCATCGTATCGACGCCGAAACCATAGAGCATCACGCGGGTGGTGGAGAACACGCCGACCTTTACGACCGCGACGGCATGGAGCAGTGCGGAAACGGGCGTTGGGGCGACCATCGCGCTCGGCAGCCAGGAGTGGAAAGGCATAATGCCGTTCTTCGCGAAACCGAGGATGCAGGCGGCGTAGGCTCCGGTGACGAGCCAGCGGTTGGCGGCGCCGAGACCAGCGATACCGTCATGAACGTTGGTCGGAAAATCGAGCGTGCCGGTCAGCACAAAGATCAATACCATTGCCGGGAGCACGAGGCCCTTGGCGGTGGTGGTTAGATAAGTCATGTACTTGCGCGCACCTTCGTAGCCTTCCTTGTCCTGGTGGTGTCCGACGAGTGGATACGTGACGACCGAAACGACTTCGTAGAAGAAGTACATTGTCAGAAGATTGTCGGAAAACGCACAACCGATGGCGCCGAAGAGAGAGAGCGCGAAGCAGGTGTTGAAACGCGTCTGGTTCGGCTCGTGGTGGCCGCGCATGTAGCCGGCCGAGTAGAACACCGCGAGCACCCAGAGAAACGAAGCGGCACCGGCGAAGATGAGCGACATCGCGTCGGCGCGCAGCGTGAGGCTGAGGCCGGGCAACAACTGGAAGAGCGTGAACTTCAGCGTGTGACCGTCACGAATTGCTGGATACAGCGACGCGATGATGCCGAACATCGTGGCGGCTGCTAAGACAGAGCAGGCTTCGCGCAGATTGGGTTTCTTGCCGGTCGCCATGACCGCAGCGGCACCGACGAGCGGTGCGAGGATGGCGAGGAGCAGTCGTGAATCGTGAATGGGTTCCATTGGCTCAGCCTTTCAGTTCGTTAAGGTCCTTCGAGGCGATGGAGCGGTAATTGCGGTACACGGCGATGATGATGCTAAGCGTGATGGCGACCTCGGCGGCGGCCAAACCCATGATGAAAAGTACGGCGATCTGGCCGACGGATTGATCGGGTGCGGTGAAGCGGTTGAACGCCATAAAATTCAGCGAGGCGGCGGCAAAGATGAGTTCGCCCGAGATCAGCATGCCGATGAGCGTGCGACGCCGAATCAAGCCGTAGATGCCCGTGGCGAGAAGGAAGGCCGCGACCACGAGGTAAACGGCGGGTTGGGAGTAAATCAGGGCGGGGTTCATTCTTTGGTCCTCCCGGAACGGGCGATCACGAGTGCGCCGAGGATGGCGACGAGCAGCACGAGCGAAATCAATTCAAAGGGCACGCTGTACGTGGTGAGAAGTGCGATGCCGATCGCCTTCACCGAGCCGTCGCTCACGAGGGTGGCGGGGGCGGCCCAGTGGCCGCTGAGGCTGAGCTTGGCGATGCCGAGAAACACTCCAGCACCAATTGCCAGCGAGACGAGCGGGGCGATGACCGGGAAAGGCCGGGAGAGATTTTCCGGCGCAGCTTCATCGGGTTCCGTGAGCATCACACCGAAGATGATCGTTACGCAGACGGCGCCGATGTAGATCAGGACCTCCATCAGCGCGAGGAACGGGCTGTTGAGAAAATAGAAAAGGCCGGCGAGACCGAGGGCGCAGACCGCCAGGCCGCACACGCTGCGGATGATGCGCTTGGTAAAAGCGGCGATCAGCGCACCCGCGACAGTAATCGCGATGCAGGCGACGAAGATGGTGGCGACGATCCAGTCAGAGAAGGGAAACGTATTCATTACTGGGCGGGCTGGACGGCTGGGGTGGCGACGACAGGCGCTGCGGCTGGAGCAGGAACTGCGGCGGGTGCGTACGGATCGTAGGGCGTCTTGCCGACGCGGATGACCTGATCTTTATAGCGCTGCACGAGATCCATGTCGTTCCATTGGTTGGGAACGCTGGCCAAGTTATAGCGGTTTGAATGCTGGATCGCGTCGAACGGGCAGGCCTCAACGCAGAGCGAGCACAGCGAGCAGAGCGTGTAATTGAGGTGGTAGGTTGTGACGGTCTTCGTTTTCTCGCCCGCGGGTTTGATGCCGTCGAGCACGATACAGTCGGAAGGGCAGGCCTTGGCGCAAATGTTGCAGGAAGTGCAGTTGGGTTTGCCGGTCTCCTCGTTCCACTTCAACTCGATGTGTCCGCGAAAACGCTTCGGAATCGGCAGCGTCTGATGGGGATACTGGGTGGTTATGACCGGACTGAAAAACTCCTTGATCGTGATCCGCAGACCCGTGAGCAGAGACAAGAACCCAGAGAATGTTTCGGTGACGAGATTCATGGGTGTTTAGAAAAGGCGGGGCAATTTGAGCAGCACACTGGTGAGAAGCAGCGTGAAGAGGGAGATCGGGATCAGGATCTTCCAGGAAAGGTTGAGCAGTCCGTAGAACTGCGTGCGGGGAAACGTCCAGCGGATCCAGACCACGCTGAAAATAAGGAAATACATCTTGGCAAAAAAGAAGCCGACGCCGACCAAGGTGCCGATGATTCCCCACGACGCCGGCAACGTGCCGATCGGGCTCTGCCAGCCGCCGAGGAAGAGCAATGTCGCGAGCGCGCAGCCGACGACGATGTTCGCGTACTCAGCCATGAAGAATACGCCGAAGCCCATGCCGCCGTATTCGGTGAAGGCGCCGGCGACGAGTTCGCTCTCGGCTTCCGCCATGTCGAACGGTGCACGATTCGTCTCAGCCAGCATGCAGGTGTAGAAAATGAGAAACGTAATCGGCGCGAGAAGGTTGCCGCCGATATGACCCCAGCCACCACCGCTAAAGTCCCAGATGCCGCGCAGAATATTCCAGTTCCAGAAACCGCCAGCTTGTTGAATGATGACCTCTTGAAGATTCATCGTGCCGGTGACCATGATCATCGTGATCACGACGAGCAGCATGGGGATTTCGTAGGCGACGTTTTGCGAAACGACGCGGGCGGAGGAGATGATCGCGAATTTGTTGCGCGAGGCCCAGCCGCCGAGCATGAGCGCCATCACATTGATAGAACCAAACGAGAAAACCAGGAGCAGGCCGATGTTGATGTTGCGGGCCAGTATGGTGTCGCCAAACGGGATTGCGGCGAGACACACGAGCGGCGGTGCGATGACCATCAGCGGGGCGGCCCAGAAAAGAATCTTGTCGCTGCCCGGAGGCGCCATGACCTGCTTCGAGAGGAGCTTAATGCCGTCAGCGGGCGGTTGAAGTAAACCCCACGGGCCGGACTCGGTTGGGCCGGGGCGGCGCTGGAAGCGGCCTGCGCCTTTCCGCTCAACCCACACGAGGTAGGCGGCATTGGCGGCGACGAAACCACAGATGCACAGGAGGTAAATGAGGCTCCGGTACGGCTCATGGGTGAGCAAAAACGTAATCAGTTCTAAAGTGCGTGCGATCATCGCGGTGGCGGTAGGGGCGGTGGCAAAAGGTTAGCGGTCGATGTCGGGGATGACGAGGTCGAGGCTGGCCATCAGGGAAATCGCATCGGCGAGCATCATGCCTTGGGAGGCTTCTTCGAAGAGCGACAGGTTGGTGAAGCACGGCGTGCGCAGGCGAACGCGGTACGGTTCTTCTTTGCCATCACTGGTGATCCGCACGAGCAGGCGACCGCGGCCGCATTCGGTGGCGAAACAGGTGTCGCCGACCGGCAGTTTCAGCACCCGCGGCACTTTGCCCATGACCGGACCCTCAGGGATTTTCGCGCAGCCCTGTTCGATAATGCGGAGACTCTGCTCAATCTCGTCCATGCGGACGAGGTAGCGGGCGAGCGAGTCGCACTCGTTGTAAACGGGAACGTCGAAATCGAAGTCTTTATAGATCGAGTAGGGTTCGGCTTTTCGAACGTCGTAGTTAACGCCGGAGCCGCGCAGGACCGGGCCGCAGGCGCCGTATTTGCGGCACATCTCGGCGCTGATCGGACCGATGCCCTCGACACGTTTGCGGAAGATGATGTTTCCGGTGACGAGCTTCTTGTACATTTTCATCCGCTCGCGCATGTACGGCACGAAGGCCGCCGCGCCCTTGATGAACGTTTCGTCGACGTCGTCGCACACGCCGCCGAAGCGGTAGTAGCAATACGTCAGGCGCGAACCGGTGACGGCTTCGAGCAGATCGAGAATTTTTTCGCGGTCATCGAACGCATACAGGATCGGCGTGAAACCGCCGAGATCCATGACCCACGCGCCCCAGCCGACGAGATGGCTCGAGATACGGTTGAGTTCGGAGGTGATGACGCGGATGTATTCGGCGCGCAGCGGGACTTCGATCTTCGCGGCTTTTTCCACGGCGCCGACGAACGCGTGCGTGTAGGTCAGGGCCGAGAGATAATCGATACGGCTCGTGTTGGGCAGGAACTGCGCCCACGAGCGATTCTCGCCCATCTTCTCGTGCATGCGGTGGATGTAACCGGGCACGGGCTGGGCGTTGGTGATGAATTCGCCGTCCATCTCGAGCTTCACGCGCAGCACGCCATGTGTCGCGGGATGTTGCGGTCCGAGATTGATCGTAAACGTCTCGTTGGCGGGATCGCCGACTGGAATGAGGGTTGGAACGTTCACGCTTTGAAATCCTTCAGCAGAGGGTGGTACGTGGCATCGTCTGGAAGGAGGAACGGCGAAAGATCGCGGTGGCCGACGAAGTTGATGCCGAAAAAGTCATGGGTCTCGCGCTCGTGCCAGTCGGCACCGGGGAAGACTTTGGAGATAGTGGGTATCTTCGGATCGTTACGCGCGATGCGGGCCCGGTAGGCGACGCGCATGCCGTTCTCGAAGTGAAGAAAATCGTAGATGACCTCGAGCAGGCCTTGCGTTGGCCAATCCATGCCGGTGACGGCGTCGATCGCGAAGCCATGGCGATCCATGATCTCGGCGGCGGCGACGACGTTTTCCGGCTCGACGGTGACTTCGAGATGCAGGCCCTTTTCCTCGAACTTCCAGATTTGTACTGGTTTCGGTGGGGGAGGAGGCGGCGCGGCCGGAGCGGGCGCGGGTTTCGGAGCGACAGGCGCTACAGGCTTTGCGACCGGAGCAGCGGGTGCGGCTGCCGTGACCGATGGAGCTGCGGCGACGGCGGCTGGCTTGGCACTTGGCACTTGAGCTTTGGCGCCTTCCGCACCAGCGGCAGGTGCGGCTGCAGCAGGTTTTGGTGCGACCGGCTTCGGCGGTGGAAGCGCGGGCGGCAGCTGGACCATCTCTTTGACGGCCAGCGGCTCAAATTCGGCGGCGAGTTGCTCGGCTGTGATACTCATGGCACGTCAACGACTGGCCAGCGGCGGGTGCCGGTGAGCTTTTGCTCAAGTTGGAGGATGCCCTCGATCAGGGCTTCGGGGCGGGGTGGGCAACCGGGGATGTAAACATCAACCGGGAAAAGTTTATCGACGCCTTCAACGACCGAGTACTGGCCGGGATATACGAACGGGCCACCGGAAATGGCGCAGTTGCCCATGGCGATCACCCATTTGGGCTCAAGCATCTGGTCGTAAAGCGTCTTGATGGCCGGTGCCATTTTCTTGTTCACGGTTCCGGCGACGATCATCACGTCGGCCTGGCGGGGTGAAGGGCGAAAGACCTCGGCACCGAAACGGGAAAGATCGAAGCGAGCCATGCCGGACGCCATCATTTCGATGGCGCAGCAGGCGAGACCGAAGGTGAGGGGCCAGAGCGAGTTCGCGCGCCCGAGGGCGAGGAGTTCGTCGAGCTTACCGAACGTTACGATTTGCGAGTAGTCGGTTTGCGGCGTGTCCATTCGAAGACTCCTTTTTTCCAAGCGTAAATGATGACGAGAGAAAGCGTTCCCACGAACATCGCGACTTCGACGAGGTCTCGCCAGACGAACGCTTCGACGCGGTTATAAACGAGGGCAACGGGGATAAGATAAAGAACATCGACCGCGAAGGCCACGAAGACCAGCGCGTAGAGATAATAAACGGCACTATAACGAATCCAGGCGTCACCGATCGGCTCCATGCCGCATTCAATAAACTGGCCTGTTTTGTCAGCGGTCTGCCGGGTCGTGGCGCGCGGTGCCAAAAAGAAGACCAACACGAACGGGCCAGCGGCAAAAGCGAGGCCGCCCAGCGCGAACAAGGCCACGTAAATGAGATCTCCTGATAGGATTTCGTTCATCGTGAAGTCGGGGCTGGAGACGCGGAAAAATGTGAAATCTGCGGCATGTTGCCATCATGCGGCACAATTGTTGAAGCAGCATCGCAGAGGTTGCCGAAGGCTGCGCATTTCTTGCGACGCGTAAACGCGCAAGATAAAGGAAACTTATTCACCAAGGGCGGAGGATTAGTTTTGGATGAGGGCTTTTCATCCTTAGAGTCACCGGAGATGGAGGTGTTGAACGCATGCCGTTCCAAGAGAATGAGCCAACGGGGAGCGGCGGAACATCGGCGCTGGCGCCTGCCGCCAATCCTGATTTAAAAAACGAACCACTTGCTATCTTTATCAGCGCAACGCCCGACTCTTGGTGATTGCGGTGGCGATGATGAAAGCGTGATCGCCGAAGCGACAAGGGGACGCGGATATGCTGAAAACTGACAGCGCCAAAAGATCCGATAGGGATCGGGTCTTGGTCCGGTCTCCACTCTCCCTCTCATCTGCCATGAACCATTTTAATTTCGCCGCGCGGCTCTACGGAAAGGAGTGGTATAAACGTGGCTGATGGATCGCCGATCAAAATCATCGCAAGTGAACGCCCGGCTCATTGAGGCATTCGATACGTCGCGCCGAGTCATCCACCCCGGGCGGTTCTCCTTGGATGGGGTCATAGTCCAAGGTCGGTCAGTCCGGGATGATCGGCGGGGCGGGCGCCCAGCGGCCAATGAAAGAGGCGGGCGTTTGTTACAATGGTGAGATCGTTGATCGACGCATGGCGACGGTGCATATGACCGCTGGGAGCGAACTCCCAGTTCTCATTTCCATAGGACCGAAACCACTGGTCGGAGCTATTTTTCCATTCATAGGCGAAACGCACCGCGATACGGTTGTCTCCGAAAGCCCAAAGCTCCTTGACGAGTCGATAGTCGAGCTCGCGTGCCCATTTTTGAGCTAAAAAAGCAACGACTGCTTCGCGGCCTCGGACGAATTCAGATCGATTGCGCCAAAACGTATCTGGCGTGTAGGCGAGCGAAACCCGTTGCGGGTCACGGGTGTTCCACGCGTCTTCGGCAGCGCGAACCTTAAGCAGAGCGGAGGCGTGATCGAAGGGAGGCAAGGGGGGGCGATTGTCGGATTGCATAGAGGCTGAAGTGCATGCAGACAGATCTGTCTGTAAAGATAGAATCTGATTCTGCCTCTTCTTCCGATGACGACTGAACTCCCTCCCCGCGAACGCATCTTGAAGACGGCGGCGCGTCTTTTTTACCAGCAAGGCGTGCGTGCGACCGGCATCGACCAGGTCATCGCCGAGGCCTCCGTGGCGAAGGCCACACTCTACTATCATTTCCCCTCCAAGACCAAGCTGGTCGATGCCTACTTGGGCCGACGGCATGAGACCTGGATGGCGGAGTTCTCGGACCGCCTTTCAAAATCGCGGATGCCTGGCTTGGGTGCATTGGCGGAGGCCTTAGGAAATTGGTTTGGTTCGGGCGAATTCTACGGGTGTGCCTTCATCAATATTACCGCGGAGTCGGCCGAGGTGGAGTGGCGACAACCATGCTGCGCACATAAGGACGCTCTTCGGGCCTTGATCGAAGGGTTGATCGACAAAAACGTGAAAAGTGAAACGCGGGCCAAGATCGCCGGCCAGGCGCTCGTCGTGGTCGAAGGCATGATCGTGCGATTTCAAATGACGCGGGATCCCGCAGTTGTAGACGATGGATTGGGTTTGCTGAGTTTACTCGATGCGGCGCGAGGCGCGGGTCAGACATCGCGGTCACGGTCAAAGCGCGAACTCACGATGACGTCCGCGGATCGAAAACGACTGGGATAACAAGGAGGGTACACGGCCCCTCGGTCAGCTTGGTGGAGCGCGTTAACTCCACCTCGAGCTTGCCTTCAAAGCGGGGCTTGCCGGCGGGTTAATGTTTTGCCGGTACGGGTATATCGAGGGCATCACGGACTTTTTTCGCGAGCGCTTCCCGGGTAAACGGCTTTTCGAGAAAGGGCACGGCGGCATCCTGCACTGCTTTCAAGATCACCGGATCGTCCACGTATCCTGACATGAAAAGGACTTTTAGCCCGGGTTTGACTGCGCGCAGGCGGTCAGCGAGTTCTCGTCCGCCCATTCCTGGCATGACGATGTCGCTGAGCAGCAGCTCGAAGGGCGGGGCATGGGCACCGGCGAACATTTCCAAGGCTTCGTTACTGCTGGCCATCGGGTAAATTTGATAGCCGAGCGAGCGGAGGATCGCGGCGGTGACGGTGCGGATGGCTTCGTCGTCTTCAACAATCAGGATTGTTTCGGTGCCCGCACCGGGTTCGTCGTCGAAATTGAAATCGAGATTGAGCGAGGGAGGTTCGGTGTGCGGTAGGAAAACATTAAAAGTGGTTCCGCGGCCAACCACGCTGTCGAACTGGATCGTGCCCAGGTAATTTTTGATGACCACGACGCAAGTGGCGAGGCCGAGGCCGGTGCCGCGGCCTTTCGGCTTGGTGGTGAAGAAGGGTTGGAAAATCTTGGATTTGACCTCGTCGGTCATGCCGGTGCCGGTGTCGTTTACGGACAGCACGACGTAACGGCCGGGAGGGAGGTCGGTGGCTGGATCTTCTTCGCACAGTCGATTTTCCAGCCGAACAGAGAGACGCCCGCCTTGTGGCATGGCGTCGCGGGCGTTGATCGCGAGGTTCATGATGACCTGCTCGATCTGGCTCCGGTCGGCCTCGATCGTGGCTGGTTGCAGGGACAGATCAATTTCGAGCTCGATGTTTTCGCTCAGCAGCGAGCGGATAAGGTCCTTCAGCTCGCTCACGACCGTGTTGAGGTCGAGGAATTCCGGTTGCAGCACCTGTTTGCGACTGAAGGCGAGAAGCTGGCGGACGAGGGCACTTGCGCGTGTGGTGGCTTTGAGGATTTCGCCGACCTTGGACTGCATTTCTGGCGAAACCGTACCGAGGTCGTCGTGCAGAATATCTCCGTAGCAGCGGATGGCGGTGAGCAGGTTGTTGAAATCGTGCGCCACGCCACCCGCGAGCAGGCCGATAGCTTCCATTTTTTGCGACTGAAGCAGTTTTTGTTCGCTCTCGACTAGAGCGGCCTCGGCACGTTCGCGCTGATGCACGGTGCTCAGGATGTTGGCGAGGCCGTGCATGAAATCGACGGCTTCGCGGCCAAAGATCCGTTCTTCTTTCGACAACGCGGAGAGAAAGCCGTAAGCGCGTTTGCCGCTGCCGATGGGCACGGTCACGCCGGAGATAATGCGTTGGGCGGCGAGTGCGGCTGCGCCAGGAAAATTTTGCGGGTCTTCTGCCAGATTCACCGCCTGGTTCCGCGAGATCGCGGTGATGGTGGCGCTGCCGAGCGCAACCGGGGGGCCATCAAAAGCTGGACCGCAGGCGGAGGCCAGCGAAAGCTTGAGGGTGTCGGGCTCGACGGCGAGCGCCTGCGAATGTTCCAAGCGTAACGTGTCAGAAACTAAACGTGTGGCCTCTTGCAGCAGTTCGGTGAAACTGTGCGGGGCCAGCGCGAAGCGGCCGAAGCCGGCTAGAGCGGCCTGCTTAATCGCGCGATAGGCTAGGTGAGCCTCGACCTCGTGCTGGTCGGTGACATCGAAACATGAACCGATGAAACCAGCGAATGAACCATGTTCGTCATAGCGGGGGATGCCATGGCTGACGACCCAACGGTAGTGTCCGTCATTTCGGCGGAGGCGATACTCGATGCGGAAGGGGCCGCGGACAGCGAAACTTTCTTCATAACCTTGAAGACAACGCTCGCGATCCTCGGGGTGGATACCGTAGGTCCAACCGAAACCCGTTTCATCGGAAAGGCGGCGGCCGGTGAATTCGAGCCAAGGCTGGTTGAAATAGGTGAAGGCCTTGGAAACGTCGGAGAGCCAGATGAGCACCGGCGCCGAGTCGGCCATGTGGCGGAAGCGGGATTCGCTTTCGCGAAGAGCGGCCTCGGCCTGCTTGCGCTCGGAGATATCGTGGCCGTAGGCGTAGATTTTATTTTCCGCTGAAAATGGGCGCGCGCTCCAGAGAATGTGGCGGAAGCCATGGCTCTTATGCACCAGCCGGCATTCAAAATCGCTGAACGGCGGCTGGCTGGCAAAGGGGGTTGCGGTTTGGCCGCGCGAAAGGAGATTGCTCCACCAGGCGTTCAGCGCATGACGGTCATCGGGGTGAACGAGGTCGAAAAGGGGCCGGTTAATCAGCTCCTTCTCGGCGAAACCGAGCCGAAGCGTCCACGCGGGGTTCACGACCTGCAGCACCCCTTCGAGGCTGGCGAGGCAGAAAAGGTCGGGCGTAAGCCGGAAAAGTTGCTCATGTTCGCGATGAATGAGTGCGTTTTCGCGGAGCAGGCGCTGGCGCTCGAGCGTGCTTTGGAGCAGCCCCACGAGCCGCGGCAGCCGGTTTTTAAGAACGTAGTCGGTGGCGCCGCGCTTCATGCACTCAACGGCAGTCTCTTCGTTCAGGGCGTTGGTGAGGACGATGAGCGGGATGTCCGGTGCCTGCCGTTTGAGGATTTCGAGTGCGTCGAGTGCGTTGAAACCGATCAGGTAATAATCCGAGATAATGAGGTCGGGCTTGAAATCTTGAAGCGCGCTGATGAAGGCGTCGCGGTTGCCGACGCGGAAAAGCTCACAGGCGAACTGCGCGCGGTGCAGCTCGTGCTCGAGCAGCTTGAAATCGATTTCAGTATCTTCGCTGACGAGAATGCGCGGGGGCATTTGGCTGGGGTAGGATGCGGAAAACTTGTAAGATGCCCGGCCTTCAGCGCAAGGGTTATACGTGGCGATCGTAGATGCGCTGGACTGTGGAAACGGGGGGGGCGCTGCGCACGGGTGCGGCGGGTCGGGCACTCAGGCTGAAGCGGAGCAGCAACTGCTCATTTTCGCGATCAAGGTGGAGGATCTGGAGAATCTTCGCCTTGGATTTCTCGATAATCTCCTTGCGTGCAGGATCGGGTCTGCCGCCGGGTGAGATGGCGGCACCGGCTTTGATCGCGGTGAGGCTTTCGTCGAGCCGTACGAGCAGGCCACGTTTGCGTTCCAGCAAAGCGGCCTCGGGCGGTCGCTGATTTTCTTTTAGGAAGCGGTTTTCTTCGAGCGCGAGCTGATGCACTTCATCGCACAAGGACAGGTGGTGTTGCAGGGCTTCCGTTGGAGTCATGGGCGGTGGCGGTCGTCAGGGCAGCGGTGTGTTCGTTCTGAAGGGGAAAGATAGCGGTGAGCTGATGTTCTGTCGTCTGTTCCCAAACGAGATGTTTGAGGCGCCAGTCAGCCATTTCAAAGAGGTCGACCAGTTCCTGCCGACGTGCTCCATCAGCCGTCGAAGGCTTCGCGTTGTCAACGATGGTCTGATAGCACTCTTTGGCGCGATCGAACAGCCGGAGCCGTTCGCTGCAAAGGCCGATCTGGTAAACGACAGGCAGGCGCCAGGTTGGTTCTGGCGAGATGTTCGCCAGGTTCTGATAAATGACAAGGGCACTGCCGAAATCACCTTGTTCGTAGAATTGGTTGGCGAGTTGATTGCCGGTTTTGCGCTGCCAGAACGTCCATCGTTTAGGATCGCTCTGTACGTATTTTTTCTCGGCGCGCAAGAGCTCCAAGGCGACCGTGAGTGACTCGCTGAAGCGACCGAGTTTGCGCAACGACGTCGCCAATAAGTAACGCGCTTCGGGCACATTTTCGTCGTTGGGGTTTTGGTCCAGATACGAGCGAAACCCGGTGATCGCTTTCTCGTGCTCGCCAGCCAATACCAGCGCGTAGACGGATTTGAAGTGAGCGCGAGCGCGGTCCTCGGGCGCGAGATCGAGAAGTTTCAAGCGGGAGAAGAAACGGTTGGCCTGTTCGTAATCGCCGGATTGAAAATACGTTTCGGCAATTTCAAACTGGGCGGTGCGAGCGAGCTGCCGGTAGCTGTCGGGATTACTTTCAGGGAGTTTCAGCGTCGAGTTGATCACGCTGTAAAAACGGGCGATGGCTGGCTTATACGCGCCAAGAGCGCGCAGCGTCCGACCGAGTTCAAGGTAAACTACGGGCAACTCAGGATCCTCAGGGGCCTGCTTGATGAGCGTTTCGTAAACGGCGGCGGCTTTTGTGAACTCTGTTTTCTTTCGATAGGTGCGGGCCAGTCCCATCAACGCAGCGTGGTCTTGTTCAGGGGTCGCCTTTTCGGCGAGCACCTGGCGAAATGCAAGTTCGGAGGAGACGTAGTCGCCTTGCTCGATTTTGGCCTGGCCGATGCGCAGCAGACTGGCGATCTCTTCGGAGGTGGCGGATTTTTCTTTTGCTGGAGGATGGATGCTGAACTGCTCGGCGGGCCCCGCCGCTTTGTTGCTTCCCTCGATTGGCTGGGCGTTCGCCTCGGGTGTCGGAGTCGCGGCAGGAGAGGCGGGGTGCTCGGCTGGTGTCACCTGCCCCGTTGTCGGGGTTGGCGTGCTTTCTGGTTCTTTTTGCGCCGTGGTTTCGGCCACGGCGACCGAAGTGGCGGCGGTGAAGGCGACGAGCGTGAGCAGGCGTAAAATCATTGCTGTTTATAAGTGGCGGAGCTCGGCGGGGCCGTTGTCCCGCGTGGCGAAGAAGTGGTAAAAGGCACGACCATAGCGCCGGCATCGGGTGCTCCAGGGAACTGGAAAAACGGTAGCACATCTTCTGCCCGGATTTCGCGGCGTGTGTCGTCGGGCAAAATCGAGACGGGTTTCTCGGAGGTGGTCGTGACGGTGGCGTTGAGGTCGGTGTTTTCGGAAGAATTTGGCGTGGAACTGGCGGTTGAGTCAGTTGCGGCAACCGGGATCTTTTGCGTGGAATCGGCTGCTTTGCTGGGCGTTTTGGGTGGCGTGGGCAAAACGGGTTCTGGTGGCAGTGGGCGTTCTCCGCTGGCGAAGCTCAGAGGAGCGGGTCCGATCATGGCGAGATAAGGAGTATCGTGGTTGTGGCCAGATCTGGCTTTATAGGTTGCGGTGCTGTTGACCGGAGCAATGACCGCCGGGCGTTGCGGTGAGTTGAGGGCCGAAGCACCCGAGGGAGGTGCACCGAAGGCCCCAATCAGAACAAGGCCGCAGACCGGTCTTACGAGAGCGGTAAACAGGTTATCATGGGAAAAATTCATGGCGGTCCCTTCCATCCGAAGTGGTCGGAATGTCTGATAAGGCCCCGCTCTTGTATCGGCAGGGGTACGAATTTCTGGAGTAGATAAAGCGAATCTTTAAATGCTCCCTGAGGATGGGTTTTTCCCGCTTATGGATAGGCTGATACGCAAAAAAACCGCGCCTCAAAAAGAGGCGCGGTCTCGCAGGGAGCCGCGAAGTCTTGCGACTGCGGCTGGAATTTTGATTAAGCCACGGCGGGCTGAGCCTGGGAAGGGGTGCGGCCGAAGCTTGCTTTGGCGTCCGCGAGCGATTCGTGGAACTGCCAGTTGCGGGTGTCTTCAAAACCTTTGCACTCGGAGACGATTTGAGTGTTGCCGACCAGCGTGAATTGGAGGGCCAGATCTTTGCAGGTCTGCATCGCCGTTATAAGCAGTTTAATTACTGCCATGTTCAGCCCCTTGAGCTCGTGCAGATCGATTACCGCTTTGACGATGCCGGTATCGACCGCTTCGGAAATCTTCGGCTTTAGGTAATTCAAAACTTCGCCAACCACGGTCTGGGAGGTGTTCTCCGGTAACCGCATGACGAAAATGTCGCCGTCGAGCGTGAAATAGCGTTGTGACGTGTCGAGGTTCATTGCCTTCGCAATCTTCGACTCGAGCTCGGGCACTTCAATCGGCTTGGTGACGATATAGGAGAAGCCGACTTGTTGCGCCTGTTGCTGGGCTGCCATCTCGGTCTTCACGACGAGGGCAAAGATCGGCGTGTACTTGGTTTTCACATTCTGACGAATCAGGCGGAAAAGGGTGAACGCTGCTTCTTCGGGCAGTGAAAGACTGATGATGATCAAATCGGGCGTATTCTTGCTGCAAAAGTCTATGCCTTCTCCCGTGGTATTGACACCGTGGATTTTCCAAGGCGTGTGTTTCAGCCCCTCTTGGATCTGCTGAATAATGGCAGGCTTATCCTCGACGACGAGGATGGTGGCGGGATCAAAGATGGACTTCGCTTTTTGAGGACCTTCGTTGAGTGGTTTGAGATCGAGAATGCGCCCGCATTTTTCGATCAACATTTCTTCCTTGAAGGGTTTGACGATATAATCGCGGACGCCGATCTTGGCGATTTTAAGGACGTTATCACGACCGCCTTCCGCGGTGAGCATGATCACGGGGATTGCCTTGAGTGCCGGATCGGATTTCAGCTTCGTCAACATTTCGACGCCGTCCATGACGGGCATCGTGATGTCGAGGAGAATGAGGTCCGGGGCTTCTTTGGACGCGGAGGCGAGGCCTTCGACGCCGTTGGCGGCTTCGAGGATATCACAGTCGAAGGTCTTGAATGCCTTCTTAACAATGATCCGGACGGTTTTGGAATCGTCGACAGTTAGAATTTTGTAGCGCATGGCGTGGGCTGCTTAGAGGGGTGAAGAGAATCAGGCGTCTCCTGTCTTCATGAGAAGATCGGCCACGAGCTGGTGCTCGCCGATGCGGAAACGATAAATGCGTCGGGTGGCCGAGCTGATGGGCTCGATCGAGAAGTTACTGCCGCGCAGGATCGAAGGTATGGTGAGCTTGCAAGGGAAACCTTTGTCCGCGAGTTGGTTTTTGAACGTTCCCACGGTCATGTTGGTTAGCTCGCCGACAGCGTCATTGACGACCTCATCACCCGCTTCTTCGAGTTCCGCTGCGCTCATGCCGAGCATGTGGCTGGCTACATCGTTTGCGAAGCTGGCCTCAAGATAAAGGTAGATCAATCCACTGATGTCCCCGATGAAGCCCACGGTGCCGACCACCTGCTGACCGGTAATTTGTACGGGATGATCCCAAGGAGCGCCCTCGGTCACAACCGATTCTGTGGTTTGGTCAAGCGTCGCAGTCTTCCCTAGCATCGTTTTGAAAACGTCCTGGACTGCCCGGCTGATAGTCTCTCGAAACAGGCTTTCGCTGATTTGATCGATGGTTGGCATGTGTGTCTGGAGGGGTAAGAGATTCGCTCCGACACTATTATCGGCCGAAATTCGCGGGCTTTAGTCTTTTCTTCACGGGCCCGCCCATGCGGCAACAGGTTATCGCTGCGCGAGAGCGGCGGGACTGTTACCTGGCAGCCCGGAGGAAGTGTAGAAAATTGCGCATACTCGGCCGACCAAATTTGCGGGAGTGACCGCTTCGCGATCCACCGAGGGATTATTGTCACCGAGTACTAGCCATGATCCGTTCGACCGTTCATAGAGCCGATGCACGATCGGTTCGCCGGAAGAATTTCGATAAATGACAATGTCGCCCTGGCGCAATTGACCAAACGCCACGGTTTCGATCGTGACGATGCTGTTTTCATCGAGGGTCGGCTTCATGCTGCCGGTCGGGGCAATGGTGAACACCTTGCCGCGAGCTGCTTCCGCCGTGCGTTGAGCCATCATGAGTGCGTTTTCCCGCGAAAGATTGGATTGCGGTGCCGTCGGCACAGGCCCCGTGCAGCCGCTCAAGGCAAATGCGCTCAGGCAAGTGAGGGACAAGAGAAAACGGCTAAGGCAACATTTTTGCATTAACCAACCAATCGGAACCCCGTCCGTGGCAATTAACACGGATTTTACCCCATCTGCGCAGGAGATTTCCCCATCCCGGCTAGGTGATTTTGTGCGCTCTTTTTACTTGCTCCGCACGTTTCCTACTCGCTGCACCCGCTTTCCCGCCACCTGCGATCAACTGTCGAACTCATCGCCATCTGTAAAATCGCCGGAGGCGCGGTACTCCTGGAGCTTGTTGCGCAGCGTACGAATGCTGATCTTGAGCAGCTCCGCGGTCTTGGTGCGATTGCCGCCGGTGTTGCGCAAGGCGGACAGGATGGCCTGCTTTTCAAGTTCGTCGAGTGGCACGATGGCCGCTGCGGGTACCGGTACCGGCGCCACCGATTCGTCGGCAGTCGCGATGGCGATAGGCGCTGGTTCGTGGGCCGACATGTGGCTGGAAGAATCTGGCCCGAGTTCGGCCGCCGGAGGTTCAGCGGGTGGAGCGTAAGCCGGTGCGGCCGGCGGGGGTGTGGCCGGGGCCAGCAAGGTGCTGGCTGCCACGGATGACGAACGGGCCAAGACCGGCAAACCAAGCGCGGCGGCGGAGGCCGGCCGGCCGTTTTCTGAAAGGATGACCGCGCGCTCGATCGTGTTTTGCAGCTCGCGCACATTACCCGGCCAGGGATAGGCGAGCAGGGCGGCGGCGGCGTTGTCGCTGAATCCCGGGATTTTCAGGCCATGCTTGCGGGCGAAGCGCCGCAGGAACGCTTCGGCCAGCAACAGGATGTCGTCCGGGCGTTCGCGGAGCGGAGCCACATGCACCGGAAAAACATTCAGGCGGTAATAGAGATCGGAGCGAAACTGACCTTTCTCCACGAAGGGCATAAGGTCGCGGTTGGAGGTCGCGAGGATGCGCACATTGACCTTGATCGTTTTCGTGCCGCCTACGCGCTCGAATTCCCGCTCTTGCAGCACGCGTAGCAACTTTGCCTGGAGATTGGCGGGAATCTCGCTCACTTCGTCGAGAAGAAGCGTGCCCCTGTTCGCCAGTTCAAAGCGGCCTTCACGCCGGTCCGTGGCACCAGTGAACGAGCCTTTTTCGTGGCCGAAAAGTTCACTTTCGATGAGGTTTTCCGAGAGCGCCGCGCAGTTGACCTTGATGTAAGGTTCGTTGCGGCGGGGCGAATGGCGGTAGAGTTCGCGCGCAACCATTTCTTTGCCGGTGCCGTTTTCACCCGTGATGAGTACCGTGGCATCGGTCGGTGCCACGCGCTCAACCAGCTGTTTCAAGCGTGCGATTGACTGGCTGCGCCCGAGGAGATCGCCATCGCCGCCGTCCTGTTCGCTAAAGTAGCGGTTAACTTTCACGAGCTGGCGGTACGAATCGGCTTTCTTCAGCACAATCTCGATCTGGGCCGGAGAGAAAGGTTTGATCAGATAGTCGAACGCACCGCCGCGCATGCAAGCCACCGCGCTTTCGATCGTCCCGTGGCCGGTCATCATCACGACCAACGGCCGGTCCGGCATGGTGGCAACGCGCTCAAGGAATTGCTGGCCGTCGCCGTCGGGCAGGCGAACGTCGAGCATGATCAGGTCAAAACTCTCGCGTGCGATCAATGCCTCGGCTTGCGCGATGGAGCTGGCGATCGAGACCGTGAATTTCTTTCGCCGAAAGAGCTCATCAAGGACCTTTTGGATCAATGGTTCATCATCGAGAACCAGGATTCTTTCGAGAGACATGGGCGGTTATGCGCAGGAAAAAGGACGGGGTAAATACACGAAAACGTTTTCAAATCGGCATGCTCCGGCATGCGACTCAAGCGTTACCCTAGTGGCTTTCGCGCGGAGCGAAAGGCAAAAGGCGAGAAGTTTTCGCCCCATCGGGTTGTGGCGGACTCAGTCACTTTGCCTTGCCAGCTCTGGCGGCGTTTTTTCGCAAGCACCCTAACTCGTTTCTTTGGGTGGCGCGGCCTGGCTCGCGACTAGGCTGCGAACCTGCTGCATGACCCGCGTCAAAATGTAGGGCTTGGCAAGATATGCGACAGGCTCCGCGTAACCGCGCTGCCGGTCGCCATGATGGAACGCACCGCTGGCGATCAAGAGCGGCATGGCGGGCATTTCCTTGCGCACGGCGTCCGCGACCTGCCAGCCATCGAGTAAAGGCAGGCCGATGTCGGTGAAAACAAGCGCGATCTCGTCGCGATGCGCCCGGAACAACCGCAGCGCCTCCCGGCCATCACGGGCCCAGAGCACGCGCCAGCCATCGGCCGGCAAAAGCTCCTGCCAGAGTGCACCGATGTCCTGTTCGTCCTCCACGAGAAGGATGGAACGGCATCCAGTCGCGGGTGCCGCAGATTCGAACGGGGGTGGCGTGATGGCAATTGGTTCGGTTCCGGCCTGGGGGAACAGGAGGTGAATGCGTGTGCCGTGCCCGGGAGCACTGTCGACCTCGATCGAACCGCGGTGGGCGCGCATGATACCGTAAACCACGGCCAGGCCGATGCCGGCGGACTCCGCCATCTTCCCCCGGGTAAAGAACGGCTCGAACATGCGGGCCCGTGCGACCGCGTCCATGCCCGCGCCTGTATCCTCAAAAGAAATACGCAGAAAGTCTTTGGTTTCCGCGGGCGCGCCCGGTGAAAAGAGCTGCTGCTTCAAATCCGAGGTGCGTACGGTGAGGGTGCCCCCGGCCGGCATCGCGTCGCGGGCATTGTCGAGGAGTTTGTTCAACGCCTGTACGAGTTGCACGGGATCGGCGGTGACCGTGGGGTTGGAGGCGCTGAACTGCCGGGAGATCTTGATGCTGACGGGCCAGCCGGCGGTGGCATCGGAAAGGGTTTGCTCGAGCACGGCGTGCAGGTCGGTCGGGGAGGCGTCCGCGTCGTGGGTGCTGGCGAAAAGCTGGAGCTGGCGCACGACGTCCGCCCCGCGGTTGCCTGCGTCGATGATTGTGTCGGCGTAATGGGCGATACGATCTGGTTCGGCGGTGGCTTCGCGCAGCAGACTCGCGTAGGCGAGTACGATCGCCAGCATGTTGTTAAAATCGTGAGCGATCCCGCTGGCGAGCGTGGCGAGGCTTTCGAGCTGGTTGGCTTCGCGCAGCCGCGCTTCAATCTTCTTGCGTTCGCGCAGGTTCGTCAACGCCACCAGGCGCCGCGCGCCGACGTTTTCTTCGAGGGTGACAATGGTGATTTCAGCCGGGAAAGGCTGGCCCTGCGCGTCCATGCACTCGCATTCGCAAGGGAGGTTCTGGCTGACGGCCGCGCGATTGAGGGTGATGGCCGGCAACAGGGTCTCGGCAGGGAGACCCGCGATCTCGGCGGGCTGCAAGCCGAACGCGCGGGCAAAGGACCGGTTGCACTGGACGACATAGCCCGCGCCGTTCAGCAGGCATAGTCCGACCGGCACCGCCTCGTACACGGCGTCGAGCAGGTTGTGCATCCCGCGCAGGTTGTCCTCCGCCTGGCGCCGTTTCGAGATGTCGCGAGTGATTGAGATGATCTCAACCGGGCGCCGGCTTCCGGCTTCCCTCCGGGTTTTGCTGGTCGTTTCGGCCCAGAGGAATGTGCCGTCCTTGCGTCGTATCCGATGCACGAAGATGCTTTCGTTCCTTCCGGCGAAATGATTCTCGAAAACCAGCCGGGCTGCACCGCGATCGGCGTGATGCAAGAGCAAGCGCAGCGGTTTTCCGACTAATTCCTCGGGCGTGTAGCCCAGCATATTATGGCAGGACGGTGAGGCGAATAGACAGCGTCCGCTGGCGCTGTGCATCGTGATGAGATCCTGAATATTTTCCGCGAGCAGGCGATGCTGGGTCTCGCTCTGATGGAGCGCCTCGTGCAGTTCTAAGTGGTCGGTGACGTCTGTGATCACGCCCACCCAATGCGTAGCCATGCCGTCGTCCTTTAACGGATACATATGCAGGTCTGCCCAGAAAACCGTCCCGTCCTTACGCGCGGCGGGCAACGCCTTGCGCCAGGCTTTGGTTCCCGCCAACACTGCGTCCACGCGTTCCCATTCGAACTGTCCACCGGGAGGACGAAGCAGTTTCGAGAGCGAATGCCCCAAAGCCGCCTCGAGCGAAAAGCCGGTCAGCCGCTCGAATTCTTGATTGGCATGGACGATTCCGCGCGAAACGGCACGACCGTCGCACACCACCATGGCTTGGGTGGATTCAGCCACCACGCGTGACATGAGTGCGTCAGTGCAGGCCGGCGCTCCGGCTGCGAAATGATGCTGGGAAGATGAAGCGGACACAAAGGACTCGGGGAAAGTAAACCGCCCCAGACAGATGAGCAAAAATTAAAAGCCCGCAAAACTGCATCGATCGGCAGCGCAGAAACTTGAAAGCTAAAGTTTACAAGCCGGGAGACGATTAAAGAGGTGCTCCTTCCGCTTCACTCCACGATCTCCATGGCTCCACGCCTCCTTACGTTATTAACCCAGATTGAAAACGCGCTTTCCAGCCAAGGTTCGCGTGCGGTCGCTTCTGCCGCAACGAGGTCGGTGAATTTCCACAAGGGACTAGCACGGATGAATTTTTCTGACGGGTCGGGTTCCATTTTACTGCAAAACTTTACGCTGGCCGACGGTCAGATTTGCGTGCGCGCGGTGTTTTCCTGGGAGGGCAGTGCAACCACTGCGACGCAATCGGTATATCCGCGCGAGTCCTTTGACTGGTTAGCCGCGGCGGACCAGCTTGCGACCGCATGGCTCGCCGGACAAAATGCGATGTCACCTGCAGCCGCTGAAATCCCCGCGGAACCTTCCCCGCCGGCGCAAGAGCCGGTTGAAGCAGCGGGTTGATCGAGGCGGCTTCCGTGTTCTTGGGCCGGCAGCATCTAATGTTTTCGGAGCTAGCCGAGAGATTTCACTTGCATTTGCGGATTCCCCGGCTGTGCTCTCGGCCTGTCGTTAGAGAAAACGTTAGATGACAGGTACTGGTGAGTCGTCAGGTGAGCGTTGAGTTCAAGTGATGATTTCGAAACCCGATGGTCGGGAACGGAACTGGCAGAGACGGTGTATCTACGAAATCATA
>Ga0302322_100000435_pt1 | contig 31997 bp, 27 predicted proteins | sample Fen_T0_2_FD_203757 | JGI IMG/M metagenome (GOLD analysis project Ga0302322, IMG submission 203757) | Peat permafrost microbial communities from Stordalen Mire near Abisko, Sweden - Fen_T0_2 | ecosystem: Environmental > Terrestrial > Soil > Wetlands > Permafrost | place: Sweden: Abisko...
ACGCTCGTCCCGGTGGTCGAGCGGCCCGGAGACATCCACGTGGTGGTGACCGGCGCCGACAGCATCCCCTTCATGGCCGTCTGCCCCGGGTGGGGCGAGCTCGGCGGGTTCGCGGTGACGCGACCCATCCGGGTGCCCGATGTCCCTGGTTCCGGCTCGAGCGAGGACCGCGCATGAGCTTCCGGCTCGTCGACCCGCGCGGCGTGGTCCACCACACCGAGCCGGCGGACCTCGCGCCCCGGCTCGGCGCGGTGCCCGAAGACATCGACATCGGGTTCCTCGTCAACGAGGTGAGTCGGCAGACCGGCCCCGACTTCACCCGCTACACCGAGGTCATCGAGGAGGTGCTGCGCGGTCGCTACCGCCGGGTCGAGGTCGTCCGCGACGCGAAGCCCGTGCTGTCGCGGCCGGCCGAGCGGTCGTTGCTGCACAAGTACCGGCACTGCCGAGGGGTGGTCACCGGCCTCGCCAAGTGAGGCAGCTGCACGTCGGGCAGTGTGCTCGACACCGTGAACCTCGAACGCATGGGCATCCCGTCGGTGGTGATCGTCACCGAGCCGTTCGTCGCGGCCGCGAAGGCGAACGCGCGCGCCCAGGGCATGCCCGACATCGCGATGGTCGTCATCCCCCACGACTATCTCGTGGAGGACGACGCGCAGGTGCAGGCCCGGCTCGAACCGGTGATCGACGAGATCCTCGAGCGCCTCTACGTGCGGGCCTGATCGCCGTGGATCAGCCGAAGACGTCGCGCGCCCACTCGGTGAGCTGCGGCACCAGCAGGGACCAGCGCTCGAACAGGCTGCCGCCCGCCTCCGCCGACTTCCCGCGTTCGATCCACTCCCGGTCACCCCAGGGCGGCTCCACCAGGCGCGCGTTCGGCAGCGCGGCGGCAACCGCCTCCGACGTCGCGCGCGTGTGGAAGGCGTCGCTCTCCCCACTGCGGAAGACCAGCGTCGGGAGGTCGAGGGTGGCCGCGTCCGCGCTCGGGAGCCCGGGCACGAGCTCGTCGCCGCAGGGGCAGTACGCGAGCATCCACTGCTCCATCGCCGCGATGAAGGCGGGCCGGTCCTGGTCGAGGAGGCGCTGCCGGTTCGCCGGGTTGCGGCGCAGCGCCTCGTCCCACTCCGGAAGCGCGACGACGTCGTCCATGCCACCCTGCCAGGCCGCGAGCAGCGACTGCCCGCAGTAGTGCATCCCCAGGCTCATCAGTCCGAACGCTCCACCGCTGATCCACCACAGCGCGAGCCCCGCGGCGACATCGCGGTGGCGCGCGGCGGTGAGCATCGAGACGCGTGCGCCACCCGAACCACCGATGATCACGGCCGGGGCCATGTCGAGATGGGTGAGCAGCGCGGCCAGGGTGTCGGCCTGCATCGCCGACTCCGACGCGCCGGTGAAGCACACATCGGACTCGCCGCAGTTGGGTCGGTCCCAGATCAGCACCCGGTTGCCGTCGCGCGCGAGCGCCTCGGCGAGCTCCCGGACCCCCGGGTAGTCCTTGCTGAACCGCCCGCCGGGCGTGATCGCCCAGGGCCGGCCCTCCCCGATGATCTCGTAGGAGATGGACATTCCGTCGACGTTTGCCAGGGCCATGGACCGACCCTAACCTCGCTCCGCATGCTGAGTGACGGAACGCTGGTCGTCGACGCCGACTCGCACTGGTCGGAGACGCCGGACCTGTTCACCAGCCTTGCGCCGCCCGAGTACGAGGACCGCGTGCCGCGGGTCGAGGTGATCGACGGCGTCCAGACGTGGGTCTTCGACGGGCACGTGCTCGGACAGACCGGCGCGGGCGGGGTCATCCGGCGCGACGGTACGAAGGAGAGCTCCGACGTCGCGCTCAACCACTGGACGATCGAGCAGATCCACGTGGGGGCCTACGACCCCAAGGTGCGGCTCGAGGTCCTCGACGAGTGCGGCATCGACGCGCAGGTCATCTTCCCCAACACCATCGGGCTCGGCGGGCAGTACCTCGGCATGGTCGAGGACGACGCGCTCTGCCGTCTGGTGATCGAGATCTACAACGACAAGATGGCGGAGATCCAAGCCGAGTCGGGCAACCGCCTCCTGGGGATGCCCTTGATGCCGGCGTGGGACGTCGACACGTGCATCGCCGAGGCCAAGCGCGTCGCCGCGCTCGGCGTGCGCGGCGTGAACATGACATCCGACCCCCAGGACCTCGGCGCGCCCGACCTCGCCAACCGCGCGTGGGATCCGTTCTGGGAGACCTGCACCGAGCTCGAGCTGCCGGTGCACTTCCACATCGGCGCGAGCGCCACCGCCATGTCGTTCTACGGCAAGTACCCGTGGGACTCGCATCCGATGAACACGAAGCTCGCCATCGGCGGCACCTTGCTGTTCATCGGCAACGCGCGCGTCGTGACGAACGCCATCCTGTCGGGCGTGTTCGACCGTCATCCCGGTCTGAAGATGGTCTCGGTCGAGAGCGGCGTCGGATGGATCCCGTTCATCCTCGAGACCCTCGACTACGAGATGGCGGAGAACGCGCCCGACGAGCTGGCGCAGCTGAAGAAGCCGCCGTCGGAGTACTTCCGGAGCAACTTCTACGCGACGTTCTGGTTCGAGAACAACCGCAACAAGCTCCCAGAGCTCATCGACGCGGTCGGCGCCGACTGCATCCTGTTCGAGACCGACTTTCCCCACCCCACGTGCCTCTACCCCGACCCGCTCGGGTCGGTCGAGACGAAGATGGCCGTGCTCGCACCCGACGTGCGGAAGAAGATCTACGGCGAGAACGCCCGCGCGCTCTACCGGCTCTGAGCCCGAAGCGACCGGAGCCGATCATGGACACCATCGGGCACTGGATCGGCGGCCGCGCCGCCGCCGGCGCGTCGGGACGGACCGCGCCCGTCTTCGACCCAGCCCGGGGGGTGCAGACCGCCGAGGTGGCCCTCGCGTCGGCCGCCGAGGTCGCCGACGTCGTCAGGGTGGCGGCGGACGCGGCGGTCGGCTGGGGCGCGTCGGCCACCAGCCAGCGTGCCACCGCGATGTTCCGCCTGCGGGAGCTGATCGACGCCCACCGCGACGACCTGGCCGCGATCATCACCCGCGAGCACGGCAAGGTGCTCGACGACGCGCGCGGTGAAGTGGCCCGCGGGCTCGAGTGCGTCGAGTTCGCGTGCGGCGTGCCCCACCTCCTGAAAGGCGTGCACAGCGCGGAGGTGTCCCGCGGGGTCGACGTGCACACGGTGCGCCAACCGGTGGGCGTCGCCGCCGGCATCACTCCGTTCAACTTCCCCGTGATGGTCCCGTTGTGGATGCTCGCCAACGCGCTCGCGTGCGGCAACGCGTTCGTGCTGAAGCCGTCGGAGAAGGACCCGTCGGCGTCGTTGCTCCTCGCCGAGCTGGTGCAACGGGCCGGCTTCCCCGACGGCGTCTGCAACGTCGTCCAGGGTGACGCCGAGGCTGTCGACGCCCTGCTGGCCCATCCCGACATCGACGCGATCTCGTTCGTCGGCAGCACTGCCGTGGCCCGCCACGTCTACGAGACCGGTACGGCCCACGGCAAGCGAGTCCAGGCGCTCGGCGGCGCGAAGAACCACATGGTGGTGCTGCCCGATGCCGACCTCGACGCGGCGGCCGACGCCGCGATCTCCGCGGCGTACGGGTCGGCCGGCGAGCGCTGCATGGCGATCTCGGTCGTGGTCGCGGTGGGGCCGGTCGCCGACCCGCTCGTCGACGCGATCGTGACGCGGATCCCCGACGTCGTGGTGGGACCGGGAACCGACCCCACCTCGATGATGGGGCCGCTCATCACTGCCGCCCACCGGGACCGCGTCCGCGCGTACGTCGACGGTGCGTCCGCCGCGGGTGCCACCGTCGTCGTCGACGGCGCCGCCGGCGGCGGCGGCCCGGGCTTCTTCGTGGGATGCTCGCTGATCGACGGCGTCGAACCTGGGATGCGCGTCTACGACGATGAGATCTTCGGGCCCGTGCTGAGCGTGGTGCGCGTCGCCACCTTCGACGACGCGCTCGCGCTGGTCAACGCGAACCCCTACGGCAACGGTGTTGCCCTGTTCACCCGCGACGGCGGCGCGGCGCGGCGCTTCGAACGCGACGTGCAGGTCGGCATGATCGGGATCAACGTGCCGATCCCCGTGCCGGTCGCGTCGCACTCGTTCGGCGGTTGGAAGGCGTCGCTGTTCGGCGACACCACGATGTACGGCCCCGAGGGGATCCACTTCTACACGCGCCCGAAGGTCGTCACGTCCCGCTGGCCCGATCCCGCGACGAGCACGGTCGACCTCAGCTTCCCGTCGACTCCCTGAGGCGGGCCGCGGCGAGACGGGCGAGGCCCTCGTCGACGCCGACGACCGGCGCCCAGCGGAGCACCCGCTGCGTGTCGCGCTGGTCGAAGGTGTGCGCCACCGAGAGCTGACGGGCCGCGAACCGGGTCAACGGCGGTTCCTCGCCCCGCCACCAGCGTCCGATCAGCGACCCGATCGCGGCGGCCACCGGCGCCGGCACCGACCGCGGCCGGGCCGTGATGCCGTACGCGGCCAGGATGCCGGCGACGAGCTCGCCGACCGGGCGGGGATCGTTGCCCGTGACCACCCACGGCCGCGCCGCCGCCTCGGCGCTGTCGGCGGTGCGGTCGACGGCTGCGACCAGGGCTGCCGCGGCGTCGTCGACGTAGGTCGTGTCGACGAGCGCGCGGCCGCCGTCGGGCAGGGCGAGGCGCCCGGCCCGGGCGCGGTCGACGATGCGGCCGACGAGCTGGGTGTCGCCCGGGCCCCACACGAGATGGGGCCGGATCACGACCACACCGGGCAGGCCGCGGTCGGCCACGAGCTGCTCGGCCAGCGCCTTCGTGTGCGTGTACGCGTCGCGGCCGCGGTACCCGGGCGGCCCCGCACCGGCGCCGATCGCGGGACGATCGGTGAACGCGACCGACGGCGACGACACGTGCACGAGTCGCGCGCCGCGTTCGACGGCGCCGAGGACGTTGGCGGTCCCGTCCACGTTCACCGCGTACGCGGCGGCGAACTCGGGACGGGGTGTGACGAGCGCGGCGAGGTGCACGATCACCTCGTGGCCGTGGGCCGCGGCGAGGACGGCCGCGCGATCGCGGATGTCACCGCGATCGTCGCGCGCACCGGTGCCCGACGGACTGCGCTGGAAGCAGGTGACGTCGTCGTCGCGCGCGAGGAGCTGTGCGACCGTCGCGCGCCCCAACCGGCTCGACCCGCCGGTGACCAGGACCTTCACCGACTCACCGACCGGCCAGGAACCGCGCGGCGGCCGTCGCCAGTGCGACACGGTCGATCTTCGACTGGTGGCGGTGGTCGACCGGCAGCCGGCCCGCGAGCACCGCGGCGACCGGGCCCGGAGCCGCGGCGCGCACCGACGCGGCGAGTGCAACGTCGGCGAGATGCAGCGACCGGGAAGCGTCAGCGGTCTCGACCACGATCACGCACACCTGGGCCCCGGCCGGCCCCACGCCCACGGCCGCGACGGGCAGGCCGACCGCCGCCGCGACGGGCGCTTCGACCGCGACGCTCGCGACCGGGCCGGAGGACAGCGACAGCACGTGCGCGACCCGGCCGAGGTGGAACACGATCCCGTCCTCGACGTAGCCGGCGTCACCCGTTCGGTGGAAGCGACGACCGCCCACGACGAGGGCCGACCTGTCGTTCGCCGCCCAGGCGCCCTCGTACCCGTCGAACATCCACGGGGCGTGCACGACCAGCTCACCCCACACCGGCGCTGCGCCGTTGGTCTCCGCGCCAGGAAGGGCGACGACCTCGACGGTGCAATCGCGCAACGGGCGGCCCGCGGAGGTACCGCCGCACGAGCCGACCGCGGCCGGGTCGGTGCCGTCGGTGACCGGCAGGCACTCGGTCATGCCGTACGGCGCACGTACATCACCCCGGGTCACGGTCGCGACTGCGGCGGCGAGGTCGGCGCCGATCGGCGCACCCGCGAGCATGACGACGTCGACGGGGACCGTGCGGCCCGCCGCCGTCGCGACGATCCGCCGCGCCGACGCGGGCGACAGCCACGCCGCACCGAGCGGTCCGGTCGCCGCTGCGCGCGCGAGCTCCTCGAACCCGAACCGCGACGGCGCGTCACCCCGGACGGGCACCCGCACGAACGGCATGCCCAGCAATGGAGCGAGCAGCATGAACGGCCCGAACGACGAGGTGAACGCGCGCCCGTCGGCACCGACGATCTGGCGCACGGCGTCGAGCTGCGCGCCGAGGGCCGCGTGCGTGTACCGGACCGCCTTGGCCGGACCGGTCGCCCCCGACGTGTGCACGATCGCGGCAACCGCGTCCGCCGTCACGGGCGGCGCGTCGAGCGTGGCGGCCGAACCGCTGGGCACGGCCCGCAGGTCGACGACGCCGGGCAGGTCCGCGAACGCAGCCGGCTGCGCGCGCGGGGTGAACGCCCCGGCCTTCGCGGCCGCGAGGGTTACGCCGGTCCCCACGACGAGTCGGGGGGCCTGGGCACGCAGGAGCCGCCGGAGCGCGACCGGGCCACCGGACGCATCGGCGACGACCGCCACTGCGCCCAGCTTCCAGATCGCGGCGACGGTCACGAGCAGGTCGGCGCTCGGCGGCACGAGCACCGCGACCCGGTCCCCCGGCTGCAGACCCGCAGCGGCGAGCGCAGCGGCCGCGGTGTCGGACCGGGCCGCGAGGTCCTCGCCGGTGAGCGTGCCGTCGGGGCCCGAGTACACGACCCCCGACGCGGCCGCGAGCGCGGCCAGCAACGGTGACGCCGGAGCAGCCGGAGCGGGCACGGCGTCGGGCGATTCGAGCGACGCCGGTGCGAACGCCCGGTCGAGCCAGCGGGCCACGGTCGGACCGGTGCGCGCGTCGAGGGGCGACAGGTGGCCGCAGTCGGGGAACCGCTCGACGTCGGCGTGCGGGGCCCGGGCCCGGAGGTCGGCGAGGAACCCGTCGTGGAACACCGGGTCCCGCCCACCCCACACCAGCAGGGTCGGGCAGTCGAGCGCGGCAAACGAGTCGGCGACGCCGGCGAGCACGGCGAACGACGGGTCGTCGGGCCCGAGCGGGATGTCGGCCACGAAGTCGCGCACCGCTTCGCGCCGTTCGGCGGTGCGGTACGGGGCGCGCAACGCGGCCCGGTGCCCACGATCGGTCATGCGCGCCGTCCCCGCGACGAACGTCGGCGTGCGCCGGCAGGTGACGTCGAGCGCGGACCGCGCCGCGGCGATGAGCGGCGGGACGCGCACGGTGTCGGGCTTCGCCACCGCAGTGTTGCACAGCACGAGCGCGTCGACGTGGAGGCGACCGGCCGCGCCGACCGCGACCGGACCGCCCCAGTCGTGGGCGACGAGCACGATCGGGCCGGGCGCGTACGTCTCGCAGAACGTGACGAGCTCCTCGATGCGGTCGGCGAGCCGCCGGGGCCGGCCGCGCTCGGAGAACCCCATCCCGGTCTGGTCGACGGCGATCACACGCCACGTTCCGGCCAGCGCCTCGAGAACGCCGCGCCACACGTAACCCCAGGTCGGGTTGCCGTGCACGCACACCACCGTGCCCGCAGGCGCGGGGCCGGTGTCGAGCACGTGCCAGGTGACCGACGCGCCGTCGGCGCCGGGGAACGTCACCGTGGTCGACCAGGCCGGGTCGATGCCCCATGCGGTCAGCTCGGCCGCCGACGGGACGAGCAGGTCGTCAGGCATCGACTACCAGATGATCTCGGTGCTCGCGGTGTTCAGCCCCGACCCGATGCCCATGAGCAGCACGCGCTCGCCGGGGGCGATGTCGTCGGCGATGGTCGCGAGCGTGAACGGCACCGCCGCCGGACCGAGGTTGCCGAACATCGGGAACGTCAACGGCACGCGGGCGGTGTCGAGGTCGAGCAGCTCGCACAGCTTGGCGGTGTGCACCGACGACACCTGGTGCATCACGTAGCGGTCGCACGTGTCCCATTCCCAGCCGTCGGCGAGTGAGGCCTTGTACGCGTCCTGCGCGAGCGACAGACCGCTGGCGAGGAGCGCGGCCGTGTCGGTCCGCATGTAGGTGAGGTCGCCCACGCAGAGCCCGTGGTGCTCGGTCGCGGCCATCGACGTGCCCCCGAGGAACCGGTGCGCGCCGTCGCGTGGGCCACCCATGACCATCGCCGCGGCGCCCGACCCGAGCGTCAACGTCGCGAACTCGTCGAACACGTCGACGGCAGTGACGGTCGGCAGCTGGAGCCGCGCCATCGTGACTTCCTGGATCTGGCGGGAGCCCTCGCCGTCGACGATGAGGACGTTGCGCGCCCGGCCGGAGTCGATCGCCTGGGCGGCGAGGTGCATCGCGTTGATGAACCCGAGGCACGCGTTGCCGAGGTCGAAGTTCACGCACGACGGCCCGAGGCCGAGCTGGTGGTGGACGGCACACGCGACGGACGGCTCGAGGTGGTGCTTCGACACGGACGTCGAGATGAGCATGTCGATGTCGTCGAGATCGACGCCCGCCGCGTCGATCGCCTTGGTGCCCGCCAGTGCTGCGGCTTCGTCGAAGGTGACCTCGGCGGGCCACCAGCGCCGTTCGACGATGCCGGCGACCTGCTCGAGGAGCCCGGCGCGGACGCCGGTGAGCTCGTACGCGCCCGCGAGCTGCTCGTCGATCCAGGCCGACGTCACGTGCTCGGGGGCTTCCGCGGCTGCGACGCTCCAGATGTAGGTGTTCACGTACGGGTCGTTCGCGGTTGCCACTGCGGCCTCCTGACGCCACGGACCTGAGGGGGATCAGGTCGACGTCCGCACCGATGCCGGCCGTCTCTGTGCCCACCAGCGTAGGAGGCCCCGGCCGACCCCGGACAACGGGCCCGAGAACCCTGCCGGGTGGCCGGTCTGCGATCCTGGTACCCGATCGGCCGCCATCCGCGCGGCACGCGCCCGACCCCTTCAGGAGAACACCGTGGAACCCATCAAGATCGGTTGGCTCGGCGCCGCGCTCGACGGCCCGGGCGGCGGCTACGACAAGATCCACCGGCTCGCGTTCGACGAGGCGGTCGAGTCGGGACTGCTCGGCCGGCCGTACGAGTTCGTGCTGCACGCGGAGAACGGGCTGCCGGCCGGGTCGGCGAAGAACGCCACCGACGGGTTCCGGTACCTCGTCGACCAGGGGTGCATCGCGGTCGCGGGGGCGTACAGCTCCGACAACGCGATCACCGTGGGTCCGCTCGCGAACCAGCTCGAGGTCCCGCTGATCAGCTGGGCGGGTACGGAGCGGCTCCGCGGGGAGTACTGCTTCCGGCTGGGCAACGGCGACTGCGGTGGTGACGCGGCGCTGGTCGTGAGCTGGCTCAAGCAGCAGGGCTACGAGCGGGTCGCGGTGCTCAACGAGATCTCCCCGAATGGTGAGGAGTACTTCCGGTTCTTCCGCCAGGAGGCACGTCGGCGCGGGGTGCGCATCGCCGCGGTGGAGACGGTCACCCAGACGCCGGCCGACCTGGCCGAGAACCTGGAGAGCCTGCGCCGCGCCGAACCCGACGCACTGGTCTACATGGGCTACGGCGTCCTCGCGGCGAGCGGCCTCATGCGCGAGGCGCTCGACCGGACCGGGTGGGACCCGCCCCGCATCATGGGCACCGCGTTCATGTTCTACCTGATGGGCTTCGACAAGTTCGAGGGTTGGGTGGGCATCGACCAGCTCGACCCGACCAACCCGCTGGTGCCCGGGTTCCTCGACCGGTACGTGGCCCGCTACGGGGAGAACCCGCCGATGTGGCCGAACGCGATCCCGCTCCTCGCGTACGACACCGCGCGGGTGCTGGTGGAGGCGATCGTGCGGGCGCCGATCCTGTCGGGTCCGGGCATCAAAGCCGGGCTGGAGTCGATCCGGTTCATGCCCAGCACCACCGGCGGCGCGCACACCCACATCGCGTGCTCCCCGTACGAGCACGGCATGTTCCGCGGCGACTGGCTCCTCTACGGCCGTGTCACCAACGGCACGCTCGAGTTCGAAGGCCTCTTCGAGCAGTGGGAGGACTGAGCGGGTCGCGCTCAGGGCGCAGTGGCGAGGATCTCCTCGGAGAACCCGAACAGCTTCTGCGCGTTGCCACTCGTCATCGCCCGGATGTCGGCGTCCGAGACGCCCACGAGCAGCTCGTCGAGCACCCGGTTGGACTCCGGGTAGGTGCTCTCGGGGTGCGGGTAGTCGTTGCCCCACAACAGGCAGTCGACGCCGGTCAGGTTGATGTTGTTGATCGCGACCGGGTCGTCCTGGAAGGTGGCGTGCACCTGGCGGCGCAGGTAGTCGCTCGGGCGCTCACGCAGCTTCGGCTTCGACCAGTGCGAATGATCGCGGTAGTAGCTGTCGAGCGTGCTCATCGCCCACGCCATCCACCCGGCGTTCACCTCCACCATCACGACATGGAGATCCGGGTACCGCTCGAGCACGCCGCTGCAGCTCAGCAACGCCGCCGCGCGGGGCGCCATCGACTGGGTGGCGAGGAGGTTGGCCGTCGGGCTCCCCCACCCCCGGTAGAAGATCATGTCGTGGCCCGTGCCCTGGTGCATCACGGCCGGCTTGCCGGTGGCCGCGATCGTCGCCCAGAGCGACTCCCACTGGGGGAGGTTCCACTCCGGTGTCCCGACCAGGGGCAGCAACAGCCCGCCCACGGCGTCCGCGGTCGCCATCCGCTCCACCTCGGCGATCGCCATCTCGGCGTCCCAGGTCGGCAGCATGGCCGCGACCTTGATGCGCGGGTTCCCGCCGAGGCGCTCGAGGATCCAGTCGTTGTAGATCTCGCACGCGACCCGGCCCACGACGGGGTCCTGGATGCCCCAGGTGTACAACCCGATCGTCGGGTAGACGATCTCGCCGTTCACACCGTCGACGCGCATCATCTCCTCGCGTGCGGCGGGCGAGATCGCGGCGATGCGGTCCTCGTCGAGCTCCCGGGCCTCCTTCATGGTCGACACGCCTTCCCAGCCGATGTCGGAACCATCGAGGACGAGGCGCCAACCGCCCTCGGCATTGGCCTGGATCCGCCGCGGCGCGCGGTCACGCAGGTCCACCGGCATGCGGTCGAACCAGAGGTCGTGCGGCTCGTCGACGTGGCTGTCGGACGACACCTTCGGCAGACCGGCCGCGTTCACCGTCGTGGTCATCGTCGCGACACCTCCGTCGTCATTCGGCCGGTTCGGCCGGTTCGGCCGCCGCGTCGATCATCGCGGCGAGCTCCACCCGGCGGACCTTGGTCGACGGCGTCATCGGGACGTCGTCGACCGAATCCAGGAACGCTATCTTGCGCGGGACCTTGTACGACGAGAGCCGGTCGCGCAGGCGCGCGCGGATCTCCGCCGGCGTCAGCGTCGCGCCGGGGACCAGGACGATCGCCGCGCCGACGATCTGGTCGCGCTCGACATCGTCGATCGCCACCACGTGCGCGACCGCCACCTCGTCGAGCGCCAGCAGCTCACGTTCCACCTCGGCCGGCGACACGTTGGCGCCCGCCGTCTTGATCATGTCGGAGATCCGTCCGGTGAAGTGGAAGCGCGCGCCGTCGCGCTGGGCCTGGTCACCCGTCCGGTAGAAGCCGTCGGGGTCGAACACCTCCGACCGCGCCACCTTGAGGATCCGGCGCGTCACGGTGGGACCCCGCAGCAGGATCTCTCCGCGCTCGCCGTCGACGACCGGGTTGCCCGTCTCGTCCACCACGCGCATCTCGAAACCCGGCGCCAGCGCGTCGATCGGCGCGCACAAGGGATGCCCCGGCACTCGCCACTCCTCGCCCCACGAGTAGATGCCGAACGTCTCGGTCATCCCGAGCGCGGGCTCCATCCTCATCCCGGCGTACGGGTTCTCCTGCTCGATCGCCGCGCCCACCACCTGCCCCGAACCCCAGGTGGACCGGTCGGTGCAGACCGCGACCCCACCGGCCTCCATGGTCGGCAACAACCCCATGGTGAGCCCGCCGACCCAGAAGAAGGGCAGGAGGATCTGGCAGGTGACGCCGCACTCGAACTGGTACATGTCCCGCAGGTAGTGGACCTTCTCGAGAACGGCGCCGTGCACGTGCACCACCCCCTTCGGCTCCGCGCTCTGTCCCGAGGTGCAGATGACGATCGCCTCGTCATCGGGGTGCACCTCGGCCTCGGCGGCCGCGAGCACGTCGGCCCACACCGGGTCGGCCCCGGCGGCGACGATCGCCCCGTGGGTGGTGCACCAGGGTTCGGCGGAGCCGTCTTCGAGCGCGACGAACCGCAGGAAGGGCGCCTCGGGCAGCGCGAGGACCGGCCCCGTCGCCGAGCCGAGGGTCGGGAACGCCAGACCGAGGTGATCGGCGAAGTCCCGGTCCAGGAACGATCGTGTGCCGATCAGTCCGTGGAGGTCGGCGTGGCGCACCACCCGCGCCAGCTCAGCCGGCTGGAGGAACGTGCTGAGCGGCACGCACACCGCGCCGGTACGGCTGATCGCCGCCCACCAGATCGCCCACTCGGTGCCGTTCCCGAACCACAACCCGACCCGCGTGCCCTTGCCGACACCCGTGGCGAGCAAGCCGCGCGCCCGGCGGGCCGACTCGCGCTCGAGCGCGTCGTACGAGAGCTCCACGGGGTCGAGGCGCACGACCGGCTGGTCCCCGTACGCGTGCGCCGTCGCCCGGATCAGCTCCGGGATCGTCGTGGCGCGGGTCGGATCGCTGACGTTCACTTGGCTCAGATACCCCCTGCGGACACGCGATCCGGTCGACCGGGCCTGTGCCCGGCAGCGTAACTTCGAAATGTCGACATCGATGTCGACATCGTCATCCGTCTGGTCCGTCGGGGTGCCCGGAGGGACCCTCCGACGGTGGGGTCACGGTGCCGCGTCTCTACAGTGGCATCTCACCGCCGGCCCCGGAGGCGTCTGTCTTCATGCGCGCAATTGCACGGGTCTGCTACCGGAGACGCTGGCTGGTCGTCGGCATCTGGGTCGCTGCACTCATCGGGATGAACGCGCTGTCGGTGGGCATCGGTCCCAACTTCACGACGAACTTCAGTGCGCCGAACACGGAGTCGACACGGGCGACGAACCTGTTGCTGGCGAGCTTCAAGGCGCAGTCCGGTGACACCGTCCAAGTCGCCTTCAAGGGGACCCCATCGATGGGCGACACCGCGGTGCACGCGCACGTCGACTCGTTTCGTGCCGCGCTCGCTCGCGTTCCGCACGTGATCGGCGTGAGCGACCCGTACGCGGTCCCGGGTGGCATCTCGAAGTCCGGAACGATCGCGCTCGCGAACGCGCAGCTCGACACCAAGGCGCAGAAGATCTCGAACGCCGTCGGCAAGCAGATGATCACGCTCGCGGAACAGCACTCGTCTCGGCAGCTCGAGGTCCGGGTCGGCGGTCAGCTCATCGAGCAGGGCCAGCGGCCGAAACCACCGTCGAGCGAGCTCATCGGGATCCTCGCGGCGATCGTCATCTTGCTGATCGCGTTCGGCTCGGTGCTCGCGACGGTGGTTCCGATCGTGGTCGCGCTCGCCGGCATCGCCGTCGGATTGCCGATGATCGGTCTGCTCACACACGTGTACCCGTTGCAGAGCTTCTCCACGACGCTGGCGACGATGATCGGCATCGGTGTCGGGATCGACTACGCGCTGTTCGTCGTCACTCGTTACCGGCAAGGACTCCAGGCCGGTCTCGGTCCCGAAGAGGCTGTCGTCACTGCAATCGACACCTCGGGCCGGGCAGTGCTCTTCGCAGGCGTGACCGTCATCATCGCGTTGCTCGGCATGCTCGCGATCGGGTTGTCGTTCATCAGCGGTCTCGGCATCGGTGCCGCGTCAGTCGTCGCAGTCACCGTCGTAGCGGCGCTGACCCTCCTCCCCGCGGTGCTCGGCTTCACCGGATCCAACATCGACAAGCTCCGGATGCCCTGGGTGCATCGCGACGACGGCACCCGGGAGACGGTGTGGCACCGCTGGAGCCGATTCGTGCAGAAGCGCCCGGGGCTTCTTGCCATCGTCGGCCTCACGGTGATGCTCGCACTGATCGCACCCGTGCTCAGCCTGCGACTGGGATTCGTCGATGCCGGCAACGATCCCGCATCCACGACGACACGCCAGGCGTATGACCTGGTCTCTCAGGGGTTCGGGCCGGGGTTCAACGGGCCGTTCCTGCTCGCCATCGAGCTGCCGGCCTCGGGCGACCACTCCGCGCAGCTCGACGCACTGCGAAGCACCCTCGCGAGCACCCACGGCATCGCATCGGTCACCGCGCCGATCGTGAACCCCGAAGGGACGACCGCGACCATGCGCGTCTACCCGACCACCTCGCCCCAGGACGAAGCCACCAGCACGCTCCTCCACAACCTCCGTCAGCACGTCCTACCCCACGCAACCGCATCATCACGGATGAAGGTGTACGTCGGCGGGTTCGCCGCGTCCACCGAGGACTTCGCGAACCTGCTCGCCCGACGTCTGCCGATCTTCATCGGTGTCGTGGTCCTGTTGAGCTTCCTGCTGTTGATGGCGGTGTTCCGCTCGATCCTCGTGCCGCTCAAGGCCGCGATCATGAACCTGCTCTCGGTGGGCGCGGCGTACGGCGTCGTCGTGATGATCTTCCAATACGGGTGGGGCAAGCAGCTCGTGGGCATCGGTAGGGAGGGACCGATCCAGGCGTTCCTGCCGATCATGATGTTCGCCATCCTGTTCGGCCTGTCGATGGACTACGAGGTGTTCCTCCTCTCCCGGATCCGCGAGGAATACCTCCAGACCCACGACAACAGCACCGCAGTCGCCGACGGCCTGTCCGCGACGGCACGTGTCATCACGGCAGCCGCGGCGATCATGTGCACGCTCTTCTTGTCGTTCGTGATCGGCGACAACATCATCATCAAGCTCTTCGGCATCGGCTTCGCAACCGCGATCTTCATCGACGCCACGCTCGTCCGGATGCTGATCGTCCCGTCGACGATGGAGTTGCTCGGAGACGCGAACTGGTGGCTCCCGCGATGGCTCGACCGGATCCTGCCGCACTTCGACGTCGAGGGACACGCACTCGCCGTGGTGGCTTCCGAGGAGGACGAAGAGCCGGACCTCGTCGGGGTGTGACGAAATCCACCGTCCCGGAACCAGTCGAACCGTGTCGCCATCTACGCTCCTCGGACCCCGTGCGTGGGCCCGTGACCTTCGCCCCTAGGCGTGCAACCGCGAGACACGGACAATCGGACCAACGCCGAAGCACCGGGCTCATCTGCCGACTCACGAGAGAGAGCGGACCATGCAACGCATCCTTGCTGCCACCGACGGGTCACCCGACGGCCAGGCCGCTCTGCGCTGGGCCGTGGACCTGGCCCGAGCGGCGTCTGCGGAGCTGCTCGTGACGACCGCGTGGCGACCCGAGTACTCGGAGGTCCCGCCCGAGCAGTACGACGACCTCCGCGAACAGGCGCGACAACGCCTCGACGACGACCACTGCGGCGATGTGCGCGACGCGGGCGTCCCGTACCGCTGCGTGGTGCTCGGAGGCGACCCGCGTGCGGTGATCCTCGCCGCGGCCGACGACCTGGACGCCGATCTCGTCGTCGTCGGGACGCGAGGTATGGGTCGCCGCCATCACGCGCTCCACCTCGGCAGCGTCGCGCACCATCTCGCGCACCATTCGACCCGTCCCCTCGCCACGATCCCCGCATCGGCCCGGACCTCGTGGCCGACCACCGTGCTCGTCGGGGTCGACGGCTCGGAACGCGGAGCCCACGCGCTCGCGTGGGCAGCCGAGCTCGCGACGATCATGCACTCCGACCTCGTCGCTGCCTACGCCGAGGCGCCGCCCGCGGAATGGGTGCCACACGACGACCCCAAGAGCTGGTATCAGAGCGCCACCCGCGACCTCGATGGATGGGTCGCGCCGTACGCGACGCCGGAACACCCGATCCGCACAGTCGTCGTCGACCACGAACCCGGCCCCGGAATCACCGACGCCGCCACCCGCGAACGCGCGGGGCTGATCGTCGTCGGCGCTCGCGGCTCGGGGCCGGTCACCGGGGTCCGGCTCGGCAGCACCGCCTTCAAGGTCCTGCACCAATCCCAGTTGCCGGTCGTGATCGTTCCGTAGGCTTTCCTCGACATGCTCGGCATCGCCTTGTTCAGCCGTGCGTCGCAGGTTCGAATCCCTCCGGGTGCGCCGTTACCCTCGGGTCGTGCTCCATACTCGGCAGTCGACCCGTCGGTCACTGCACCTGTTGGCGAGCATGCGTCGGCGACGCCAGGTCGAGGACCAGGACTGGATCGACTCCGTCTACAAGGCGTACCTCGCCGCCATCGGCGCCGCAGTGGCGATCTTCTATCTCTCTCCCCTCTTCGGAAGCGGTGAGGCGACACCGTCCTTGGTGCGCGAGGTCATGGATCGGGGACCCGGGATCCTCGGGTTGTGCATCAGTGTCCTCGTGTTGATCGGGCTGCGATCCGGCGCTCGCGGCGGGCCCCTCGCACCGGAGCCCGCCGACATCAGCTTCGTGCTCCTCGCCCCGCTGCGCCGCCCCACCGCGCTGCGCAGCGCCGCGATTCGCCAGGCACGCGGCGTGGTGTTCACCGGCGCAGTGGTCGGGCTCGTCGGCGGGACGATCGCGTTCCGGCGCCTCCCCGGCGCTCCCTGGGCTTGGCTCGCCGTCGGCATCGGCATCGGCGTGCTCGCGGCGCTGGTCGCGTGGGGCGCCGCACTCGTGGCGTCGGGCACCGGGCTGCACATGCGGCTCGCGACCGCGATCGGCGTGGTGCTCGTGGCGTGGGCCACGTATGACGCGGCCGCGAGCGCGACCACTTCACCCGCGACCCAGCTCGCGCGCGTCGGGCTCTGGCCCATCGAGTGGTCGGCACCGGGGTTGATCGGCATCGGCTTCGCGCTCGCCGTTGCCGTGTTGGGCCTCACGGTCGTCGGCGGCGTGTCGATCGAAAGTGCACAACGGCGCGCGGGACTGGTGGGTCAGCTGCGGTTCGCCGCCACGATCCAGGACGTGCGTACGGTGATGGTGCTGCACCGACAGCTCGCACAGGAGCGGCCGCGGCTCGTGCCCTGGCGCAGATTCCGGGCTCGAGGGAGCCGGCTGCACGGCTGCTGGCGACGCGACTGGCAAGGGCTCGCCCGCTGGCCGGCGTCGCGGGTCGCACGGGGCATCGCACTCGGTCTCCTGACGGGCCTGGCCATGGCCGGCGCGTGGCGCGGCGCGACGTTCCTCATCCTCGCGGCCGGGGCTGCGTTCTTCGTCGCCGCGCTCGATGCGAACGACGGGCTCGGCGAGGAGGCCGACCACCCGGAACGTCCGGCGGGATACCCGGTGCCATGGGGAACGCTGATCGTCTCCCATCTCGCCGCGCCCGCGATGGTGATGTCGATCGTCGGTGTCGTCGCGCTCGCGACCTACGCAGCGTTCACCTCGTCCGTGACGGCCGTCGGGATCGGAGCCGTCTCCATCGTCGGCGCGGTCGTCGTCGGAACGGTGGGGGCAGCCGCGATGGTCGTCCTCGGTGCACCGCGGGTGGACGGCGCGTTCGCCCTCGGATTCCCGGAGTTCGCGGCGCTGTTCGTCGCGGCCCGCCAGCTGTTCCCGGGAACGCTGGTCACCGCCGCATTCCTTCCCGTTGCGCTCGCCGGGGAGGGCGGAATCGAGAACGGTTCGCGCGCGATCGTTCCGACGTTCATCGGAGTCGTTGTGGTCACGATCGGCATCACCTCCTGGTTGCGGTCGCGCGAGATCGGCGTCTCGTGACTGCCGACAGCACCCTTGGGCTCCACGCTCGCGATCTCACCAAGGCCTACGACGAGATCGCTGCGCTGGATGCGCTCGATCTCTCCGTGCACCCCGGCGAGCTCGTCGCCCTCGTCGGGAGCAACGGCGCGGGGAAGTCCACGTTCCTCCGACTGGCCGCGGGGCTGCTCGAGCCGAGCGCCGGCGGGGTACGGATCGACGGGTACGCCGCAGGCTCGATCGAGGCACGCGACGCGTGCTCGTACATCGGCGACCAGCCATCGCTCTATGGCGACCTCAGCGTGCGGGAGCACATCGAGTACGTCGCGAACGTCCACGGTCTCGGTGGCTGGCCGACCTACGCCGACACGCTGCTCGCGACACTCAGCCTCGGCGATCGTGTCGACGACCTCCCGGTGCGCTTCAGCCGCGGGCTGCGTCAGAAGACGTCGCTGATCCTCGGGCTCATCCGCCCGTTCTCCGTACTGCTCGTCGACGAGCCGTTCGTGGGGCTCGACCCGGCCGGGCAGGATGCCCTCACCGAGATCCTGGTCGCGACCGCGGGTGGCGGTGCTGCGGTGATCACCGCCACTCACCAGCTCGCGTTTCTCGAACGAACGACGCGCTGCGTGGTGCTCGACGACGGAAGCGCCGTCTACGACGACGCGCCCGACCTGGCGAGGATTGCACCGTTTCTCGAGTGAACGCCGCGGGCACTGTTGCACTGAGCCGGCGCGGACCGTCGGTGACGTTGGCCCTCCCGATCGAGGTCACGCCGATCGACGCGTAACACAGCGCGGGGCAGGCTCCCGCGAGGTCGCCGCGAGTCGGCGGAGCGCGCACTCGACCACCGGCACCGCGCCCCCGGCGAGCACGCGGTCACGCGCCGCCACCGATGGATCCGGCCTGCCACCGCCCGGCAGGTCCGGACTCCCGACGAGCGCGGTCGGATCCGGCCCCAGGTCGTAGACCACGAGCGGCGCGCCGTCACGCCCGGCGGTCGGACGGAAGGCTGCGGCCTGCCTGGTGTGCGTGCGGAGGTAGCGGTAGAACGCGGACTCACGGGGGAAGCCGCGGGGGTCGGCGAGGTACTGCCGGGCGATGTGGAGGTTGACCACCAAGTACCGGAAGTCCGCCGCCGCGTACTGGGCGATCGTGCCGGCCCGGGGCAGGGCGTGGTGCTCCACGAATCGGTAGTCGGTCTCGGTGAGGTCCGGCCCGTTCACCTCGGTGGCCACTCCGTCGGCCGACGCAACATGGCGCTCGATCCAGCGCTGGGCTTCGTACCGCGTGGATGGTCGGGCCGACGCGAGGTCTCGGCGGACCACCGACGCGGCCGGCGCCGCCATCACCCCGAGCACCAGCGCCACCGACGCGGCCGGCACGAACCACGGTCGGGAAGGCAACCGCCGGTCCGACGAACCGAGTCGGCGGACCGCGGTGACGACGCCGTGGGCTGCGAGAAGCGCGACGACGGGAAGCACCGGAATGGCCCACCGGTCCCAGTGGAACGACAACACGCTGACGCCGACGACGAACGTGCCGAGCCACAGCAGGAGGAGCGTCCGCCCCGGGGTCAGCGTGCGGACCGCGAGCACGAGACCGCCGAGCGCGGCGAGGAACACGATCCACGTGACGCCCCGGGGGATCGCATGGCCGAGGTAGAAACCCAGGTTTCCGAGGAACGCGTGGGTCGCGTGCGTGTCCGCGGGCGTCCCTTCGCTCCGGACCGTCGGCCACGCGCGTGTGAAGTCGAGGAAGAGGTACGGGGTCGTCAGTGCGAAGGTGGCGGCCATCGTTGCGAGCGCCGCGCACACGTGCCGGATGCGGCGCGGTGGGGCACTCATGACGGCCGTCGCCACGATCAGCACGCCGAGAGCGGCGAGGAAGTAGCGCGTCGCGGTGCCCAGCCCGGCCATCGCACCTGCCGCGACGAACCGCGCGGTCGTCGGCGAATCCAGGGCACGCAGGCAGAGCGCCAGGGTGAGGAGCGTGAACAGGAGCCCGACGCTGTCGGTCCGGGTCACCTGTCCGTACCGGACCGCGAGCGGCACCACGGCCCAGATCGCCGCTGCCACCACTGCAGTCACGTCATCGAAGATCCGGCGGCCGATCACGAACACCACGGGGATCGCCGCAACGCCAGCCAGCATCGCGAGGAACCGACCGAGCAGGTAGAAGCTCTCCGAGTCGGTCCTCAACCGGCGCGCGATCGACGGTGCCGCGCCCGTGAGCGGGCCTCCGTGGAAGAGCACCTCACGTGCCCGGTAGATCACCGCGAGGGGATAGATCACGGTGGACCCCGGATGCCCGAACCAGTGGGGATTCAGGTGCCCGCTCGCCGCGATGTACGCGGCCGGCCGCACGAAGTACCGCTCGTCGACCTCCGGAACGGGGAGGTCGTGCGTGATGCCCCAGAGGTGCGCGCCGATCGACAACGCGAGCACGAGGAGCAGGATTCCGTTGCGAGTCCGAGTAGACAACGCAAACCGATCTGCTGGAGGTCAACCCGCAGCGTACGGCGTGCCAGACGATCGTTCCTCGCGGCGTTCATCGCTGAGCCGCGCAGGTTCGAGCTGCCTTCACCGAGCTCGCCCACCGATCTCCCACACCGGCCGGGTGACACACGGCTTCGAGTTCGGCATCCGTCATAGAGTCGCTGCATGGTGCACCTCGCGGGAACCCCGTCCGAGCAGCTACCCGACGTGCTGGCCACGGGTTCGACTGACGTACGGCTGGCCTTCGTCTCCCTGTCCGCCCGTGAGCCGAGCGGTCGTGACGCGGAGTACATCGCCTGGCACTCGCTCGACCACCGTCCCGAACAGCACCGCCTCGCCGGGTTGCGCCAATCCCTGCGGCTCGTCTCGACGCCCGCGTGCCGGGCCGCGCGGGCGGCCAGCATCGACCGCTACGACGCCGTCGACCACGTGATGACGTACCTGTTCAGCGACCCCTGGGCCCTGTACCCCTTCAACGCCCTGGGCGCAGCGCTCCACGAGGGCGGCCGCATGCCGTTGCGCCTCGCCAGCGTGGAGTTCCTGACTGCGGACCTGGCCGGCAACGTCGCCGCGCCCCGCGCCGTGGCGGGCGCCGACGTCATCCCGTGGCGCCCGGCCCTGGGCGTCTATCTCGTCATCGAGCGCGGGCACGCGCCCGCCGACACCCTCGCCGGTGTTCCCGGCGTGGCGGGCGCCTGGTGGTACCACGGCAGGCTCGCGCCGGAGCCGTACCGGACCGATGCCCGGGGCCTGCAGATCACCTACTGCTACCTGGACGACGACCCCGTGGCCACGGCCGGACGGATCGGCGACGCGCTGCGGGGACGCTGGGAGTCTGGCGAGGTGGACGGGCTCCTCGCGGCCCCGTTCCACACGCTCGTGCCGTTCGACTGGACCCGCCATCTCCCCGGCGGCCCTCCCGGCGACGACACGCCGGCATGACCAACCAAGGTGGTGACGCCCTGCGTCGCCGATGGATGCACCGAAACGGGAGCCGGACATGAACGAAGAGGATCAGGAACAGCTGCACGCCCGCGTCCGTCGGCTCGAGGGCAAGGTCGCGATCATCACCGGGGCCAGCACTGGGCTCGGCCCGGTCATGGGCGCGATGTTCGTGCAGGAAGGGGCATGCGTCCTGCTGGCGGCGCGCCGCGAGGATCTCGTCGAGGAGGCGGCCGCGGCCGCCGGGACCGGCGCGATCGCCATGCGTGCCGACGTGACGGACGAGGCCGACGTCGCTGCCATGGTCTCCCGCGCCGTCGACGAGTTCGGTCACGTGGACATCATGTGCAACAACGCCGCGGCTCCCGGAACGGATCGGTGGATCTGGGAGCAGACGCTCGAGAACTGGAACGCGACGATCGCCATCGATGTCACCGCCGCGATGCTCTGCACCCGGGAGGTCTTGAAGCAGTCGATGCTGGAACGGCGATCCGGCGTGATCCTGAACTTCTCCTCGACTGCCGCGTACAACGGGATGGTTCGCAAGTCGCACTACGTCACGGCGAAAGCATCATTGCGTGCCTTCACGAAGGCTGTTGCGCTCGAAGTCGGGCCGTACGGCATCCGGTGCAATTGCATCGTCCCCGGAAGCATCGACACCGAGCTCTGGCAGGACTGGGTGCGACGGATGGCCGAAGAGCAGGGCGTCGACACCGAGACCCACCGCGCCCGACTCCTCCAGGGCGTGGCTCTCCGAGACATCTCCTCGACCGAGGACGTGGCCAACCTCGCCCTGTTCCTGGCCAGCGACGAGAGCCGGACGATCACCGGGCAGTCGATCCCGGTCGACGCCGGCGGCTACATGCAGGGTTGAGAGAGGTGCCACTGCAGCTCGACGTGCTGCCCGAACGTCAGCAGCCCGGCCGCGACGACGTCGGTCCGGACGAACGCCTGGATCATCCCCGGCGCCAATGCGCCCGGCTCGTCCGGGTGGTACACGCCGATGAGTGCCACCCTCCCGGCGAGGTCGGGATCGGCTTCCGTCGCCCGGATGCGGTCGAGCGTGGCGTCGAAGTCCTCGCGGTCGAACACGTTGATCCCGAAATGGAACGATCGCTGCGGCTCCGCCCGCAACCGCGCCAGGTAGTCGGCGGCGGCCGAACCCACTCCCCGGGCGTCGTCGCCGGCCGCGGCGATCGCCGCGACGAGCGCCTGCTCCAACGCCCATTGCTCGGGCGTCATCTCCGAGGCGTAGCACGCGTTGTTTCGCACGTCCCCGACTGCCGGATCGATGTGGGCGAACATCCAGGTTCCGCCGTTGTCCAGCACACGCAGACCCAAGAGCTCGAACACCCGCGTCGCCAACTCGCGTTCGCCCGGCCGGTACACCATCTCCAGGTGATTGAGGCGCCGCGCGGCATCCCGGTCGCTGGCCACCGTCACCATGGAGCTCCTCCCGCTCCCGGCACGCTGCCGGGAGCAGGGCTTCATGGTTCTCGCACGGCCGAAGGATGTCAACTGTCCCTCGAACCACGCTTCGGTGACTTCACCAAGAGGGTTCCCACCAACCCTGCCGAGCCGGCGCGCCTCACGTTCCTTGGCAGCGTCCGATGGTGTCGGTGTCGTACGTGCCGTCGGCGCATCGGAGGTTCGGGTTCTCGTGGGAGAACACGCCGGCGGGGCTCTCCCAGGATGGGACCACCCAGGCGTGCACCATCCACGTCGTCGTGGCCATGTAGCGGCCTCCTGCCGCAGTGCACTGCGCCTCGGTCACGCTCGCGTCGACCGGGAACAACACGTCGGCGCCCTTGAGGCAGACGCCGCTGTGGCGGTGCCAATGGTCGTTCGGACCGGCGAAGCCCTCGGGTGCCGTTGCACTACCGCCGGTGTACATGAGCCCGACGATCTGCGACGTGGGACTGGTTCCGTCGTAGATCAGCGCCTGCACCCTGCTCGGGTCGAACGACCCCGATCCGCCGAACCCTCCGAACCCTCCGATGTAATGCGCGCCGGCACCGGGGCCGAAGCCGCCGATGAGGTGGTACCCGGCGGCCAACGCGTCGGCCGCCGTCGGGTAACGCAGCGCGGTCTCACGCGCGATGGTGAGCTGGTCCTTCAGCAGCGCTCGGGTCGCAGGATCGAGCGGCTGATCGGGCTCCTGCTCGGCCGCGACGTCCTGTGCCTTCACCCCATGGACGTGCAAGCCGTTCAGGTCCACACTCTCCGCCGTCGCCGCGGTCGCCGTCGCCGCCGTCGCGCTGTGCACGTGACCGGCGGTCCCGGCGGTACCCGCAACTGCGGCGTGACTGTCCTCGGCATGGTTGCGGGCGCTCGGCGACGCCAACGCCGCGGTCGCGAGCGCGAGCACCGCAACGGGAACGACCGCGAACACCGCGAGTCGCGCGCCGTGCCAGCTCTGACCCAGCGAAGGACGCGACATCCACACGCCTGCGCCGATCACGAGCGCGATCTCGAGACCGACACACACGAGATCGATGAGCTCCGCACTGTGCGGGTGGCCCGCATGCGCACCGAACGGCAGACCCCACGTGCGACTCACCGCCCACGCGCCGATGGCGAAGACATTGACCAATACGGTGACCCGCAACAGCCAACGCGACGGAGACGCGAGCAGCACCACCGCGATGGCGATCTGGGCCCAGCCCACCAACGCGAACCCGGCGCCCTCGGCTACCGAGCTCCCCCAATGTGACGGCACCATCGCGAGGTGGATCACCCCGGCAGCACCCGAGAGCACCGCCAGCAACACCCGCGCGGGCATGCTCAGCGGGAACGATCGGCGCCGCGCGCTACCTGTGGATGGCGACCCGGTCGAGTCCGCCGCCGGCCGATCCAGTAGAGACGTCATCGCGATCCCCCCGATCACCCCGTCGAGCATGCCCCGCACTTCGCCCTCGACGCGACCCACATCATGCACCTATCCGATCAGCTTCGCGTCACGCGCCGATCTGAGACTTCGCCGCCGCCCGCATCAATTCCCGCGCATCCTCGGGAACGAGGTAGCCCGCCTTCAGCGCCCGCTGCACCGCCTTGTTCCACTCGGCGACGAACTGCCGGTGGTTCGCGTAGCGCGACGCGAGCTCGGCGTCGGTGAAGGGCACCGTGGTCCCGAAGAGGCGACAGAACTGGCCGAGCGGGGGCTGACCCGAGTTCGAGATCCCGCCCAGCTGCGCGATCGGCACGTCGACCTGCGGCGACCGCACGCCACCGCGAGCGTTGTGCGCGTCGTCCAGTGCGTACGCGACAGGGGACGTGCCCGTGGATTCGAGGCGCGGCGCCTTGGGCGGCGGAGTGCCATTCGAGACCCACTCGTCGAGATGGTGCACAGCGGCGTCGAGTTCCCAATGCATCGGGCCGGTGTTGATCGCCAGCGCACAGGTGATCGCTCCGGGAACGGGATCGTTCGTCGGGCTCTGCATGGACGCCAGTGCTTCGACGGCGCCCTGACCATCGCCGACGTCGTTGTTCCCGATCACGAGGCCGTACGTGTCGTAGTGAGACGTGCCGGCCGCCTCCCAGAGCCGGAACGTCTTGGCGTCGTCCTGGCGGGCACCGAGGTTGCTGTTGTACACGTCGGTCTCGGTTTGGAACACGAACACCGGGACATCGAGGTCAGCGCGGATCGCGGTGGGGTTCGGCGTCGCGATCGCGGCGAGCGGAGCCTGCGAGAGCGCCGCACCGGCCGCGCCTCGGCTGTGCACGAGATACCCGTCGTACACGCCGGCCAACGGGTGCACCGCGTCGAGGTAGGTGACGAGCCGGCCCGCGGACTGCGACTCGCCCGCGCCCAGAACCCGCTTCGCCTTCAGCCCACCCAGGATCGTCGGATTCGTGCGAATCGCCTGGCCGGCCTGCGAGTAGATGTCGTAGGAGAAGCTGTCACCGGGATGTGACAGCGCCGCGTACCGAACGGGGTCCGAACCCTTCGTGGCGTTCACACCTACGGCCTGAGACGACACTCCGACCCACGCGTCGCCATCGCGGATCAGCTGGTTGTGGGTCTGCACCCAGTCGGGGTTGGCGTCGACCCCGCCGGAGACGTTGAGCCACTCGACGAGGACGGTCCCGTTGAACTTCTTCGGGTTCGTCGGCCGGTACACCACGACGCGGGTGACAAACGGCGCGGCCTCGGCGGCCGTGACGGTCCACATCCCGTCGGCAGTGAGCGGAGCCGCGCTGGTGTAGGCGTTCGCCGTGCCGGAGAGGAGGAACTCCGAGCTCTGGTAGCCGACCTCGGAGAGATCGAACTTCGTGCTCGCGAGCACGGGCACACCGGCACCCCCACTCGCCGGTGCCACCGTCGGTGTGGCCACGGTGGCGCCCCCGCTGCTCGCGGTGGCGACGGTGCACGCAACCACGACCGTCGCGAACCCGCTCGACCGCGCCACCCAACGCCGAAACGATCCGTGTTGCATGACGCCCCCCGTGCTCCACGTGCTCGAATCCCGCCTCAGCGTATGGGTTTCCGTGGGGCGAAGGCGCGCGTTGCACGCTCATCGCAACGGACGAACGAGGACCTGACCTCGTCGACGAACAGGACCGGCTGCTCGAACGCGGCGAAGTGGCCGCCCTTGGGAGGCTCGTTCCACCAGTGAATGGTCGTGAACCGTTGCGCGCGGCCCGGCACGCCGGCGAAACCCAGGAGTACGCCGCGTGGAGGCGGTACTGGTGCCACGTCGCCTCCGGGTCGAGGGTGAGGCGCGTCAGGCCTCGGGGCCGTCGCCTCCGTGGAGGTCGGGGAACACCAGCAGCTCGGGATCGGCCAGTGTCAGCTCCCCCTGCTCGCGCGCGCTGTGGCGCGGCAGACCGAAGATGAGGAGCACCTGCACGGCCGAGAAGGCGATCGTGATCCACATAACCCATTCGAGACCGTCCAGGTACGGCTGGAGCCGGGTGCTGCCACCGATGGCACCGTAGAACGCCACGCCGTACACCGCGATTCCGATCGCGCTCGAGAGCTGCAGCCCGGTCGACTGCACGCCGGCCGCGCTGCCGGCGTCGGAGCGCGGCACGTCCGACAGCACGATCGCGACCACTGCGGCGATCGAGATGCCGAGCGAGAAGCCGACCAGCATGAAGCCCGGGATGAACACCACGACGTCGATGTTCCCGGCGCCGGGCTGCATGGCGAGGAGCAGGGCAAGGGCCGCGAGCGCGGAGCAGCCCGCGCCGATCGCGACGGTGAGTCGACCGATGCGTCGGAGCAGCGGAGCCGTAACCAGCGAGCCCGCCATGTTCGCCAACGGCATCGGACATGAGATGAGCGCGGCCTGGAACGGATTCTTCCCGAAGCCGATCTGCACGGTGAGGATCAGGTACAGCGGCACCGCGGCCGCGATCAGGCCGACCAGGAGCGTGATCGTGTTGCCGACGCGGAACGTCGGGATGCGGAACAGCTCGGGGTTCACCAGCGGCGAGCCGCCGCGACGGACGAGGCGACGCTCGAACGAGACGAACGCCACGAACACCGGCGCGGCTGACGCGAGCATCACGAAGATCCACGCCGGCCATCCGGCGTTGCGGCCCTGGATGAGGGGGAACATCACCAGGAACGACACGACGGCCAGCACCACCGCGCCGGGGACGTCGAGTCGGCCGCTGGCCTCGGGCGCCATGTACGGGACCGTGCGACGGGCGACGAACCAGAGCACGAGCGCCGGGAGGATGAACGGCAGGAACGCCCACCGCCATCCCAACCCCCACAGGTCGGTGGTCATCAGCGCGCCGCCGAGGAGCTGCCCGACGGTGAAGCCGGCGCCGGCCGCGGTGAGGTACACCGCGAATGCCCGGGTGCGCGAGTGGCCGTGGAAGGTGCGCTGGATCACGGCGGAGAGCTGCGGCGCCATCACTCCGGCTGCGAACCCCTGGAGCGCCCGGGCGCCGAGGAGCGCCCAGATGCCGGGCGAGATCCCTTCGAGCGCGATCGCCACGATGAACAACCCGTAGCCGACCATCAGCAGTCGGCGCGCGCCGAACAGGTCGCCGAGACGACCCGACATCACGAGCACCAGTGAGAACGACAGCGCGAAGAGCGCGGCGAACCACTGCAGGTTCGAGTTGGTGGCCCCGAGGCCCGACTGGATCGAGGGCAGCGCCATGGTCGTGGAGCCGTTGACCAGCACGTTCACGAACTGGATCGCGGTGACGACGACGAACGCCGGGTGGCGCAGCGACGTGGGCTGCTCGCGGCTCATCCCCCTCCCCCTGCGTTCGTCCCCCGGATGCTCCGGCACCCTATGGCCCCGGTGACGCGAGGCAGGGAGCTGCTCGGCGTCGAGATCCGGCGGATGCGCGACCTCACCGACAAGCCGTTCGGGGTGAACATCGCGCAGAACCTCGTGCGCGACCCGGCGATCGCGGACTTCGTGGTCGATAACGGGGTGGGGCTCGGCGCCGGCCTGCCCTTCGCCGGCCAGGTGTCCGGACGCATCGAGGCCATCCGCCCCGTCGCGGAGGTGGTGGAGGAGTGCGCCCGCGAGTGCCTCGAGGTGCTGCACGACCTGGCCCGGCGCTGACCGCTCGACCGCATGCCCACTCCGCGAGTCGGTCACCGTCGCGGTTCCGCGCGACCATGCCGAGGTGACCTGGCGACGACCCCCGCGCTGGTGGCCCCTGGTGCTCGGCGGAGCCTGCGTGGTCGTGGTCGGCCTCGTGCTGGCCATGTCCTGGTCGCCGGTCGTCGCCGGGCACCCGGCGTACCTCGTGACGCTGCTCGTCGTGGCGGTCGGCGGACTGGCGGCAATCGCCCTCGCCTCGCTCACGATCCGGTCGGCCGCGCCGGACCCGCCGCCGGCGCGCTCCCGCGCCCGGACCTGGGGACGCTGGATCGGCCGCGCCGTCGCCGCGGTTGTCGTCGTCGGCCTCCTGGCCGTGCTGTGGTGGCTTCGACCGCTCGGCGCGACCGACGTGGCCCTCGACGCCCTGTCGAGCGGCAACGGGGTGACCGTGGTGCAGTCGGCCACCCGCATCGAGCTCCGACCGACCGGCGAGCTCGATCCGACCGGCGTGGTCTTCTACCCCGGGGCGAAGGTGGACGCCCGCGCCTACGCCGCCATCCTGCGACCCCTCGCCGAGGCCGGCCACCTGGTCGTGATCGTGAAGATGCCGTTCGGCATCGCGTTGACCGACGTCAACGCGGCGAGCAGCGTGATCGCCGCGGAAGACGGCGTCGAGTACTGGGTCGTGGCCGGGCACTCGCTCGGCGGGGTGGCCGCGGCCCGTTTCGCGTCCACCCATCCCGCCGACGTCGACGGCCTGGTGCTGTGGGCGTCCTTCCCGGCCGACAGCCTGGCCGACGAGGACCTGGCGGTGCTGTCGGTGTCGGGCACGAAGGATGGGCTGACGACCCCGGCCGACGTCGAGGAGTCCCGGACCGACCTCCCGTCCGACACGGAGTTCGTGGCCGTGCCCGGCGCGGTCCACGCCGACTTCGGTGACTACGGGGCCCAGTCCGGCGACGGCACCCCGACGGTGTCTCGCGCCAAGGCCCAGCGCCAGATCACATCGGCCACACTCGCCTTCCTCGCCGAGCTCGACGGGACCGCGTGACGCACGAGCAGCACGGTCTCAACCCGCGTGGACCGGCACCGGCGCGTCGGCGGACGCCGTGGCGACCTCCGGGGGGATGCGGAACGACACCACGAGGCTGCACAGCACCATGACTGCGGCGAAGCGCAGCGCCTCGTCGGCCGCCGAGCCGATCGCGTCGGTCATCGCCGTGCGCACCGCGACGACCTCCTCGGGCTTCGCGCCGGGTGGGGCGGTGGTTGCGAGCCCCTGGCCGTGCACCCGCTCGATGGTGGCGCGCCGCGTCGCGTCCGGGAGCGACGGGTCCGCGCGGAGGTTGGCGACCGCGTAGTGGACCGTGAAGCCGGCGATGATCGCGCTGATCGCCGCTACACCGAGGGCTCCGCCGAGCACGCGCGAGGCCGCGTTCGCCCCGCTGGCGGAACCGGCCTTCTCCGGGGGTACATCGCGCAGGATCACGTTGTTCAGCTGCGCACCGGCGAACCCGAACCCGCAGCCGAAGAGCACGAAGCACGGCAGCAGCTGCACCAGGGTCACGTCGCGCCCCAGCACGGTGGACGTGAGCGCGATCCCGAGGGCCTCGAGTCCGAGGCCGACGCGCACGACGATCACGGCGTCGAAGCGACGGGTGATCCAGCCGCCGATCTGCGATCCGACGACGATCGACACCCCGATGGGGAGCAGCCAGAGGCCGGCTTCGAGGGCGCTGAAGTGGTTCGCGTCCTGGAGCACCACCGAGATGATGATCATGAACGCGACCTGCCCCAGCGCGACGACCAACATCGCGATCAGGCCCCACCGCAGCCCGGGGTTGCGCAGGGACCCGAACTCGAACAGCGGCCACGCGCCGCGCCGCTCCTTGCTGCGCTCCAGGACGACGAACGCGCCGAGCAGCACGACCGACAGCACCAGCGCGATCGGCGCCGGCGAGACGAGCGCGTGCGACGACAGCGCCGTCGCCCCGACGATCGTGAAGTCGCGCAGCGGCCGCCACCATCCGTAGAAGGCACCCTGGCTGATGGCGAAGACGAGCATCGCCATCCCCGAGGCGACGAGCACCGCGCCGGGGACGTCGAGCGGCTCCTTCACACCTTCGCCGTGGTGGCGCGGTGTGAGGGTCAGCATCCCGACGAGCACGAACGGCACGATCACCACGTTGATCACGAACGCGGCGCGCCACGAGTACTCGGTGGTGAGGAAGCCGCCGAGCACCGGACCGAAGGCCACCGCCGCGCCCATCACCGCGGCCCACATCGAGAAGGCCGTCCCGCGCTCGCGTCCGTGGAAGGTACGCGTGAGGATCGCGAGCGATGCAGGGGCCATGAGCGCCGCGCCGACCCCTTCGAACAGACCCTCGCCGACCACGAGCATGAGGACGTTGGGCGACAGCGCGGCGACGAGCGACCCGAGCCCGAACAGCGACACCCCGATCACCCACATGCGGCGCGGGCCGTGGATGTCGCTGAGCCGGCCGCCGATGATGAGCATCGACCCGTAGGTGAGGCTGTACCCGGTGATGGCCCACTGGAGCTGCGGCAGCGACGTATGGAAGTCGCGCAGGATGGTGGGGATCGCGACCGTGAGGACGGTCGTGTCGAGCCCCGCCATCAGCGTCGCCGTGAGGACGATGACGAGCGTCAGCCACCGTCGCGGGTCCACGGGGGCAGGCGATGCGTTCTCGATCGCGTGACCGTATCGCGTGCACCGCCATTCGTGCCGACCTCGCCGGCGAGACCGCGACCGCGGCTTCTCGACCGCCTCAGCGGCTCAGCGCCGCGCCGTCAACCACGCGGCCTTGGCACGCCGCAACGGTGCCGTGAAGCGGAAGCTCATGGATCGCTTGAGCGCGGCCACGTGCGCTTCGAGCACGCGTTCCCGCTCCAGAACCTCGAGCTCGTAACTCAGCTGCCGAGCGCGATCGGGGCATCGTCCCGCACTCCGTTCGAAGATCGCGGCGAGGTCGAAGAAGGCCAGCTGCTGGTACTCGGACGACACGGCGAGGACTCGACCATGACGATCGATGTCGATCCCCTTGGGCCCACCATCACCGAGGTTGCACCGCGGGTGCAGCTGGAACACAGCGTCGTCCATGACTCGCACCGACAGGTTGGGGTACTGGACGCCCCGCCATGGGTGCCCGTCCCGTTCGAAGACGTGCACGAACGGTCCGGCGCAGTCGGCCACAACGACGTGACGTCCATCGGCACTGAAGCAGACGCCGTGTGGATACGAGACGCCGCGCAGGATGCAGTCGGGATCGGCATCCTCGTGCAGCGACTCCGAACGCTCGAAGAGCGTCACGACGCGCGCGTGATGATTGCTCACTGCGATCCATGTGCCCTCCGCAGTGAGGGAGATCCCGTCGGGGAAGCTGAGCCATCGGCGCAGCAGGACGTTGCTGCGCGTGACGGCACGGGACTCGTCGTCGAGTGAGTGTCGCGTGATCGTGTTTCCGTGGTTGTTGCAGACGAGCACCTCCGTTCCACCGTCGACGCCGGTCGCGATCGCGAGTGAACCTGGGGCGTTCAGGCGCTCGAACCGCCGACCCGGCGGCGGGTCGATCGGCGTCAGCTCCGCCGGTCGGCTTGCGTCCGACGGCAGCCGAAACACGGTGACGTCGGCGTCGCGACTGGCGACGACGATCGTCTCGTCGTCCAGGAAGTCCACACCGTGCGGGTACTTCAGGCGCGGCGACGAAAGCGCCGCCCCGGCCGTCAGGGTCACCTGCGGACGGTGATCGACCGTTGCGATGTCGACGTCGACGATCACGATCGAGTTGTGATGCGCGTTCGCGATCGCCATTCGGCGGTTGTTCGGCGAGAACCGCACATCCTCGCCGCCCTTCGTCTGTTCAAGGGCTGCACGGACCGATGTCGAAGCGTCGGGCGCGATCTCGAGTCCGCCCATCGTCGCGTCGCCGCGGATGCTTCCAGTCCCCATCGAGAGCCTGTCTACGGCACCAGGGGGATTCTCCGCAACGAGCGCCCGCCCGCCGCCGGGACGGCCTTCTCCCAGGGAAGAGCGGAGCGCGAAGCGGTTCGAGCCTCTTCGAGGCCCTTCTCGAGCATCGTTAGAGTCGGCGCGCGATGGTTCACGTAGTGACGGTGCACTGGAATTCCGAGGTCTGGATCGGACCGCAGTTGCTCCACATCGCAAAGCACCTCCCGGATGACACCCGGGTCTATGCCGCGCTGCACGGAATTTCGGAGGCGCGCTTCGCAGAGTTCTTCTACGCCGCAGATCTCGACGGCTCGCATCCCGACAAGCTCGACGCGTTGGCTCGGATCGTCTTCGAGCAAGCCGACGACCAGGACTTCATCATCTTCCTCGATGGGGACGCGTTCCCGATCGCGT
>Ga0302322_100000437_pt1 | contig 31937 bp, 34 predicted proteins | sample Fen_T0_2_FD_203757 | JGI IMG/M metagenome (GOLD analysis project Ga0302322, IMG submission 203757) | Peat permafrost microbial communities from Stordalen Mire near Abisko, Sweden - Fen_T0_2 | ecosystem: Environmental > Terrestrial > Soil > Wetlands > Permafrost | place: Sweden: Abisko...
CCACGCCCGCGGCGGCCTGCCCGGGGCGGGCCGAGGCCCGCGCCCCCGTGGGGCGCGGGGGGGCCCCCCCCCCCGACGACGTCAGCGTCCGTGACAAGCAGACCCGCCGTGGTCCGCTGCTCGAGGTCCGGGTGCACCCCGACGACCTCGGCAAGGTCATCGGGCGCGGCGGCCGCACCGCGACGGCGTTCCGGACCGTGATCTCGGCCCTGGCCGGTCGCGGCGGTTCGCGCATCGACTTCGTCGACGTCGACCGCGTGCGCTGACGCTTCAGCTGTCTGGGGGCGGCGCGCCCTTCGTCGTCCTCGCCCGACCTCCCGGGCCCGCCTGGTGGGTTGTCCGCCTGAGAGGCCACTAGGGGCTCCTGTGAAGCGGACGACCCGATGCAGGCGAGTGAACGGCGGCACTAGCCTGACCGCGTGGACACCATCGAGGTCGTGATCGGGCGGATCGGCAAGCCCCACGGGATCCGCGGCGAGGTGACCGTCGAGGTCCGTACCGACGAGCCGGACCGCCGCTTCGTGGTCGGTACGCCGGTCCGCGCCGAGCGTCCGAGCGGAGCCGGCGCGCCCTGGACGGAGCTCACGGTCGCCTCGACCCGCTGGCACCAGTCCACCCTGCTGGTCCGCTTCGATGAGCTGCCCGACCGCACCACGGCCGAGGCCGCCCGCGGCCTGATGCTGCATGCCGACGTACCTGCCGACGAGTCGCCGGACGACCCCGACGAGTTCTACGACCACCAGCTCGTCGGGCTGGCTGCGGAGGACCTCGAGGGCCGGGCGCTCGGGGAGGTGACCGCCGTCCTCCACGGCGCTCAGGACCTCCTCCAGGTGCGAGCCGTCGACGGCCGTGACGCGCTGGTGCCCTTCGTGGCTGCGCTGGTCCCCGAGGTCGACGTCGCGGCCGGGCGCCTCGTGATCGCCGACCGGCCCGGCCTGGTCACCCCGTTCCCCGAGGACGACTCGTGAGGCTCGGCGGATGAAGGTCGACATCGTCACGATCTTCCCGGCCTGGTTCGACTCCCTCGACGTCTCCCTCACCGGCAAGGCCCGAGCGTCGGGTCTGCTCGACCTCGCGGTCCATGACCTCCGTGACTGGACCCACGACCGCCACCGCAGCGTCGACGACACCCCCTACGGGGGCGGCGCCGGGATGGTGATGAAGCCCGAGCCGTGGGGGGAGGCGCTCGACGCGCTGCACGGGGACACGCCCGCGACGCTCCTGGTGCCCACCCCCAGTGGGGCGCCGTTCAGCCAGACCCTCGCGCGTGAGCTCGCTGAGCACGACCACCTCGTCGTCGCCTGCGGGCGCTACGAGGGGATCGACCAGCGCGTCCTCGACGAGGCCGCCACGTCGTACGACGTGCGCGAGGTCTCCCTCGGCGACTACGTCCTCAATGGGGGCGAGGTCGCTGCCACCGCCATGCTCGAAGCGGTCGTGCGCCTCCTGCCCGGCTTCCTGGGCAATCCCGCGTCGCTGGCCGAGGAGTCCCACGAGGACGGCCTCCTGGAGTACCCCGTCTACACCAAGCCCGCCTCCTGGCGCGGGCGCGAGGTGCCGCCCGTGCTGCTGTCCGGTGACCACGAGGCCATCGCGGCCTGGCGCCGTGCCGAGTCCGTACGCCGTACCGTGTCCCGCCGCCCCGACCTCGCCCACCCCGCGGCGCAGGTCGGCATCGGTGACCTCGCTCTCGACCTCGCGCCGGCCACGCGCGCCGATGCTGGCGAGCTCTTCACGCTGACCCGGGCGTGCTGGATCCAGGAGCAGTGGGCCAACCCGGGCGTCACGATCCCGGCGCTGGGGGAGAGTCTCGACGATCTCGTCAACAGCCTCGACGCGTGGACCACGTGGGTGGCGCGCGCCGGCGGTCGGTTGGTGGGTTCGTGCCGGGGCCGCGCCGAGGGCGAGGTCTGGGACGTCGGCCGGGTGATGGTCGCGCCCGACCTCCAGGGGCGGGGGCTCGGCCGTTACCTCCTCGACCTGGTCGAGCAGGCGGCGCCCGCGGAGGTGACGTCGTACCAGCTGTTCACCGGCGCCGGCAGCGTGGACAACGTCCGGATGTACAAGAAGGCGGGCTACCGGATGCGCGGCCCGGCTCCCGGTACCGAGGGTGCCGTGATCATGACGAAGCCGCGCCGTCGCTGAGTCAGAGGTCCTCGCCGACGTCGATCCGGTTGCCGTCGGGGTCGGCCATCACGAAGGTCCGCATGCCGTAGTCCGCGTCACGGATCCCCTTCACGATGCGGACGCCGTGCTCCTGCAGGTGCTGGTGCAGGGCAGCGGCGTCGTCGACCATCAGGTGCAGCACGTTGGCGGTGGTCGCCCGGTGCGACGGCTGCAGCGTCAGGTGGATCTCGGCATCGTCGCGCTCGACGATCACGAAGCCGACCGGGTCGCCGTTGCGGAAGGTCTCGGTCATCCCGAGCACACCGACGTAGAAGGCGAGCGCGGCGTCGAGGTCGCGGACCGGGACTCCGGGTGCGGCGCGCCCGAGGCGGAAAGGGCGGGGAGCAGTCATCGTGGGTCTCCTGGTGTCGGAACGCCCGGTTCGGTACGACGTGGACGGTGCCGCGGCGGACGGGCGGGGAGACGGGACGGTGCCCGGGGTCGAGCCACGATAGCGCCAGGCGTGGTCGGGATGCCTGCCTCGACCGCCTCAGCGCGGACCGTGCCCGGGAAAACGCGGAACACATCGAGTCCGAGGACGATGCGGGGCCGATCCGTTCCGCGTTTTCCGCCGCCGGGCACCGGTCTCCCGACCCCGGTTCTCGATTTCCACGGCTCCGCCTCCCTGTGGCAGACTCGTCCCTCGGCCCAGTCGGCCGAAGGACCACCCACTCGCCACGGCGGGTCGGAGTCTGCGACGTTCTCCTGCCACAGGGGGAGTACGACGCCGCCGGCACCCACGACTGGCCGACCGGACAACCCCGCACCACCCGATTCCGCGGTTGACCTGTGGCACTCGCGAGGAGAAGACATGACCAACGTCATCACCGACCTGGGCAACGCCGCCAAGCGCGACGACCTCCCGGAGTTCCGCGCCGGCGACACCGTCAAGGTCCACGTGAAGGTCACCGAGGGCACCCGCTCCCGCGTCCAGATCTTCCAGGGCGTCGTGATCCGGGTCCAGGGGTCCGGCATCGGCCGCACCTTCACCGTCCGCAAGGTCTCCTTCGGCGTGGGTGTCGAGCGCACCTTCCCGCTCCACTCGCCGATCTTCGAGGAGATCGAGATCGTCACCCGCGGTGACGTCCGCCGGGCGAAGCTCTACTACCTGCGCAACCTGCGCGGCAAGGCTGCCAAGATCAAGGAGCGCCGCGAGGCCTGATCGGGCCCGCGACCACCTCCTTGAGCGCCGACGAGACGCCGCCCTCGGGCGGCCGGCGTACGCACGTCCTGCCCCTGTGGCTCGAGACCGTGCTGTTGCTCGTGGTCGCCGTCGGGCTGGCCGTCCTGATCAAGTCGTTCTTCGCCCAGGCCTTCTACGTCCCGTCGAGGTCGATGGAGCCGGGGCTGGTCAAGAACGACCGCATCCTGGTCGAGAAGCCGTCGTACTGGTTCGGCGGTACGCCGCAGCGCGGTGACGTCGTGGTCTTCAAGGACCCCGGCGGCTGGCTCAGCGGGGTGGAGGACGCCGGGCCGTCCAACCCGATCGGCAAGGCCATGGTCAAGATCGGGCTGTACCCGGCCGGCGGCCACCTGGTGAAGCGGGTGATCGGGGTCGCCGGAGACACGATCCACTGCTGTGACCAGCAGGGGCGCCTCCTCGTCAACGGACACCCACTCGACGAGTCCGCCTACCTGGCCCACGGCCCCCGGTGCGCCGGGCCCGAGATCGACCAGTGCGGTCGCGACTGGACCGCCGGCCCGGTGCCCCCCGGACACCTGTTCGTGATGGGCGACAACCGCGGCGACTCCGCCGACTCGGCGTACCACCTGTGTCATCCGCGCGCCCCCTTCTGCGGCCGCGGGAGCCCGTTCGTCCCGGTCTCCGACGTCGTCGGCAAGGTGGTGGTCCTGCTGTGGCCGTCGGACCGCTTCCACGTCCTCCATCGGCCTGCGGACTTCGCGGGCGTCCCTGCCTCCTGATCTCCACCTACTCGTTAGGCTCTCGACGTGACCATCCCCCCACCCTCTTCAGTGCGCTCGGACCTCCCCGGTGAGGCCGCATGAGCAGCACCGACGACGGCGCGGCCACCTCCCTCGACGTGCCCGACCAGAGCACCTCGGAGGGATCGAGGAAGCACCTGCCGCTGTGGCAGGAGACGCTGCTCCTGCTCACCATCGCGATCGTGCTCGCCGTGGTGATCAAGGCGTTCTTCGTGCAGGCCTTCTACATCCCGTCGGAGTCGATGGAGCCGGGGTTGGTCAAGAACGACCGGATCCTGGTCGAGAAGATGTCGTACTGGTTCGGCGGTACGCCGCAGCGCGGTGACGTCGTGGTCTTCAAGGACCCCGGTGGCTGGCTCAGCGAGGAGGAGGACGCCGGGCCGTCCAACCCGATCGGTCAGCTGATGGCCAAGATCGGGCTCTACCCCTCGGGTGGGCACTTGGTGAAGCGCGTCATCGGCGTCGCCGGCGACACCATCCACTGCTGCGACAAGCAGGGTCGCATCCTGGTCAACGGCCACCCACTCGACGAGGGAAGCTACGTCAAGCAGTCGCCGGGCATGGCCTGCAACGGACCGATGACGACCACCTGCAACTGGACCGCCGGCCCGGTGCCTGAGGGCACCGTGTTCGTGATGGGTGACAACCGCGACAACTCCGACGACTCGAGCATGCACCTGTGCCAGCCCAAGGCGTCGGCCACCGACTGCACCCCGGATCCCTTCGTCCCGGTCGACGATGTCGTCGGCAAGGTGTTCGTGCTGCTGTGGCCCAAGGACCGCTTCCACGTGCTGCACCGCCCGGCCGACTTCAGTGCCGCCCTGAACGGCTCATGACCCGGCTCCCGCACGGAGCCACCGTCCGGCGCGACGCCGGGCTCTACGGCTACGAGCGCGCGCTGCGCCGCGTCGGGATGGATCTGGTGGCCGGCGTCGACGAAGCAGGGCGCGGGGCGTGCGCCGGACCGCTGGTCGCCGGCGCGGCGATCCTCAGGCCCGGCAAGGCGGGCGAGATCCCCGGCCTGGCTGACTCCAAGCTGCTCACCGAGAAGGCGCGTGAGCGCTGCTACGACCACATCGTCAAGCGGGCGCTGTCGTGGTCGGTGGTGGTCATCGGGCCCGACGAGTGCGATCGGCTGGGGATGCACGTGGCGAACATCGAGGCGCTCCGTCGGGCGGTGGCGCTGCTCGACGTGGCACCGCAGTACGTCCTGACCGACGGCTTCCCGGTCGACGGGCTCGGCCGGCCCGGGCTCGCGGTCTGGAAGGGCGACCGCGTCGCTGCCTGCATCAGCGCCGCGTCGGTGGTCGCCAAGGTGACCCGTGACCGGATCATGGTCGAGCTCGACCGCGACCACCCGGCGTACGACTTCAAGACGCACAAGGGCTATGTCACCGACGTGCACAACGCGGCGCTGCTGGCGCACGGCCCGTGCCTGGAGCACCGGATGCGCTTCGTGAACGTACGCCGCGCCGCCGGCCTCGCACCGTTGGTCGGGTCCAACACCGAGCCCTCGGTCGAGGACCTGGTCGACGGCACTAGGGTCGGAGCGAGCCGGCCACGAGGGGAGTCAGCATGAGCGCCGAGGATCTCGAGAAGTACGAGACCGAGATGGAGCTCACCCTCTATCGGGAGTACCGCGACGTCGTCGGCATCTTCAAGTACGTCGTCGAGACCGACCGCCGCTTCTACCTCTGCAACCAGGTCGACGTGAAGGCGCGCACCGAGAGCGGCGACGTCTTCTTCGAGGTCTCCATGACCGACGCGTGGGTGTGGGACATGTACCGTCCCGCGCGCTTCGCCAAGAACGTCAAGGTGCTCACCTTCAAGGACGTCAACGTCGAGGAGCTCAGCCCCCAGGACATCGACCCGCCGAAGGCCTGACGCCTACTTGATCAGCCGGATCGGGTCGCCGTCGATGCTGGCGGTCCAGGTCGTGGTGTCGGTGACGCCACCCGGGAACGAGACCACGAGCCGCCACCAGCAGCCGCCCGCCTGGGCGTACGTACAGGTGTAGGTGCTCGGGATCGGGATCTTGATGTTCTCGTACTGACCGTTCCACCCGGTGCCGTTGCTGACGTTGGTCAGCTTGCAGTTGGTGATCGTGCCGGTGACCACGCCGGCGCCCTGGCAGCTGGCCAACGACCCGCCGAGGTTGGAGTCGGTCGGGGGGAGCACCTGCACGGTTCCCGGGTTGCTCGCGTCGCCCACGTCGAAGAACCCGATGTTGAGGGTCTTCGTGGCAGCCGCCGGGACCACCCGCACCAGGTTGAACGTGGAGCTGGCACCGGTGTAGTTGGCGTAGATCGACATGGCCTGGAAGCCGGCGATCGAGACCGCGCCGCGCTGGGCACCGGTGATCCGCAGGGCGAAACGGTTGTTGCCGTTGCCCGGCACAGCGGTGTCGTCGCCGGTCTGGCTGTAGACCTTGGGGTTGCCCGAGAAGCCGCCCTCGCCGTCGGCGGTGCCGCCGAGCGCGACGTTGGTGCGGATCTGCAGGTAGTAGTCACCGGCCTTGCTCGGGGTGAAGGTGCACAGCGAGACCCACTGGTGGTAGACCTGCGCGAGCGCCTTGTTGTAGGTCGCGCCGAGGCTGGAGTCCAGCGACTTGTTGCTGATCGCGTTGGTGGTGGCGACGTACGGCGGGTACTGCTTCACGCACCCGGTGATCGGGGTGGCGACCTTCGGGTTGTAGGTGTCCGTCGGGTTCCGCAGGTCGTACGACGTGGTGATGCCGGGCGCGGTGCTCGTGGTGCTGTTCGTGTCGCCCGTGCAGAAGTTGTTCGGCGTGCCGCCGCCCGGCGTCAGGTAGTAGCGCTGGAGGCCGTCGCTCGGCGTGAACGGGTTCATGTTGTTCTTCATCGTGCCCGTCGGAGCGACGGTGCAGGTGTCGCCGTTCTCGACCCAGGCGGGGTCGTAGACCTGCACACCCACCGTGCTGCCCACGGCGGCCGCGCCGACCCGCACGATGTAGAAGTAGCCCTGCGGCTCGAACTCGTCGTTGGTGGTGCCGGTGCAACCGGCGTTACCGGAGTTGCACGTACGGGTCATGAACTCGTCGCCGTTGCCCTTGGGCGTGTCCGGCCCCGCGATCGCCCCCCACAGCTGGGGGTTGCTGGTGCAGGTGGCGCCACCGGGCGGAGCCACGATCACGCTCGTGGTGGGTCCTCGCACCGGGTCGTTGCTGCCGGTGCCGGCACCAGGGGGCTCGTTGCCGAAGGTGTTGCACGGACTGCCCATCAGCACCGGACCGTTGAAGTCGGCGGTGGCGGAGCGCTCGATGGTCTCGGTGTTGATGCCGATCGCGGATCCGAACGCGTTGTCGATCGTGCTGTCGATCGTGACGACCAGCTGCGTCGGCTTGTCACCGACGGCGACCGAGACCGACGAGGAGCCGGAGTTCGGGTAGCCGTTGCGGCCGGCGACTGTGATCGCCGTGGCCTTGGCGGAGGCGAAGTCGTCGGGCAGGTAGGTGACGCCGGCGGTCGCCGCGGCGTCGGCGGCGTTCTGCACGCGCTGCACCTCGACGTACCAGACGGAGACGTCGACGGAGACCGCGCACAACGGCATCATCAGGGCGGCCGTGAACACGGCTGCCAGGATGGCGACGTAGCCGCCCTGGTCGTGGCGGCGCCCGCGCAGGAGGCGGATCCGGCTTCTCATGCGTGTGAGTTCGGGAGGCCGGGCTTGCACGAATCGCTGGTCAGAGGCTCGAACTGCATGACACTCCGCTCCTGGACGGTCGCCCCGTTACCGAACAAGCCGGTGATCCACGGGTGCGTGGCATTCATGATCACTCCCACCGACATCCGGTTCGGGTCGTTGATGCAGGCGTTGATCGAGGCCGAGCTCCACGAGCCGCTCGAGTAGACGAACTGGTTCTTGCTGGTGTTCCAGACGTACTTCACACAGTCCGTGGAGCAGCTCGAGGTGGTGTTGCCCGACGGCATCGGGAAGCCCGACGTGTTGGCGTTGTAGATCTCGATCCAGTTGATCTGGTCCTGAGGCATCGCGGACCCGGCCTGCTGGATGGCGTTGGCGGCCAGCTGGGCGAGTGCCGGCGCAGTCGGCGGCGTGCAGGGGGATGGCGTACAGGTCGCCGGTCCGGCTCCTGCGGCCACCGAGGCCATCCGGGTGCCGACGTGGACCGAGCTCGAGACCGACACGACGTCGCGCATGAACAGCGACATCTCGATGATCCCGAACAGGACGAGCATGAGCAGCGGGGTCAGCAGGGCTGCCTCCACCGCTGCCGCGCCTCGTTGGTCCCGGCGACGGCGCGCCGAACGGGCCCGCGCGGGGACCGCATGGGCCCCATGCTGGTCAGGGCGAGCTCCACCGCTTCGGTGCCGGTTTCGTCGCATCATCTCCCGAACCTGCTCATCCGCACTTCCGCCCGTCGTGTCGACCGCGGCCACCCGGGGTCGCGCGCACAGTTCCCCCCACTGTGCGTGAGCGACAGTAGGACGTCGCAGCGGGCCGCGGACGCGAATCGGACAATTCTTTGCCTTGGGTCGATCGGCGGTTTCCGGAGGGCCGCGAGCACGCGCCGAGGCGGGTCGTCATGGTCTAGACCAGGCGGGCCGTCTGTCGTCCACAGCCCGACGTCGAGCCCGCTCGATCCACAGGGCGCGACGCCCCGCCCGCGGGGCGTCGGCGGCTCGAGCGAGCGTGGCTGCGTGACCACATCACCCCCGTCGACGTCCACCCGACGCCAGGCCCTCGGCGCGTACGGCGAGCGCCTCGCCGCTCGGCACCTCGTCGAGCAGGGCCTGGTCGTGCTCGACCGCAACTGGCGCTGCCCCACCGGCGAGATCGACCTGGTGCTCCGCGACGGCGACGTGCTCGTCGTCTGTGAGGTGAAGACACGCACGTCGTCGGTCTGCGGCAGCCCGCACGAGGCGATCACGCCGGTCAAGCTCGCCCGGCTACGGCGACTGGCCGCGGCCTGGATCGACGAGCACGACGTCCACCCGGCCGACCTGAGACTCGACCTGGTCGCGGTGCTGCGACCCCGCCGCGGTCCTTCCGAGATCGACCATGTCCGGGGGCTCGGCTGATGGCGTTCGCGACCGCCCACACCGTTTCGCTCCACGGCGCCCTCGGTCACCTGATCGACGTGCAGGCCGACGTCTCGCCCGGGGTGCCCGGCACCAGTCTCGTGGGACGACCCGACCCCTCGCTCCACGAGGCACGCGACCGCGTCCGGATGGCGGTCACCAACTCCGGCTATCCGTGGCCCGCGACCAAGCGTGTGACGATCCTGCTGTCCCCGGCCGACCTGCTCAAGCGCGGCACCCACTTCGACCTCGCGATCGCGCTGGCCGTGCTGACCGCCTGTGGCGACGTCCAGCAGGAAGCGCTCAGCGACACGCTGGTGATCGGCGAGCTGACGCTGACCGGGGGCCTCCGCTCCGTGCCCGGCGTGCTGCCGATGGTGATGGCCGCGTCGGCGCGGGGTTTCCGCCGGGTGATCGTGCCCGAGCCGCAGGCCCGCGAGGCGGCCCTGGTGCCAGGCCTGGCGGTGTCCGGGATGCGCTCGCTCGCCCAGGTGCGTGCCGAGCTCAAGGGTGAGGCGGTCCCCGAGGCACCGCCCGTGGCGCCGATGTCGGGGAGCCGGTTGGTGGCCTGGCGTGGGTCGGCCCGGCTCGCCGAGCACGACCTGGCCGACCTCGACGGGGTCCCCGACGTGAAGTACGCCCTCGAGGTCGCCGCCGCCGGCGGCCATCATCTGCTGCTCACCGGCCCCAAGGGCTCGGGCAAGACCTCGCTCGCCGAGCGGTTGCCCGGGATCCTGCCCGACCTCACCGCCGAGGAGGCGCTCGAGCTCACGGCGATCCACTCGCTGGCCGGTGCCCTCGAGCCGGGCGACGACCTGCTCGTCCGGCCGCCCTACTTCGCGCCCCATCACGACGCGAGCAAGGCCAGCCTGCTCGGGGGAGGCACGGGCCGGGTCCGACCGGGCGAGATCAGCCGCGCCCACGGCGGCGTGCTCTTCCTCGACGAGTTCCCCTTGTTCCGCAGCGACGTGATCGAGGCTCTCCGCCAGCCCCTGGAGAGCGGCGAGGTGACGATCGCCCGGGGCGAGGAGTCGGCCACCTATCCCGCCCGGAGCATGGTGGTGATGGCCTGCAACCCGTGCCCCTGCGGTGGCTACCAGGGCGGCCTCGGGCAGAACGACTGCACGTGCCCCGAGGTGACCCGCCGCCACTACCAGCGGAAGGTGACCGGCCCGGTCCAGGACCGCATCGACATCGTGCGCCACGTCCTACCGCCGACCGGAGGCGATCCGGCGAGCGCGCTCTTCCCTCGCGAGCGCTCGGCCGAGGTGCGGGCCCGGGTCGCCCGCGTCCGTCAGCGGCAGTACGCGCGCTTCGCCGGGCGCGGCTGGCGGCTCAACTCCCAGGTGCCGAGCGCCCCGCTCCGGGCCGAGTGGCCGCTGCCGGAGGCGGCCCAGCGCAGGCTCGACGACGACCTTTACCGTGGGCGGCTGAGCAGACGCGGTGCCGTCCGCGCCCACCGGCTCGCCTGGACCGTCGCCGACGTCCGCGGAGCCGACTCGCCGGACGAGGCCGACGTCGACACGGCGCTCCGACTCCGCAGCGGAGCCCCCTTGGTCGAGCAGGCCCTGAGGCGGGCTTCGTGAGCGGGCAGGGGGAGGCACCCGCGGCCGTCCCGGCCGAGGTTCGGGCGAGTGACGAGGACCGGCTGGCGCGCGTCGCGCTCGGGCGTCTCGGCGAGCCGGGGGACCCGAGGATCGCCCGGTTGGTGGCCGCCTTGGGTGCGCCGGTGGTGTTGTCCGAGCTGAGTGGTCCTGGTCAGCGGTCCGAGGTCGCCCGCGAGCTGGCCACCCGGCTCCGCGCGATCGACCCCAGCGGAGACCTCGAGCGGGCCGCGCGGCGGGGGATCCGGTTCGTCGTCCCGGCTGACCCCGAGTGGCCCCGGCAGGTGGACGACCTGCAGGCCGCACCCCTCGTCGACGAGCGAGGTGGTCCGCCGCTCGGGCTCTGGGTGAGAGGGCCGGGGCGTCTCGATGGGCTGACCCGGTCGGTGGCGGTCGTCGGCTCCCGCTCCGCGACCACCTACGGCACGGAGGTGGCCGCCGGCATCGCCGGCTCCCTGGTTCGGGCCGGGCACCCGGTGGTCTCGGGCGCGGCGTTCGGTATCGACCAGGCGGCCCACCGCGGAGCACTCGCGGTCGACGGCGCCAACGTCGCGGTCCTCGCCTGCGGGGTCGACCGTGCCTATCCGACCGCCCACCGCCCCCTCCTCGAGCACCTGGCCGAGACCGGGCTCGTCGTGGCGGAGGTGCCGCCCGGCTGCGCACCGACCCGCGGTCGGTTCCTGAGCCGTAACCGCCTGATCGCTGCCCTGACCCGGGGCACCGTCGTGGTCGAGGCGGCCGTGCGCAGCGGAGCCCTCAACACCGCCACCTGGGCGACGCGGCTCAACCGCCACCTGATGGGCGTGCCCGGGCCGGTCACCCAGGCCCAGTCCGAGGGAGTGCACCAGCTGATCCGGTCCGGTGCCGCGTCCCTGGTGACCCACGGTGCCGAGGTGCTCGAGGTCGTCGGAGACATCGGCACCCACCTCGTGACGCCGCCGCGCGCCCCGGGTCGGTCTCGCGACACGGTGGGGCGACGGCATCAGCGGATCCTCGACGCGGTCCCGGTGGCCCAGCCTGCCCGGGTCGACTCGATCGCGGTGACCGCCGGACTCGACCTGGTCACCGTGCAGGCAGGCCTCAACAGCCTCCGCAAGGTCGGCCTGGTCGAGCTGCTGCCGCAGGGGTGGCGACTCACGCCCGCCTCTCAGGACTGACTGCGGCGCGTCCCGCGATGACGCTGGCTGAGCGGCGAGCCGGGCAGCGAGCGAGCGAGCGGCGAGCCGAGCTCGACCGGCCGCTCCGCCGACCTAGAGTGAGGGGCATGGCGAGCCCGACCCGGGACCTGCCGGCGGTGCTCGTCGACTACGAGCGTCACCTGGTGTCCGAGCGTGACCTGGCCCCCCACACGGTCAGGGCCTACCTCTCTGACGTCGCCGGCCTCCTCGAGCACGCCGACCGACTGGGCAAGTCCGACCTGGCCGAGCTCGACCTCCGCACGCTGCGCAGCTGGCTGGCACACCAGCAGGTGACCGGCCGGTCGCGCACGACCCTGGCACGGCGGGCGACGGCAGTGCGGGTGTTCACCGCCTGGCTGGCCCGGACCGGCCGGATCCCGACGGATGTCGGGGCCAGCCTGCGCTCGCCCAAGGCCCACCAGACGCTGCCCCCGGTCCTCCGGCAGGACGAGGCGCGCGAGCTCGTCACGGGGCTCGCACACCTCGCCGACGAGGAGAGCCCCCTGGGTCTACGCGACTTGGCGATCCTCGAGCTGCTCTACGCCACCGGGGTCCGGGTCGGCGAGCTGGTCGCCCTAGACCTCGACGACCTCGACCGGTCGCGGCACGTCGCACGGGTCCTCGGCAAGGGTCGCAAGGAGCGGACCGTGCCCTACGGCCAGCCGGCCGCCCGAGCCGTCGACGCCTGGCTCTCCCGCGGCCGTCCGCAGCTGGTCGCCCCCGGCGCGGGCGCGGCGCTGTTCCTCGGTGCGAGAGGAGGCCGGATCGACCAGCGTGCGGTCCGCACCCTGGTGCACCGACGGATCGCGGACGTGCCCGGCGCCCCCGACATCGGGCCGCACGGTCTGCGCCACACGGCCGCCACCCACCTGCTCGAGGGCGGTGCCGACCTGCGGTCCGTGCAGGAGCTGCTCGGCCACGCCTCGCTGGCGACGACGCAGCTCTACACCCATGTGAGCACCGACCGGCTTCGTCAGGCCTACCGACAGGCCCACCCCCGCGCCTGACGCCGCCACAGACCCTGCGTCTTCGTGCGACCCGGCGTGTCAGCCGGCCCCGCGAGCAACCGAGCGAGGAGGCCCGCGTACGGCACCGCCGGCGCTCGCCATGCCGGAGCGAGTGGCACGGGACCGGGCTGCCACAGCGGGAGCAGACGGATCGGGCCACCGCCTACGAGCAACAGAGGGTCGAGGTAGGCGTCACCGCGACGCCACCCCCAGTGCAGGCAGGCGCGGGGGAGGCAGTGTGAGGCCCCCAGCTGCAGCGTGCCGAGACGTTCGCCGCGCAGGACCGACTGCCCCACATGCACGCTCGCGGCGACCGGTTCGTACGTCGTCCGGGTCGGGCCGTGGTCGACGACCACGACGCCGCGACCTGCCAGCGGCCCCGCGAACGTGACCCGGCCGGCGAGCGCGGCCAGGACCGGTTGGCCGAGCGACCCGGCGAGGTCGACGCCGCGATGCCCGGCGGCGAAGACGGTGTCGGGAGGCTCGAAGTCCCGCACCACCTCCGGCTGGGGCTGGAGCGGCCACACCCCGACGGGAACCGGGTCCACGGGAGCCCCGAGCGCACCCGCCGGTCGCGCCAGGGAGAGCAGGGCGACCATCAGCAGGACGACGACGATGCTCGGCACGGCACCGTGGACCCGGATCGGGGAGGGGAGTGGCGTTCGCATGGCCACCACGGTGCCCGCGTCGAGGCACCGGGACCGGGGACCGGGTGGGTGGTGGTGGACTCGGGTGCCTCGAGGGCCGGCTGTGGACGGCCGGCGGGCCTGCCGCTCGGCGCCACCGCTGATTCGCGGCGTGCCGCGCGCTCGACTATCCTGGTGCGAGCAGTCCCTCCGGGGGCTGACTTCGCACGTCCGCAGACCGCGACGCCTGTCCACTCCGACAGACGACCACCCGTGGGCGACGATCCTCGGTCCCAGCTCCAGAGCTGGGTCGGATCGCGCGCAGACGCCAGGGCAGCCGGCACCCGCCGGCCGCACAGAACTGAAAACACGGAGCCCGCGCGTGCGCGCGTTCCTCACACAGGAGAACACTTCATGGCAGTCGTCACCATGCGCCAGCTGCTCGAGAGCGGCGTGCACTTCGGACACCAGACCCGCCGCTGGAACCCGAAGATGAAGCGCTTCATCATGACCGAGCGCAACGGCATCTACATCATCGACCTCCAGCAGTCACTGGCCTACATCGACCGTTCCTACGCCTTCATCAAGGAGACGGTGGCCAAGGGCGGCACGATCATGTTCGTGGGCACCAAGAAGCAGGCCCAGGAGGCGATCGCCGAGCAGGCGACCCGCGTCGGCATGCCCTACGTCAACCAGCGCTGGCTGGGCGGCATGCTCACCAACTTCCAGACCGTGCACCTGCGCATCAACCGCCTCAAGGAGCTCGACGAGATCGACTTCGAGGACGTCGCCGGCAGCAGCCGTACCAAGAAGGAGCTGCTGCAGATGCGCCGCGAGCGCGACAAGCTCAACAAGTCGCTCGGTGGTATCCGCGAGATGAGCCGTACGCCGTCCGCGGTGTGGATCGTCGACACCAACAAGGAGCACCTCGCTGTCGAGGAGGCTCGCAAGCTCCACATCCCGATCATCGGGATCCTGGACTCCAACTGCGACCCCGACCTGGTCGACTTCCCGATCCCGGGCAACGACGACGCCATCCGCGCCGTCGGCCTTCTCACCCGCGTGGTCGCCGACGCTGTGGCCGAGGGCCTGATCGCTCGCTCCGGCGTGAAGACCGACGGTGCGGCCGAGGCCGCCGTCGGCGCCGAGGAGCCGTTGGCCGAATGGGAGCGTGAGCTGCTGGGCGGCGACGCCGACAAGGCCGCCGTGGCCGCGACCGGGGGCGACGCCGCGACCGAGGCTCCGGCCGCCGAGAGCACGGTTGCTGCGTCCGAGGCCGCCGAGGTGACCGAGGTCGCTGCTGAGGCCACCGAGACGCCGCTGGAGGAGCCCATCGCCACCGACGCCGTCATCACCGAGGCGCCCGCCGAGGCCACGGCCGAGCCGGTCGCCGAGACCGCTCCCGCCGCCGAGGCCACGGCCGAGGCTACGGACGAGCCGACCGTCGAGGGTGAGCTCGACGCCGACTCCGCCGCGCCGCTCGAGGACGGCTCGGCTCCCGAGGGCTTCGAGATCAAGGGCAACAAGAACTCCATGAAGTTCCACGCCCCGAGCAGCCCCTGGTACGCCCGTACCAACGCCGAGATCTGGTTCCGCACCGCCGAGGCCGCAGAGGCCGCCGGTTACGCCAACGCCGAGACCAGCACGGACGCAGCCGCCGAGGGCACCGACAGCGAGGCCGTCGAGGCCTGAGCAGCCGGCTCTCACACCGTACGGCGCACTCCGGTGTGTCGCGCGGCGTACCCCCGACAACCCTGAAAGGCAGGAACGATGCCCAGCTTCACCGCATCGGACGTCAAGAAGCTCCGCGACATGACCGGCGCCGGGATGATGGACGCCAAGAAGGCGCTCGACGAGGCCGACGGCGACTTCGACGCCGCGACCGACATCCTGCGCACCAAGGGCGCCGCGAAGGCCGCCAAGCGCGGTGCCGAGCGCACGGCCACCGCCGGGCTGGTCGCCCACTCCGCCGGTGTCCTGCTCGAGCTGAAGTGCGAGACCGACTTCGTGGCCAAGGGTGAGGACTTCATCAACGCCGCGCAGCGGATCGCCGACGCCGCGTCCGAGGCCAAGCCCGCCGATGCGGAGGCCCTCAAGGGCGTCCAGGCCGGCGACCAGACCGTGGACGAGATCGTCCAGGGCCTGGCCGTCGCCATCGGCGAGAAGATCGAGATCGGCGACTACGTCCACTTCGACGGCCCCGTCGTCGCCTACCTGCACAAGCGTGCGGCCGACCTCCCGCCGGCGATCGGCGTCCTCGTCGAGTACGACGGTGACGCGGACGCCGCGCGTGGTGCGGCCAAGCAGGTGGCAGCCATGCGGCCGCAGTACCTCACCCGCGACGAGGTGCCGGCCGACATCGTCGAGCACGAGCGCCAGATCGCCGAGGCGACCTCGCGCGAGGAGGGCAAGCCCGAGCAGGCGATCGCCAAGATCACCGAGGGACGCCTGAACGGCTTCTTCAAGGAGGTCGTCCTCCTCGAGCAGCCGTCCGTGACCGAGAACAAGAAGTCGGTCAAGTCCGTCCTCGACGAGGCGGGCACGACGGTCAAGCGCTTCGCCCGTTTCGAGGTCGGCGCCTGAACAAGTAGGGTGCGGCCTGGTGGCTCGACCACCACGTTCTGACGGGAAGGCCGGTTGCGAATGACTCACGCGAGCATCCGCAGCCGGCCTTCCCGCATCTTCGCCCGACCTCGTGAGGGAGCCGCCCTGTGACCGCCTACCACCGCGTCCTGCTCAAGCTGTCCGGAGAGGTCTTCGGTGGCGGGAAGGTGGGGGTCGACCCTGACGTGGTGCACCGGATTGCCAGTGAGATCGCCGAGGTCGCGCGCGCAGGCGTCCAGGTCTCGGTGGTCGTGGGAGGCGGCAACTTCTTCCGTGGTGCGCAGATGCAGCAGCGCGGCATGGACCGGGCCCGAGCCGACTACATGGGCATGCTCGGCACGGTCATGAACTGCCTCGCCCTCCAGGACTTCCTGGAGAAGGAGGGTGTCGAGACCCGGGTGCAGACCGCGATCGCGATGGGCCAGGTCGCCGAGCCCTACATCCCCCGGCGTGCGATCCGGCATCTCGAGAAGGGTCGCGTCGTGATCTTCGGTGCCGGCGCCGGCATGCCGTTCTTCTCCACCGACACCGTGGCCGCCCAGCGCGCCCTGGAGACCAAGTGCGAGGTCGTGCTGATGGCCAAGCAGGGCGTCGACGGTGTCTACAGCGCCGACCCGAAGCTCGATCCCACCGCGACCAAGTACGACTCGCTGACCTTCCAGGAGGCGTTGCACGGCAACCTCCGGATCGCCGATGCGACGGCGTTCGCCCTCTGCATGGAGAACGAGCTCCCGCTGATCGTGTTCGGGATGGAGGAACGGGGCAACATCCTGCGGATCGTGCAGGGTGAGAAGATTGGCACGCTCGTCACCGCCGACTAGCCCAGGCTCCACCAGGGAAGGGAACCAGCCGTGATCAACGACATCCTCAACGAGGCCGACGGCAAGATGGACAAGTCTGTCGAGGCCACGCGGGAGGAGTTCTCGGCCATCCGCGCCGGACGTGCCAACCCAGCCATGTTCAGCAAGATCATGGTCGACTACTACGGCACGCCCACCCCGATCCAGAGCCTGGCCTCGTTCACGTCGCAGGAGGCGCGGATCATCCTCGTGGCGCCATACGACGTGGGCGCGATCGGCAACATCGAGCGGGCCATCCGCGACTCCGACCTCGGGGTGAACCCCGCCAACGACGGCAAGGTGCTGCGCTGCGTCTTCCCCGAGCTGACCGAGGAGCGCCGCAAGGAGTACATCAAGGTCGCCCGCCACAAGGCCGAGGAGGGCCGGGTGGCCGTCCGCAACCTGCGGCGTCACGCCAAGCAGGAGCTGGAGAAGATGGACAAGGACGGCGACGCCGGCAAGGACGACATCACCGGCGCCGAGAAGCGGCTCGACGGGATGACGAAGAAGCACACCGACGCGATCGACGACCTCCTCAAGCACAAGGAGTCCGAGCTGCTCGAGGTCTGAGCACTCCACCTGCTCATGACCACCTCCACACCCGCGCCCGCCGCCCAGAACCACGGGCGCGCGGGCCGCAACCTCCCGGCCGCGATCACCAGCGCGGTGGTCCTGATCGCACTCATCATCGTGACGCTGGTGGTGTGGAAGACCGCCTTCATGTTCGTCGTCGCGGCGGCGGTGGTCGTGGCGGTGTGGGAGCTCCATCGCGGGTTCGGCGCCAAGGGCATCGACCTGCCCGAGCAACCCCTGATGGCCGGCGGCGTGATCATGGTCGTGGTCGCCTACTTCTGGGGGCCGCCTGCGCTGGTGACCGCGACGGCCGTCGCTGCCCTCGTGACCATGCTGTGGCTGCTGCGCCGCGGCGTGCCCGGCTACGTGCAGAACTCCACGGCGTCGGTGTTCATCCTGATCTACGTCCCCTTCCTCGGCTCGTTCGTCGCCCTGATGCTGCGTGAGGGAGGAGCCACCGACTTCACCCGCATGGACGCCGGCGTGAAGGGGGTGTTCACGTTCATCGCGGTGACGGCGGCCTCCGACATCGGGGGCTACATCGCCGGCGTGCTCTTCGGGAAGCACCAGATGGCGCCGGTGATCTCGCCGAAGAAGTCGTGGGAGGGCTTCGCCGGCTCGACCGTCTTCTGCGTCGCCGTCGGGGTCGCGATGATCGTCTGGGTGCTCGATGCCGCCTGGTGGATCGGCGTCTGCCTCGGGCTGATCGCGGTCGTTATGGCCACCCTCGGTGACCTGTGCGAGTCGGTGATCAAGCGCGACCTCGGGATCAAGGACATGAGCCACGTGATCCCGGGGCACGGCGGACTGATGGACCGGCTCGACTCGTTGCTCGCCACCATCGCTCCGATCTGGCTGCTCCTGCACTACCTGGTGTTTTGACACTCTTCCTGGTCCGGCACGGTCGTCCTCTGGTCGACCGGTCCAGGCCCGCGCACGAGTGGTCGCTCGACCCGGCGTACGACGATGACGTGCGGGCCCTGCGCGGCCGGCTGCCCCACCCGGCTGCGTGGTACTCCTCGCCGGAGCCCAAGGCCTTCATGACCGCTCGGCTGCTGACCGAGGAGCCGATCGAGGTCGTCGCCGACCTGCGCGAGCACGAGCGGCACAGCAGCGACTGGATCGAGGGCTTCGAGTCCGTCGTCCGGCGCGCGTTCGCCGAGCCCGACGTCGCGGCGTACGACGGGTGGGAGCCGCTGGCGCGATGCCGCGACCGCGTCGTGCGGGTCGTCTCCGGCATCCTCGCCACGCACCGGGGTACCGACCTCGTGCTCGTCGGGCACGGGACGGCGTGGACCTGCCTGGTCTCGGCCCTGCGCGGCCTGCCGCCCGATCTCGACGGGTGGGCGGGGCTGGGCATGCCGGACGTCTGTCAATGCCAGGTCCCGCCTCGACCGGGTGACATGCTGGCCCCATGAGTGAGACCGAGGCGCGCGACTCCGACGGCGCGACCCCGGACGAGACACCGCATGCGGCACCTGAGGATGCGCCCGAGGAGGAGCACGCGGACGAGCCCCGGGAGGAGGGTCCCGAGCCCAGCTGGTGGCACCGCTCGCACCCGACGTTCGCCGGCCTGGTCGGCTTCTTCACCGGCGTCGCGTACGTCATCGCCGTCCCGGGTGTCTACGCCGCCCTGCTCGGACTGCTCGTCAGTGACGCGACCGCCCAGAAGCTGTTCCCGCTGGTCCTCGTGGCGCTCGTCATCCCGATCGCCCTGCTCGTCCCGCGCAAGACGCGGAGGTTCGCGCAGTTCATGTTCCTCGGCATCATCAGCACCGTCGTCGTCGTCGCCGTGACGGCTGCCCTGGTCATCTGGGCGATGATCCAGATCGACGGCTGAGCGTTTTCTCAGGGCCTTCACAGCCGAGATCTCGAACGCCGCGCCACGCGCCCGCCGTACTCCTCTTCGACACCATCGAGGAGGTTCCCATGAAGACCCTTGCCATCCTGGCCGTCGGAGCGACGGCCGCCCTCACCTTGAGCGCGTGCGGCGGGAGCAGCTCCACGACCACGACGCCCGCCGCCACGGGGAGCCCGGGCTCCCCGTCCGGTCTGCACGTCGCGTCCACGTCGTTGGGGGACGTGCTCGTCGACTCCTCCGGGAGGACCGTCTACATGCTCACCGCCGACGCGCCCGGCCACTCGACGTGCTCGTCGGCCTGTCTGGCGTACTGGCCACCGGTTGCGCCCGCCAAGGCCGCGTCGACGGTGACCGCCAAGGTCGCCAGCACCACGGCGACCAGCGGGGCGAAGATCGCCACTGCCGGTGGCTGGCCGCTCTACACGTTCGTCCAGGACCAGAAGCCCGGTGACGTCACGGGAGAGGGAATCTCGAGCTTCGGGGGTGTCTGGTACGCCGTCTCCCCGTCGGGCCAGCCGATCAAGGGAGCGACGTCGGGCTCCTCGAGCTCCTCGGCGCCCCAGGGCCGCGGGTACTGAGATTCGTGACGGCCCGCCCGTCGATGGGAGACTGGGCGGGCGATGAACGAGTCCCCGAAGCAGCTCCCGCTGGTGATGTCCGAGCCGCGCGGCCGGCGCAAGCCGCCGCGTCACCTGGCCGACCTCTCCCTGGAGGAGCGGACGGCTCTCGCCGTCGAGCAGGGGCTCCCCGGCTACCGGGCCACGCAGCTCTCGACCCACTACTTCGACCGGCTCGTCGACGACCCGGCCGACATGACCGACCTGCCGGCCGCCCAGCGCGACGAGCTCGTGGCCGCGATGCTGCCCCGTCTGCTCGATCCCGTGCGCACGATGGAGGCCGACCGCGGCACCACCCGCAAGACGCTGTGGCGTCTGTTCGACGGGGCCTTGGTCGAGTCCGTGCTGATGCGCTACCCCGACCGGGTCACCCTGTGCGTCTCCTCCCAGGCCGGGTGCGGGATGGCGTGCCCGTTCTGCGCGACCGGCCAGGGCGGGCTGCAGCGCAACATGTCGACCGCGGAGATCGTCGACCAGGTCGTCGCCGGGGCGCGGGCCCTGGCGCGGGACGAGGTGCCGGGCGGTCCGGGCCGGGTCTCCAACGTCGTGTTCATGGGCATGGGCGAGCCGCTGGCCAACTATCAGGCCGTGATCGGCGCCGTCCGCCGGCTCACCGAGTCGGCACCGGCCGGGCTCGGCATGAGCGCGCGCGGCGTCACCGTCTCGACCGTGGGTCTGGTGCCGCGGATCAACCAGCTGGCCCAGGAGGGCATCCCGGTCACCCTGGCGCTGTCCCTCCATGCTCCCGACGACGAGCTGCGCAACGAGCTGGTACCGATCAACACACGGTTCTCGGTCGACGAGACCGTCGACGCGGCGTGGAACTATGCTCGGGTCACCAAGCGCCGGGTCTCGATCGAGTACGCCATGATGCGCGGGATCAACGACCAGGCCTGGCGCGCCGACCTGCTCGCCGACGTCCTGCTCGCGCGCGGCGACTGGGGCTGGGTACACGTCAACCTGATCCCGCTGAACCCGACGCCCGGCTCGAAATGGACGGCCTCCGACCCGGCCGACGAACGTGAGTTCGTACGCCGTCTCGAGGCGCGCGGGATACCCACCACCGTGCGCGACACCCGGGGCCGCGAGATCGACGGGGCCTGCGGCCAGCTCGCCGCCACCGAGGCCTGACCAGGTCGGCCGGCCCGAGGAGTCGTGAGGGAACTGCGTAGCTGAGGCCATATGGCCTCAGCTACGCAGTGCTGCCGAGGTCTCTCTCGCCGATCAGCCGGGCAGCGTCGTCGGCAGTCTCGACCAGGTGGAGGTGCTGCTCCATGGCCCGACCCCGGGCCAGCGCCTGCAGGACGGGCCAGACGGGCACGGTGGACGTCCAGTACGAGCCGCCCACCAGCACCATCGGCGCGACGGACGCCTCGGCGGCGTAGTAGTTCTCGCAAGCGTCCTGGAAGACCTCCTGCACCGTGCCGGCCGCGCCCGGCAGGAACACGATGCCCGCGTCGCAGATCTGCAGGAGGATCGCCTCGCGCAGGGCGTTGCGGAAATACTTCGCGATGGCGGTGGCGAACACGTTCGACGGCTCGTGCCCGTAGAACCAGGTCGGGATCCCGAGCGTGGGAGAGTCCCCGAGGGTCATGACGGGACGAGCCGCCACGACCCACGCGTCCACCGACGGGTGGTACGACGGGACGGCGGCGAGCCGTTCCAGCGCCTCGGTGAGCACGGCCTCGGGTTCCTGGGAGAGACGTCCGCCGAGGTTGGCCGCCTCCATCGCACCCGGGCCACCGCCGGTCGCGACGGTGTGCCCGCGGCCGAGGAGCGCCCCCAGCCGGGCCGCGTCGGCGTACGCCGCCTCACCGCGGACCAGCGCATGCCCGCCCATCACCCCGACCAGGGAGCGTCCGGCCAGCCAGTCCGTCAGGGCCTCGTCCACCGCGTGGTCGTGCAGCGCCTGTACGAGGGAGTCGCGGGGCGACGGCGGCTGAAGTGCCCAGACATGGGCGCGCTGGTCGAGCGAGCCGGCGTACGCCGTGGTGTCGTACAGCTCGTCGGCGGTGTAGAGCGACGAGCGGTAGCAGTCCACGGGGGCACCGCTGGTGTCCACCGTCGGCGCCTGCGCCATCGGCTCGACGCGGAGCGACCTCCCCCGTACCTTGCGCACGCGCCGACTCTAGGCCGCCCGGGCGTCACCGGGTGTCGAGCCGCAGTCAGAACGCGTGCGCCATCAGCTCACCGAAGAGCTCGTGCTCGTCGACTCCGAGCCCCCTACCACGGAACCACCCACAGATGTTCGCGCAGTCGCGCATCAGGAAGTCCATGCCGTTCTGGTTGCCCACCAGGTCGACGATCTGCGGCAGGTCGATGATGACCAGCCGCGCACCGGCCGCCAGGATGTTGTACGCCGAGAGGTCGCCGTGGACGATCCCGGCCTGCACCATCGTGGCCAGCGCGTCGCGCAGCTGGTCGAAGTAGGACTGCAGCAGCGTGGGCTCCGGCCTGGTCTGTGCCAGCCGCGGCGCGGTCTCCCCGTCGTAGGTGATCCACTCCATCAGGATCTCCGTGCCGTCGATCTGCACGGGGTAGGGGACCGGGAGGCCGAGGTTCCACAGCCGCACCAGCGCACCCCACTCGGAGATCGCCCACTCGCCGGCGGCGACCTCGCGGCCGAAGGTGCTCTTCCGCTTGAGGGCCCGCTCGTCGCGTGACCGCTTCATCGAGCGGCCCTCGGTGTAGGACGCGGACCGGTGGAAGGTGCGATGTTCCGGCGCGCGGTAGCGCTTGGCTGCCATCACGACGCCGAGCTCCGGCTGCAGCGGGTCGACCCGCTCGAGCAGGAAGACGTCGGCCTCCTTGCCGGTCTTGAGGATCCCGAGCTCGGTGTCGACGGCTCCCTGCGAGGTCACGAGCCAGTCGGGTCGCGGCTCGGGCCCACGGCTCAGCGGCTCGACGGAGAGCCAGCTGGACCAGCGCTGGCCGTCGTCGAGGTCGTCGTAGGCATGGAAGTCGAAGACGAAGGACGGGTCGAGCCCGCTGAGCGGGTCGACCTGGGTGTAGCTGTCTGTGAAGAAGGTGTCGAGCGCGTCAGCGCTCGGGGTGTGCTCCGATGACATCGGTGGTGGTGCTCCAGACGTGAGAGAGGACGGCGATGGACATGCCGAAGACTTCGGTCGTCATGACACGCCTCCTCTCACGTGGGCTCCGGCGCTGTGCCGGGCCGCTTCCAACGGGCAGAGCCGAGTGTGACAGGCCTCCTCCCAGGTCGCAACGCCATTCCCGGTACGTTGCAGCCGTGCTGCCCCGTGGTGCTGTCCTCCTGGCCGTTCTCGCCCTGCTCGTGAGTGGCTCTGCGGCGTCCGCCGGTAGCGACGCGGTCGCTCTCGCCGGCGCGCCCGGCATCGGCGACCCCTACTTCCCCCTCGACGGCAACGGCGGCATCGACGTCCGGTCCTACGACGTCCACGACGCCTACCGCTTCTCCAGCCGGCGGTTGGAGGGCTGGACCACGCTGAGGCTCCGGACCACTGAGCGGCTGAGCTCCTTCGACCTCGACTTCCTGCTGCCGGTGCAGTCCGTGCACCTGTCGACCGGCCGGTCCACCTTCCGTCGCCCGTCCCGCCACGAGCTGACGATCGTGCCGCGCCACCCGATCGCCGCGGGCACCCGGGTCCGGGTCCGCGTGGCCTACGCCGGACACCCCGGCCGGGTTGCGTGGGGCGGGGAGAGCAACTGGGTGGCGAACGACTCCGAGGCGCTCAGCCTCAACGAGCCCCACATGGCCGCGTGGTGGTTCCCCTCGAACGACCACCCGCTCGACAAGGCCCGGATGGACCTCCACATCACCGTGCCGCGGACGCAGCAGGTGGTGGCGGGTGGTCGGCTGGTCGGCGTCCACCGCTCGTCGCGCCGTGCGACGTACCACTGGCGTGCGGGCGCGATGGCCACCTACCTCGCGTTCTTCGTCGCCGGTCGCTTCGACGTCCGCCACGGAAGACAGCACGGCCTGCCCTACTACCTCGCGGTCTCCCGTGACCTGCCACTGGGTCAGCGCCGCGCAGCCATGCGCGGCCTCCTGCGTACGCCGGGCATCGTCCACTGGCTGAGTGGTCACCTGGGCCGCTACCCGTTCTCCCGGACCGGGGGAGTGGTCACGTCGCTCAACCCCGGGTTCGCGCTGGAGACCCAGACCCGCCCGACGTACCCCGAGGGCGTCAGCCGGCTGCTGATGGTCCATGAGCTGGCGCACCAGTGGTTCGGCGACTCGGTGTCGGTCCACCACTGGCAGGACATCTGGCTCAACGAGGGCTTCGCGACGTTCATGGAGCAGCTGTGGATCGAGGACCACGGCGGCCCGAGCACCGCGACCTGGCTGGAGGAGTCCTTCCACGGCAGCACCGCCGACTCGTCGTTCTGGCAGCTCCCCGTCGCCGACCCCGGTCCCGACGACCTGTTCGACTGGGCGGTCTACGAGCGCGGCGCCATGACGCTCGCGGCGCTGCGCCACCGCATCGGACGCGACGACTTCGCCCACCTGCTGAAGGCCTGGACCTCGCGTCACCGCCACGCGCACGGGACGACCGCGCAGTTCGAGGCGCTCGCCACGAGCATCAGCAGGCAGAGTCTCGCGTCGTTCTTCGACGCCTGGCTGGTGCAGCCCACCCGGCCGGCGGACACCGTCGCGAACGGCCTCTGAGCCTCAGCCGATCAGTGGTGAGACCAGCGCGGCGACCCGGCTCTGCCGACCCGTGAGCCCCTCCTCCTGGTCGGCCCAGGTCATCGCCCGCAGCCCGGCGTTGATCCCCAGCCAGCGCAGGGGCTCCGGCTCCCAGTCCCGCGAGCGGTGCCCGACCCACGGCAGGCGGGTCAGCTCGGTGTCGTGACCGAGCACGAGGTCGGCGAGGGTGCGTCCGGCCAGGTTGGTGGTGCTCACGCCGTCGCCGACGTAGCCGCCGGCCCAGCCGACGCCCGTGACCGGGTCGAGCCCCACCGACGCCGTCCAGTCGCGAGCGATGCCGAGCGCGCCGCCCCACGCATGGGTGACCCTGGCGCTCTTCAGGACCGGGAACAGGTCGACGAGCGTGGCATGCAGCGACGCGAAGACGTGCTCGTTGCGGTCGTAGGCCGTGCGGATCCGCGATCCGAAGTGGTACGGCGCGCCGCGGCCGCCGAAGACCAGCCGGTCGTCGGCGGTGCGCTGGCCATAGATGATCAGGTGGCGGTGGTCGCTGAACGTCTCGCGCCGGCGGAGCCCGATCTGCTCCCAGACCGACTCCGACAGGGGCTCCGTGGCGATGATCAGCGAGTAGACGGGCACCAGCCGGCGGCGCTCGCCGTCGAGGGTCCGCGTGTAGCCCTCGGTCGCGCGGATCACACGCTCCGCGCGCACGGTGCCGTGCCGGGTGGTCACCCGGCCGGGCGCGATCGCGGTGGCGGGCGTCTGCTCGTAGAGCGCGACCCCCCGTCGTACGACGGCGTCGGCCAGGCCGCGGACCAGCCGGCCGGGGTGGATGGCTGCGCAGTCGGGGGTGTAGGTCGCGCCGCGGACGTGGGTGCCGGCGAGGACAGCCGTCGCCTCCGCGGCATCGAGCAGCCGGAGCTCGTCCTCCCCGCGGCCCCACCGGCGCGCATCACGTACGTCCGACTCGGCCCGTGCCCACTGCGGCCGCGACCGGGCCAGGGAGATGGTGCCGCCCTTGGCCATGTGGGCGTCGATGCCCTCCGCGGCGGCCGACTGCATCACCTCGTCGACGCTGTGCCGCATCGCGGCATGGAGCGCCAGGGCGTCGGACCGCGAGGAGCGCTTGGCCAGTGACTCGAGCGAGGCCGGGAACAGGGCGGAGCACCAGCCGCCGTTGCGTCCGCTCGCACCGAACCCTGCGGTCTCCGCCTCGAGCACGGTGATCCGGAGCGACGGGTCGGCACGAGCCAGGTAGAGCGCGGTCCAGAGACCGGTGAAACCGGCGCCCACGATGGCGATGTCGGCGTCGCGGGACCCGGGGAGGGGTGCGCGAGGCGTCCACGCGTCCGGGGTGGTCTCGTGCCACAGGGACAGCGTGCGGAGGTCCTGGCTCAGCGGACACCCCACGAGTAGGTCTGCTTGCGCAGCTTGAGGTACATGAAGGTCTCGGTGCCGACCACGCCGTTGATCCGGCGGATCTTGGACGAGATCACCTCGAGGAGGTGTTCGTCGCTCTCGCACACGACCTCGACCAGGAGGTCGTAGGAGCCGGCGGTCACCACGACGTAGTCGACCTCCTCGAGGTCGACCAGGGCGTCGGCGACCGGCTCCATCGGGCCGTTCACCCGGACCCCGACCATCGCTTGCCGGGCGAACCCGAGCTCGAGCGGGTCGGTGACGGCGACGACCTGCATCACGCCGCCGTCGATGAGCCGTTGTACGCGCTGGCGGACTGCGGCCTCGGACAGGCCGACCACCTTGCCGATCGCGGCGTACGAACGGCGGCCGTCCTGCTGGAGCTGCTCGATGATGGCCTTGGAGACCTCGTCGAGGGTTGCCCGAGGCTGCTTCTTCGTCATGGTTGCCTATGCTGACAGGGACCGGACCACCGGTCCAGCACCGGTTACCAGTGGATTTCGTCGTACGCGGGCATTCGTTACACGGAATCCCTTGTCGCAGGCCCTCGCGCATGACACGATCCGAACCAATTCGGCAGCAGAGGGAGCATTGATGGCAGGCGGACCTGGAGGAGTCTCGCGTCGTACGGTGATCCGAGGGGTGGGTGGGGCCGCCTTCGTCGGTGCGAGTCTCGCGGCGCTGAAGCTCCCGTTCTTCTCCGTGGCCGGCGCTCAGCAGGACCCCGCCACGTGCTTCGCCCAGGACGTGTCGGCGACCGACAAGAAGCTGGTCATCTCCAACTGGCCGGACTACATCGACCCGATCCACAAGTCCGGGTCGACGGTCTCGGTGTTCGAGCAGCAGACGGGGATCTCGGTCTCCTACACCGACGACGTCAACGACAACGCCGAGTTCTACGCCAAGGTGAAGAACCAGCTGGCGTCGTGCCAGTCGATCAAGCGCGACATGATCGTGATGACCGACTGGATGGCCGCCCGGATGATCGGGCTCGGCTGGATCCAGCCCCTGAACGCCGCCAACCTGCCGAACTTCACCAAGAACCTCATCCCGCGCCTGCAGAACAAGCCGTGGGACCCGCACCAGCAGTTCCACGCTCCGTGGCAGAGCGGTCTGACCGGCATCGCCTACAACGCCGACAAGACCAAGGAGGTGAAGAGCTTCACCGAGCTGCTCACCCGCTCCGACCTCAAGGGCAAGGTGACGCTGCTCACCGAGATGCGCGACACGATGGGCTTCATGCTCCGCACGGTCGGGGCCGACCCGGAGCAGTTCACGCAGAACCAGTGGGAGAACGCCGTGAACTCGCTGCACGGCTTCGTCTCGGACGGCAACATCCGGTCGTTCAACGGCAACGACTACCTGACCGATCTCGCCTCGGGGAACACCCTGGCCTGCGAGGCCTGGTCCGGCGACGTGATCATCGCCCAGCAGGACAACCCCAACCTCAAGTTCGTGGTTCCCGAGGAGGGCATGTCGCTGTGGGCCGACAACATGCTGATCCCCAACCTGGCGACCCACCAGACCAACGCCGAGAAGTGGATCGACTACTACTACGACCCGATGGTCGCGGCCCAGCTCGTCAACTACAACTACTACATCTGCCCGGTCGAGGGTGCGCAGCAGGCGATGGAGAAGGTCAACCCCAAGCTCGTCAATGCGCCACTCATCTTCCCCGACGACAAGATGCTGGAGAACACGTGGGGCTTCATGAGCCTCAACGACCAGCAGGAGATCGAGTACGAAAGGGACTGGTCCGATGTCACATCTGGCTGAGGAGACGGAGGCCGCCCCGCCGGCTGCCGCCAGCGGCGGCGACGGCCTGGAGCTGCGCGGCCTGACCAAGGACTTCGGCGCCTTCAAGGCCGTGGACGACCTCGACCTCGACGTACCCAGCGGCTCGTTCTTCGCGCTGCTCGGACCCTCGGGCTGCGGCAAGACCACGACCCTGCGCATGGTGGCGGGGCTCGAGACGCCGACCTCGGGCACGATCCGGCTGGCCGGCCGCGACATCACCTTCGAGAAGCCCTACCGGCGCCCGGTCAACACCGTCTTCCAGAACTACGCGCTCTTCCCCCACCTCGACATCTTCGAGAACGTCGCCTTCGGCCCCCGCCGCCGCAAGGAGTCCGGCGTCGATGAAGACGTCCACCGGATGCTCGAGCTGGTCGAGCTGAGCAGCCAGGCCCGCAAGCGGCCGATGCAGCTCTCGGGTGGGCAGCAGCAGCGGGTGGCGCTGGCGCGGGCCCTGATCAACAAGCCCGAGGTGCTGCTCCTCGACGAGCCGCTCGGCGCGCTCGACCTCAAGCTGCGTCGCCAGATGCAGATCGAGCTCAAACGCATCCAGACCGAGGTCAGCACGACGTTCATCCACGTCACCCACGACCAGGAGGAGGCCATGACCATGGCCGACACCATCGCGGTGATGAACGCCGGGGTGATCGAGCAGATGGGTGCGCCCGACGAGCTCTACGAGAACCCGCGGACGACGTTCGTGGCCAACTTCCTGGGCCAGTCCAACCTGATCGGGGGCACGATCACCTCCCGCGACAGCGACGTGACTACGGTCGACATGCAGGGCATCACGGTGACGGTGCCGCGCGAGCGCACCCACGCCGAGGGCGACCGCGGCTGGGTCGGGATCCGTCCCGAGAAGGTCCTGATCGGTGACGAGGGCGAGGCCCTCGACGCACCCGGCAACACGATCCCCGGTGGCGTGGTCACCGACGTCAGCTTCGTCGGCGTCAGCACGCAGTACCTCGTCCGCATGCCGTGGGGCCAGGAGATCCAGGTCTTCGAGCAGAACACCGGCCGGCGCCGGATCTTCCGCTACGGCGACAAGGTCGAGCTCTCGTGGCGTCCGGAGTACGCGTTCCTGCTCGACCACGAGCAGGATGCGGCGGCCGGCTCCCAGATCGACGACGAGTGACCCGCCGGCATGAGTGAGACCATCCGCAAGAAGGGCCGGACCGGTTACGTCCTGCTGGCCCCCGCGATGCTGTGGCTCGCTCTGTTCTTCCTGATCCCGTTCTACTCGCTGCTGGCGGCGAGCCTGTTCAACAAGGGCGGCTCCGACTTCCGGGGCTACTCCATGGTCTACGAGTGGAGCAACTACGCCGACGTGCTCAAGGCCTACTGGCCGCAGATCGTGCGGTCGTTGGTCTACGGCGGGATCGCGACGCTCCAGTGCCTGGTCCTCGGCTACGTGCTCGCCTACGCGATCGCGTTCAAGGCCGGCCGCTGGAAGAACCTCATGCTGGTGCTGGTGATCGCGCCGTTCTTCACCAGCTTCCTGGTCCGCACGCTGTCGTGGAAGCTGATCCTGTCCGACAACGGCGTCGTGGTGAACACCCTGCAGTTCTTCCACATCCTCGGGCCCACCGGTCACCTGCTCTACACGCCGTTCGCGGTCGTGATGGGACTGACCTACAACTTCCTGCCGTTCATGGTGCTGCCGCTGTTCGCCAGCATCGACAAGATCGACTACCGGCTGATCGAGGCCGGCGGTGACCTCTATGCCAACCCGGTGGTCGGGTTCTTCAAGGTGACCTGGCCGCTCTCGCTGCCTGGTGTCATCTCCGGCACCCTGCTGACCTTCATCCCCGCGGTCGGCGACTACATCAACGACCAGCTGCTCGGGTCCACCCAGACCCGGATGATCGGCAACACGATCCAGGCGCTGTTCACCGAGGCCAACGACTACCCGGCCGCTGCGGCCCTGTCGGTGATCTTGATGTCGATGATCGTCGTGCTCGTGTTCATGTACGTGAAGTTCGCCGGGACGGAGGACCTGCTGTGAGGTGGTTGCGCAGTCACCTGGTGCTCCTCCTGGGCATCCTGGTGCTGATCTACACCTTCGTGCCCATCGCCATCGTGGTGATGATGAGCTTCAACAAGCTCCCGAGCGAGCAGTCGAAGATCTACAAGTGGAACACGTTCACCCTGCAGAACTGGCTGCATCCCTGCGCCGACCCGAGCATGTGCACCGCGCTGAAGACCAGCGTCGAGATCGGCCTGCTGGCCACGTTCGGCGCGACCGTCCTCGGCACGCTCGCTGCGTTCGCGCTGGTGCGCCACCAGTTCGTGGGCCGGTCGGGCACCAACGTGCTGATCTTCCTGCCGATGGCCGCTCCCGAGATCGTGATGGGCTCCTCGCTGCTGGCGTTGTTCGTGGCCGCCGGCTTCGCGGGGCAGCTGGGCTTCTGGACCATCCTGATCGCCCACATCATGTTCTGCCTGTCGTTCGTGATCGTGACCGTGCGGTCCCGGCTGGCCGGGCTCAGCGACACCCTCGAACAGGCGGCGGCCGACCTCTACGCGACGCCGCAGCAGGCCTTCTGGAAGGTCACGTTCCCGCTGGTCTTCCCCGGCATCCTGGGTGCGGCGCTGCTGGCGTTCTCGCTGTCGTTCGACGACTTCATCATCACCAACCTCAACGCCGGCACCACCACGACGTTCCCGATGTACGTCTGGGGCGTCTCGCGGCGCACCATCCCGATGCAGATCAACGTCGTCGGCACGATGATGCTGATCATCTCAGTGGTGATCGTGGTCGGCGGCGAGGTCCGCAACCGTCGTCGGATGCGGGCGCTCGCCGGCCCGCAACCGGTCCGCCCCGACTCCGTCGTGGCCGCGGCCGGCGCCCGCTCGACCGCCGGTCACCTCGACGCCGTCTGAGCCGAGGGGCTGGCGGGATACCCGGTTCACCGGGTATCCCGTCACTTCTCGAGTGTTGCAACGCTCGAGAAGTGACAGGAGTGGCTCAGCGGTGTGACAGATGTGACGACGCCGCGGCCCCCGCCAGTGGCGGCCGCGGCGTCGAAGATCGAAGATCGAACGGTCGGGCTGGGCCCTCAGATGAGCGTGCCGGCCTCGGTCAGGACACTGCGCAGGATCTGCTCGATCTCGTCGAAGTGCTCCTGGTCGCAGATCAGCGGGGGAGCGAGCTGGACGACGGGGTCGCCCCGGTCGTCGGCGCGGCAGTAGAGGCCCGCGTCGTACAGGGCCTTGGACAGGAACCCGCGGAGGAGCTTCTCGGACTCCTCGTCGTTGAAGGTCTCCTTGGTGACCTTGTCCTTGACCAGCTCGATGCCGAAGAAGTACCCGTCGCCGCGCACGTCGCCGACGATCGGCAGGTCCTTGAGCTTCTCCAGCGTCGCGCGGAACGCGGGCTCGTTCTCGCGGACGTGCTCGTTGATCTTCTCCTTCTCGAAGATGTCGAGGTTGGCCAGCGCGACCGCCGTCGAGACCGGGTGGCCGCCGAAGGTGTAGCCGTGGAGGAAGGTCTCGGTGCCCGACAGGAACGGCTCCATCAGCCGGTCGGTCGCGATCATCGCGCCCAGCGGCGCGTACCCGGAGGTGATGCCCTTGGCGCAGGTGATCATGTCGGGCTGGTAGCCGTAGCGCTCGGCGCCGAACATGTGGCCCAGGCGGCCGAAGGCGCAGATGACCTCGTCGCTGACCAGCAGGACGTCGTACTCGTCGCAGATCTCGCGGACCCGCTCGAAGTATCCGGGTGGCGGCGGGAAGCAGCCGCCGGAGTTCTGGACCGGCTCCAGGAAGACCGCAGCAACGGTCTCCGGGCCCTCGTTCTCGATGGCGACGGCGATCTCGTTGGCAGCCCACAGACCGAACTTCTTCTCGTCGTCCTCGAAGTACGGCGCGCGGTAGTAGTTGGTGTTGGGGACCCGGAAGGTCGACGGCACCAGCGGCTCGAACGGCGCCTTCATGCCCGGCAGGCCGGTGATCGACAGCGCGCCCTGCGGGGTGCCGTGGTAGGCGATGGCACGGCTGATCACCTTGTGCTTGT
>Ga0302322_100000438_pt1 | contig 31915 bp, 22 predicted proteins | sample Fen_T0_2_FD_203757 | JGI IMG/M metagenome (GOLD analysis project Ga0302322, IMG submission 203757) | Peat permafrost microbial communities from Stordalen Mire near Abisko, Sweden - Fen_T0_2 | ecosystem: Environmental > Terrestrial > Soil > Wetlands > Permafrost | place: Sweden: Abisko...
GCCGTTGAGCGTTGGGCGGTCGCACTTGTTCATGAACGTGAAAATCGGCACGCCGCGTCGACGGCAAACTTCGAAGAGTTTGCGTGTCTGTGTTTCCACGCCCTTGGCGGCGTCGATCACCATGAGAGCAGCGTCAACGGCAGTGAGCACGCGGTAGGTGTCCTCGGAAAAGTCTTTGTGTCCCGGAGTGTCGAGCAAGTTGACCGCGTAGCCGGAGTAGTCGAACTGGAGCACGGTCGAGCTGATCGAGATACCGCGTTGCTTTTCGAGCTCCATCCAGTCGGAAGCCGTGGCGCGCTGGTTCTTGCGTGCGGTTACGGAGCCGGCGAGGTGAATGGCGTTGCCGTAAAGGAGGAATTTTTCCGTGAGCGTGGTTTTGCCCGCATCGGGATGTGAGATGATCGCGAAGGTGCGGCGGCGGGCGATTTCGGCGGCGGGCGTCATGAGAAAAACGGTCACCCTACCGGGCGGAGAGCTGCGCACCACACAAATTTTCGGGCGGGTTTTGGTTTACGAGGCGGAGTGAAAGCATGACGGATTGCCAGGGCGTCCGTTTACCGGGCGGTTTTCCTCATGCCGAACCCGATTTTGCCGGTTGTTTTCGTGGGAAATTTACGAGCCACTCGGGGTTGGTGAGGTGGCCGCCTCAATTTAAGCAAATCTAAAACCAAAATCCTAAAGTTTTTCTGAAAACTTCCGTAGATTTTTGGGCATAGATATGATACATGTTTTCGCAGTTACCCACCCCGTCATGGCTATCGCGATCGCTTTTCTAGCCTCATTCTACATCACCGGTGTTTGTTTAATCGTCACCGCCCTCACGGAAAAACCGGAGTGGTTCGAGGACGAAAACGGTGAACTGCACTACGTGCCGCACGCTCAATAAAGAGCCGGTGTCGTTTTTTTAGGCTTCTACCCTCGGCCTGCTGCGCGATGATGCGCAGATGCTGGCTTCGCTAAAACTCAAATCTAACGTCAAAGCGCGTGTGCTCGCGGGTCATCCGTGGGTGTTCGCCAACGAGGTGGAGGCGCTGCTTCCGGCCGAACACGATGGCGAGGTTGTCGAGTGCCGCGATCGCACCGGACGTTTCATCGGCAGTGGTATCTACAACAGCCACTCCCAAATCTGTTGGCGGCGTTTCAGCCGGGATCGCGCCACGCTGGACGAGGCTTTTCTGCGCACCGCCATCGAACGGGCGGTCTCGCGGCGTAGTGGAATGTCCGATACCCGACGACTGATCTGGTCGGAGTCCGACGATTTGCCGGGCTTGGTGGCCGATCAGTTTGGCGATACGGTGGTGCTGCAAATCCAGACGCTCGCAATGGAAAAACGCCGCAGTCTGGTGGCGCAGGTGCTGAGCGATGTGGTGAAGCCGGCTGAGATTGTTTATCGCAATGATGCGCACATCCGCCGTCTTGAAGGATTGCCTTTAGAGGTGTCGACTTTCTCGGGCCGCCCGTGGGAACCACGCTGGGTGAACGTTGGAGGTTTCGATTATTGGACTGATTTGCTCGGCGGACAAAAAACCGGCTTCTATCTCGACCAATGTGCCCAGCATGCGCTTGTCGCGAAATACGCTGCCGGTCGTCGCGTGCTCGACGCGTTTTGTAACCAGGGCTCTTTCGCGCTACATTGCGCTCGGGCGGGCGCGGCCAGCGTGCTCGGTCTCGACAGCGCTGAGGACGCCATCGCTCAGGCAAAACGGAATGCCGAGCGTAACCATGTGAGCGCGGATTTTCAGGTCGCCAACGTTTTCGACTTTTTCAATGCGCCCGAACGCGGCGACTCCAAATGGGATTTGATCGTGCTCGATCCGCCGCCATTCGCGAAATCGAAGAGCGCGCTCGAAGGTGCCTTGCGCGGCTACAAAGAAATCAATCTTCGCGCGTTGAAACTGCTCACGCCAGGCGGCATTCTTGCGACCTACACCTGCTCGCACCACATGCAGGACGCGGAGTTGCGCCAAGTGCTTGCCGGGGCTGCGGCTGACGCGAAGCGCCGCGTGCATATCGCCGAGTTTTGCCACCAGCCGCCCGATCATCCCGTGCTTATAACGATGCCAGAGAGCGAATATCTGCGCGGTTTCGTGCTGCGCGTGGAATAGAAACTGGTACGCGCGCCGTTCTAGAGACGTGAGCGTTTCACAGCGGAGAGTTGCGCTTGCGCTGGTTTGCGTTGTCCTGATCACCTTTTGTCATGCCTGAGCTCGCCTACGCTTCGATTCGCGCTTCGTTGTCCTCGCAACCCCTGTTCGAGGACAAGACCTGGCAGGTTTCGCCCGTCGCTTGGGCGTTGACCGCTGATCAGCACGCGCAACTGGAAGCCATTGGCGCTGCCTGCCTCGAATACCATCAGGCGCTCGAGACCCTTTATCTGCGTTCGGTGGCCGGGAAAAATCTCCTGCGCAACAAGCCGCTGCTCGCGCCGTGGGTCGCCGAATATCTCGACCGGGGGAAGCCGGCTGAACTCGTCCGCCACGCCCGCGATCCGAAAAACCGTGGCGTGTTCCCGACGGTGTTGCGGCCAGACCTATTGCTTACCGAGACTGGTTACGTCATGACCGAACTGGATTCGGTGCCGGGCGGTATCGGACTCACGGCTTTCCTCAATCGGCTTTATGGCGGCGAAGGCGCGACGGTCGACGCGGCAATTGTTGGCACCGGCGACGCGATGATCAGCAATTTCTATGCTTCACTCTCCGCACTGCGGCCGGATCTGCGAAACCCGTTGATCGCGCTTGTGGTGAGCGATGAAGCGGCGACCTACCGGCCTGAGATGCAATGGCTCGCCGAGCAGCTCCAGCTTCAGGGAAGGCGTGTGTATTGCCTCGATCCTGATAATCTTTTCCCCCTCGGCAGCACGCTGTGTTTCGACGTCGACGGCAACCCGGAAAAGATCGATGTGCTCTACCGGTTTTTCGAGCTGTTTGATCTGACGAACATTCGTACGGCGAAATTCATCTTCGAGTCCTGGCAGGCCGGTGAACTCGCGGTCGCGCCGCCGATGCGTGCGTTTCAAGAGGAGAAATTAGGTCTCGCGCTTTTTCATCATCATTTACTCGCCGATTTCTGGACCGAGACGCTGAGTAAAGGTTCGTTTAAGTTATTGAAGCAACTGATCCCGCCTTCGTGGATCATGGATCCGGCGCCATTGCCGCCGGGCGCAGTGCTCGACGGCCCGCGCGTGGGTGGTCGCAGCTTGACCGACTGGCGCCAGCTGGCCGGCGCATCACAAAAGGAACGTGACCTCATCATCAAGATCAGCGGCTATCATGAAACGGCGTGGGGTGCGCGCAGCGTCGTGCTGGGCAGCGATTGTTCGCGTGAAGAATGGCAGACAGGCATTGATCATGCGGTGGCGGATGCAGCGACGAGTCTACACATTCTGCAGGAGTACAAGAAACCCCTGCGTGTAAAGCACCGGCTCTATGACGCCGCGCAGCAGGTTCGTGAGGCCGATGGACGCCTGCGCTTGTGCCCGTACTATTTCAATCTCGGGGGTAAGGCCGTGTTGAGCGGTGCGCTCGCGACCTTCTGCCCGCCTGACAAGAAAATCATCCACGGCATGCAGGACGCAGCGCTGTTGCCGTGCCGGGTTGTGGGATAGAAAACCCGCGAAGATCGTCTCAACTTCGGTCAGCGGCGATGACTGAAGGCCGAGTGGTCGATCGGCTTGGCGTGGTCGAAAGCCAGTTGCCTTGGACGCTAGGGGGAACCCCTGCGAGCGCGTACTTGGGCGGCCACCTTTTGTGCCGTTACTAGCTAAAGCAGGTGAAGGCATCCTGCGTATTTTGCGTCCTTTATCCGTGTGGACCGTGTGAAGAACCCCAACAAAAATTTCCAGGCTGATCAGGCGCCGCATTGGGGCGAGGGGTAGAGGCGCGTACGCCAGCACCGTCGGGCAAACTTCCCATGACCGCCAAAATAGAAACGCTGCGATGGGGGTTGCACAGCCCGCGTCTGACGACGGGGCTATTATTGGCCGTGCTGACCGGCGGTGCGCTTTTGGCCTGGTGGTCAGTTCGGCAGGCGGACCAAGAGATGCGTGCCACCTTACTGCAGGAGGCGAGGATGGTTGTGCAGGCGGTCAATGTTGAAAGCCTACGCGCGTTTACCGGCACGCAGGCGGATGAGGGTTCGCCGGACTACCAACGGCTAAAAGAGCAGTTGGTCGCGTTGCGAGCCGCCAATCCACAATATCGGTTTGTATATCTCTTGGGGCGCAAGCCCGACGAGTCGCTTTTCTTTTATGTCGATAGCGAGCCGGTCGGTTCGAAAGACTATTCCTGGCCCGGACAGATTTACGGCGAAGCCACCGACACCGAACGCCGTGTCTTCGCCACCCGGACGGCTGAGGTGGAAGGGCCTTCCTCCGATCGCTGGGGCACGTGGGTCTCGGCGTTGGTTCCGGTTCTCGATCCGCAGACGGCCATGTACGGGCTTGCCACGCCACGCGACGCGCAAGCGATGGTTCGTAAGGCGATCGAATTCTATCACAAGAATGGAAGGGGGCGCCTGCTTGAGGAAATCAACAATCCCCGCGGAGAATTTCGCCGTGGCGACCTCTATGCCTTTGCCTATGATCGCAAGATCACCTGGCTGGCCCATCCGATCACCCCGGCACTGGTCGGCCAGAACTGGATCGATCGAAAGGACTGGTCGGGCGGGAAATATTTCCGTCGGGAGATTCAGCAAGTGGCCCTCGGCGGACACGGCTGGGTTGAATTCGAATACCTAAACCCGCTCAACGGGCAGCATGACCACAAGACCACTTTTGTCGAAGGCGTGGACGACCTGATTATCTGCTCCGGCGCGTACAAGGGAGACGGCGAAATTTGCGCTGTGCTGGGCATGGATGTGGATGGTCGTACCTGGGGCCGGCAACTGGTTTGGTCTGCACTATTGCCCACGTTCCTTACGCTCGCCGTTGCAATAATTCTGGTAATTGGTTCGGCATTGCTTGGCCGGCGCGCCCAGCAGGCAGGGGCGTCGCCGAGATGGATGTGGAATATCGAACCGGCGATGGCGGCGGCAACCGGGCTCGTCTTGACCTTGGTCGTCAGCTGGATCGTGTACCGGCGGGAAACCAATGACCGCAACGAGGCTTTTCAACAACTGGCTGCCAGCCGGACCGCAGCGGTTGCCAACACGCTCCACGATATCCGCGTCGCTGAGGTCGAGAGCCTCGCGCGTTTCTATGAATGCAGCGAGCAGGTGACCACCGAGGAGTTTCAGCGGTACGCAGGGTATCTGGAAAAAAATCCGGCGGTGTTGGGGTGGGCGTGGGTTTCCGCGGTGTCTGCCGCCGACCGTGCCCAATACGAGGCGGACAATCGGTCTGCGGGTAGCAGCAGATTTGGGATTTGGCAAAAGGACGAGCAGGGGAAACCGATACCCGCCTCCGACCGCCCTTTCTATTATCCCGTTAGCCAGGTTGCGCCGCTGTCGGTTAATGCTCATGCCTTGGGTTTTGATCAAGGCTCTGAGCCGCAACGACGCGCGGCGTTGGAAACGGCGATGCGCACCGGTCTGCCGACCTCCACCGGCTTGATCGATCTGGTGCTGGAAACGAATACGCAAAAAGGCATCTTGGTTTATCGCCCGGTCTTCGATGGCGCTGGCCACGCTCATCTGCGTGGTTTCGCCCTGGCGGTTTTGCAACTCGGGGCGTTGTTGAAGCGAGGGGCCCCGGATGGTTCGGCCTTGATGGACTTCTCTCTCGTGCGTTCGGACGGCACCTCTGAATTACTCGCTACCACAAATACGACCGAGACCCAGACCATGGAGGGGCTTTCGGTGACCCGTCCGATTTTCGCGTTTGGGAAAGTGTTCACAGTGACGGCGCACGCCGGACCGGAATTCGAACGCTTGTATCCGGTTCAGGGAGGGTGGCTGGCTGGTGTGTCGGGTGGCGGACTCACGATCGCCTTGGCGATCGTGATTGGCTTGGTGCTTCACCGACGGGAGGAACTCGAACGCCTGGTACTGAAACGAACTAGCGAATTGCAGGAAAGTGAGCAGGCCTACCGCGATCAGTTTGCCCGGAACTCCGCGGTGATGCTTCTGGTCGATCCTCATGACGGGGCGATCGTCGATGCCAATGCTGCGGCCGCCGCATTTTACGGTTATCAACGCGACCGGTTGCTGGCGCTGCGCATCATCGACATCAACCTACTGCCGGCGCACGAGGTGCGTCGGGCCTATTCCTCCATCGGGCAGGACCAAGGGCGGCAGTTCGTGTTTCAACATCGCCTCGCGGACGGCTCGTTTCGGGATGTCGAGGTCTCCGCCAGCCGCATCCAATTCGGGGATCGCGTCATATTGCACTCGATCATCTTTGACATCACGGCCCGCAAGAAGGCCGAGCACGAAAAAGCTGCGCTGGCTCGGCAGTTGGAGGGAGTCAACGCTATGCAGGAAATGCTTTTGCAGCCGACCCCGCTTGATGCCAAACTATCCAGTGTTGCTGATGGTGTGGTTCGGTATTTCAACGCCGATTTTTGCCGCATCTGGATTATTCGTCCGGGCGATTTATGCGGGCAGGGTTGCCGGCATGCCGAAGCGAGGGACGGCGAGCACTTGTGCCAAAGGCGGGACAAGTGCTTACATCTGCTGGCAGGTGCGGGCCGTAACACACATTTGAAAAAAGGGCATGGGCGCGTACCGCTCGGCTGTTACAAGATCGGGCAGATCGCGTCGGGCGAGGAGCACAAGTTTCTAATCCAGGATGTGGCGAACGATCCCGATGTTCAAGATCGCGACTGGGCTCGCGGTCTGGGGTTGGTGTCCTTCGCGGGTTATCAACTCCGGGTCCCGGGGGGTGAATCGATCGGAGTGCTGGGTTTCTTCTCGAAGCATCCGATTTTACCTCCTGAAGACACCATGCTCGACGGACTGAGCACGGCAGTGGCGCTCACGGTTCAGCAGACGATGGCGAAAGAAGCGCTGCAGCGCGCGAATGAGGAGCTGGAGCTCCGCGTGCAGGACCGAACCATCGAACTTACCCAAGCCAATGACGCCATGCGAGGCGAAATCTCCGAGCGTCGCAAGGCGGAGGCGGCTCGTCTCGAAGCGCAGGCGGAGCGTGACGCTGCCGAAGCACAGCTTCGACAGGCGCAGAAACTCGAGGCGATCGGTCAACTCGCGGCGGGCATTGCCCACGAAATCAACACGCCGGCCCAGTTCGTCAGCGACAACACCCATTTCGTCCAACAATCGTTCAAAATCATTACCGATGTCCATTCGTTGTACGACGAGATGCTTGAGGCGGTGAAAACCAACACCATCACGCCGGATCTCGTGAGCCGGGTCGAAGCCGGAACTGCGGCTGGCGATCTTGTCTACCTGTTCAAAGAGATTCCAGAGGCAATCGGCCAGACGCTGGAGGGCATCGCCCGTATCTCCAAGATCGTCTGTGCGATGAAGGAGTTCTCTCATCCCGGCAGCAAGTTCAAGGGTCCGGCAAACTTGAACAAAGCCATCGAAAGCACCGCGACCGTGGCGCATAACGAGTGGAGGTATGTGGCAGATTTGAAACTGGATCTCGATCCGGAATTGCCGCTGGTGATGTGTTTCGTTAGCGATTTCAATCAGGCCGTGCTCAATCTGATCGTCAACGCGTCCCACGCGATCGGCGACGTGATTCAAAAAACGCCCGGCGCCAAAGGAACGATCACGGTCAGCACGCGGCGCGAAGGTGAAGCGGCAGTGGTGCGCGTGAGCGACACCGGGACGGGCATTCCGGAGGAGATCCGTCCGCGGATGTTCGAGCTGTTTTTCACGACCAAAGGGGTAGGCAAAGGCACCGGCCAGGGGCTCGCGATGGTCTACAGCGCGATCGTCAAACGCCATGGCGGTACAGTGACTTTTGAGAGTGAAGTCGGCAGGGGCACGACGTTCATCCTACGACTCCCGCTCGAACCAGTTCTGGCAGTCCAAGAGGTGAAGGCATAGCCAGCGCGGTTTCTGGCGGCACCGGCTTTGGTCGGGCGCGAAAGGGCGAGGTTTAAGCGGTTCCGGGAAATGCCCGGGACGGTCGGATTTATTTCATGGCCGACGCGGAGTCGTCAGCAAGTTTAGCCGATTCAGGAAGGTTCGGCTCCCGGGTCCGCGGTGTCCGGCGTTGGATGGCGAAACCGGGAGGAAGTTCGGTGATGTCCGTGGCGATGAGGCGTGGGCCGTTTTCAGTGTCGACCAGTGTGCAGGTGGCTTCGATCGCTACACCGGTGGAAGGCAAATTCTCCAAGCCAGGAGCGTCTAGTGGGTAGGAGGTTTCAGTGCCGAGTAAGCGGGGGAACCAAAGTTTACCGGGAAGATATATGCCACGAATTTCGAAACTGGTTTTGTTTTTCGCCAGTTCCACGGTGCGTTCGGAGAGTTCACGCTGGTCCAGCCATTTCCCTTTTTCCAATTCGAGGCCGTCCTCAGGCAGCGATGCCTTGATCCCGCCGGTCGAGCTGATTCGGCCGAACTCCCGCCAGGCCAGGTCGCTCTCGGATGTGATCGAGGATGTGTCGTTCTTGACGAGGCGCTGCGACGTGATTGTGCCGTGATCGACGATCAGGAAAAGATCCTCTTCGTAAACCGACGCGAAACCGGTGTTCACTTGGGCGATAATCTCGCCTCGCGCCACACGGAGCACGCCTGAAAACCAGTCAGCGATGATCGGTCCGTCTTTGCCAAAGAGGGGCTGAAGAGGGATGGCGATGGATTGTTCCTCGAACGAGTCGTCTTTCGCCCAGATCTCGTGGCGCTCGATCTGGAGCAGACAGAGTTTATTCTCGATGATCTCCCAATCGCCGATGTATCCGCGCCAGCAGGACCAACTCGTCTGGGAAAAAGCTTCAGGTCGCGGATGCTGCGCACTCCAATATTCTTCGAGCGGCGTGGCCATCAGATGCTCCGCCTTTCCGTCAATGCGCAGCTTGTCTGGCGTCTGCGCGGCGGCGAAAAGTAGCGATGGAGACAGGAAGATTAGGAGAAAGAAGAAACGTTTCATGGTGGCCGGGCGACAAAGGATTATTTCGGCCTTTGTCTGCGCCGGTTAAGGGCAGCAGTTGGTTACGTTGTCCTGAACCTTTTTTTTACCGCCCGAACGGCAACTTTGGCCTCTGCCTGGGTAAAAACGCCTAGGGGTGTTGGGGGGCATCAGGCCCGGGGCATCAGGCCCCGGCCTTTCGGCCATTGAACTGGGCGCACCGAGACATCCGCTACTACAAGAAAGGAATTCCTGTCCTGGCAGCGACAGAGTGACCGTAACTTCCTGGATTTATTCTCGTCTGAATTGCATGCATACTTCGTTCGATTTGGCACCTCTCTTGGTTCAGGAAAAAAACCAGGCACGGACGCCGGTTCGGATCGGGATAGAAACCGTTATCACGGCTATGCCACGGCGGAGCGAATCAATGGAGGTCTTCGTGAAGCGTCTGGCTGAAGAGGTCGGCGACCACGGAGCGGCGGTTCTAATGCTGATGATTTATGGGGCGGTCGAGCTGAGTTCCGAAGTCGAAGGCGCACTTTGGCGTCATTTCGAAGAGGGAGTTTTTCCAGTGTTTTGGGTGGAAGGCGCGAGTTGTACCGGCGAAAAGATCGCTGGCGTTCAGGCTTTCGTGGTTGGGAAAACGGTCGAATTACAGCGGCTTACGGTTGGCGGTCGGGTCGTCGGGACGGTGTTTAGTGACGGAGGAGCCCGGCATTGCCTGTTGGGCGGGATCTTGCCGCCAAATCTGACGCTAGCGCGGCCGGAGCAGGTGCGGGAACTTTTCGCCGACGCGACGAGCGCCCTCGCGGGTGCAGGATTTAGCTACGGTGACTTGGCGCGGACCTGGTTCTACAACAACAATATCCTGGCTTGGTACGATGATTTTAATCACGTGCGTACAGGATTCTACCGGAGTCAGCACTTTGCCACAGGATCGCTGCCGGCGAGCACGGGCATCTCGGCGCGTAATCCACGCGGCGCGGCGCTGACCTTTGGTGGCTGGGCGGTGGTTCCTAATTCGTCTGATGCGACGGTGCGTGAAGTGGCTTCGCCGCTGCAATGCCCGGCACCTGCATATGGCAGCTCATTCAGCCGGGCGATGGAGATTGTATCCGGCGGCCGGAGACGGGTGCTGGTCTCTGGTACCGCGAGCATTGCGCCGGGTGGAAAAACCGTGTGGCTGGGCGACACGGCCAAGCAGATCGAGCTTTCGATGGATGTCGTTGAGGCGATTCTGAAATCGCGTGGTCTGGGCTTTGGCGATGTGACGCGCGCTACGGCGTATTTTAAGCATGCGGTCGACCTCCAACTTTTCGAAAACTGGTGTGCCCGCCGTGAGCTCACCAAAATGCCAGTCATACCGGTGCACAGCGACATCTGCCGTGACGAACTGTTGTTCGAAATTGAGCTGGACGCCTGTGTGAGCGGTTGAAAAGAAAACGAGGAGTCATTGGGAGCGTAGGGACATTGGAACGGAAGGCAGGCCATTAGTCTCTCCTCCGCCGATTCCGAGTTCCTGCGTTCTAGATTTGGCAATTCCTCGTTTTGAGTTGAAAAACGCGCCGATCCGCATCCTTCGTATGGCAACCTCGTTTAGGCGAGCCCGGAGCTCCGGGCTGAGAGTGGGGCAAGATCGGCCCCTAAAGTCTTCGAACCTGATGCGCTTAACACCGCCGTAGGGAAAACAGGAACCGTGCGCTAAAAGCGATGGATCTTGCGACCTGATCGGTGGAGCCGGGCGCGCAACTTAACTCTACACATGCCAACCTCCCAATCCGCCAACGGCTCCGCTGGCCATCGCTGTTTCCCGGCTTCGCGCCGCGTTTATCTTGAAGGCTCGCGCCCCGATTTGCGCGTGCCGGTGCGCGAGATCGATCTGACGCCGACGCGTCTGCCCAACGGCACCGAGGTGGCCAACGATCCGGTGCGCGTCTACGACACGGCCGGCGCGTGGGGCGATCCGGCCTTTCACGGTGACGTGACGCAGGGCGTGCCGCCGATCCGTGCGGCGTGGATTAGCGAACGCGGCGACGTCGAAGTGGTCGCCGCCCGCGTGGTGAAGCCGATTGACGATGGTTATCTATCGGAAAAGCACCGCGTCCAAGCTGAGCAAGAAGGGAAACGCAATCCATTGAGGCCGTTTGACCGCGCCGCGCGCACGACCCTTCGCGCCAAGTCCGGCGCGTGTGTCACGCAGATGCACTACGCGAAAAAAGGCATCATCACGCCGGAGATGGAGTACGTGGCGGTTCGCGAAAACATGCGGCTGCAGAGCGCTCGCGAATTGCTGGAGATGACCGAAAAAGGACCGCGCAACTCACTTTGGCGGCAGCACTCTGGACAGAGCTTTGGCGCGGCGATACCGCGCGAAATCACGCCGGAGTTTGTGCGCAGTGAAGTCGCCCGTGGTCGCGCGATCATCCCGCTGAACATTAACCACCCGGAAGCCGAACCGATGGCTATCGGCCGAAACTTTCTCGTCAAAATCAACACCAACATCGGCAACTCAGCCGTCGCGTCGTCGATCGACGAAGAAGTGGAAAAGATGCGCTGGTCGGTGAAGTGGGGCGGCGACACCTTGATGGATCTTTCGACCGGGAAAAACATCCACCAGACGCGCGAGTGGATTTTGCGCAACTGTCCCGTACCGGTCGGCACCGTGCCGATTTACCAGGCTCTGGAGAAAGTCGGTGGGCGGCCTGAGGAGCTCACCTGGGATATCTTCCGCGACACGCTGATCGAGCAAGCGGAACAAGGCGTCGACTATTTCACGATCCATGCCGGCGTATTGCTGCGGTACATACCGCTGACGGCGCGGCGCATGACCGGCATCGTTTCCCGCGGTGGCTCGATCATGGCGAAGTGGTGTCTTTCGCACCACCAGGAAAATTTCCTCTACACGAAGTGGGACGATATCTGCGAAATCATGGCGGCTTACGACGTTTCGTTTTCGATTGGCGATGGGCTGCGTCCCGGTTCGATCGCGGACGCGAACGATGACGCCCAGTTCGGCGAGTTGCTCACGCAGGGCGAGCTCACGACCCGCGCCTGGAATTTCGGCGTGCAGGTGATGAATGAAGGTCCGGGGCATGTGCCGATGCACATGATTCCGGAGAACATGACCAAGCAGTTGGAGTGGTGTCACGAGGCGCCGTTTTATACACTCGGGCCGCTCACGACCGATATCGCACCCGGCTACGATCATATCACGAGCGCCATCGGCGCGACCATGATCGGCTGGCACGGCTGTGCGATGCTTTGCTACGTTACCCCTAAGGAACATCTCGGTTTACCCGACAAGGAAGATGTCCGCGCTGGCGTCATCGCCTATAAGATCGCCGCGCACGCCGCCGATCTCGCGAAAGGCCATCCCGCTGCGCAATACCGCGACAACGCGCTCTCGAAGGCACGCTTCGAATTCCGCTGGGAAGATCAATTCAACCTCGGCCTCGATCCGGAGAAAGCACGCGAGTTTCACGACGCGACTTTACCACAGGATAGCGCTAAAACGGCGCACTTTTGCTCGATGTGTGGCCCGCAGTTTTGCTCGATGAAGATCACCGAGGATGTGCGAAAGTTTGCCGATGCACAGGGCGTCGATGAAACGCAGGCGGTCGTCGCGGGCTTGCACGCCAAAGCAGAGGAGTTTCGCAAGCTGGGTGGCGAAATCTACAATTCACCAAAATAAAATACGGGTTGCGCTATGACGATTCGCGTAAACGACAAACCGCGCGCTGTGGCTGACGCCTCGATGTTGGCGCATCTGCTTGGTGAACTCGGCCTGGTCGAGCGCCTCGGCGTGGCGGTGGCGGTGAACGACCTGGTCGTGCCCCGTGCGACCTGGTCATCGCGTGCACTCGCCGAGGGCGATCGCGTGCTTGTGATCCAAGCGACTCAAGGCGGATGAAACTCGTCGTCATATCGCCCGAGTTCGACGAGCCGCGTGAACACGCGGTGTTAGCCGAACTATTCGCTGCTGGTCTAGAGCGGTACCATCTACGAAAGCCGCAATGGTCGCGCGAAAAACTGGCGGCCTGGCTGCGCGAAATTCCACGCGCAAACCGGCCGCGTATTGTCCTGCATCAGCATCATGAACTGGCGATCGAGTTCGGTCTCGGTGGAGTGCATTTCAAAGATACATCGGCTGAATCAAAATCTGCATTGGTTCAATGGGCTGGTTTTACCAGCCGTTCTTGTCACGACTTCGCGACGTTGAGCGGGTTACTTGGACGTTACGCCGCCGTGTTTTTGAGCCCGGTGTTTCCTTCGATTTCCAAGCAAGGTTATCGGCCGAAAATGGCACTCGCTTCCATCGCCGAACAGCTGGCCCGTCGGACCGAAGGGGAACGCAAAACCGAGGTCATTGCCTTGGGTGGTGTTACGCCAGCGAATGCCGCGTCCTGTGCTGAACTTGGCTTCGACGGTGTCGCTGTTCTTGGCGCGATCTGGCTGGCTGAGCAGCCACTGAAAGTTTTCGAACAACTTCAACAATCAATCACTACCTATGCCGCTGGAACCTCATAAGTATTCGGTGATGTGTATAACGCAGGACGGTCTCGCGCTTTCGCACGAGGATCAGGCGGAGCGTTTGTGCGAAGCGGGTGCGCGGTGGATCCAATTGCGGATGAAAAACGCGACGCCAAAGGACTGGATAAATACGGCCTGTGCGGTGGTTGCGGTTTGTCGCGAGCACGGCGCCATCTGCATCGTTAACGATAGTGTTGATGTAGCGATTGCCGCAGCGGCTGATGGCGTGCATCTCGGCAAGGAAGACGAGAACTGGCGTGAGGCGCGGCGTCGCATGGGCCGCAACATGTTGCTTGGCGGAACGATCAACGATGAGAAACAAGCCCGACGTGCGATCACGGCGAACTGCTTGGACTACGTTGGCGTGGGTCCGTGGCGATTTACTGAGACGAAGAAAAATCTCTCGCCTGTGCTCGGGCCGGCCGGAGTGCGCTTGCTGGTTGCAATGGTGGATGGCCTGCCTGCCTGGGTGATCGGTGGCATCGAGCCGGCTGATCTGGCCGACGTGCGCGCGACCGGGGCCAACGGCGTGGCGGTAGCCTCTGGTTTGTTCCGTGGCGGACGAGTGGAGACCAATTTCAAAACCTACGCTGCTGCCTGGGCGGGGGAAGCGGTTTAAAACCATTTGTTACCACTATGAGTAAAGCTCCTCTCATCATCGCTGGCGTTGAACTTTCCTCGCGGCTTTTTCTTGGCACCGGCAAATATAGCTCGGGTCTCGTCATGGCCGAAAGCCTCGCCGCCTCCGGCACGGAGCTCGTCACGGTTGCGCTCCGCCGCGTCCGCACCGACGGAGCTCCGGACGAAATTCTCTCGCAATTGGATCGGGCGCGCTACCGGCTGATGCCGAACACCTCGGGGGTGCGCGATGCGAAAGAGGCCGTGCTCGCGGCTGAGCTTGCACGCGACGCGCTCGAAACAAACTGGGTGAAGCTCGAAATCCACCCGGACCCGAAATACTTGATGCCCGATCCAATCGAGACGCTCAAAGCCGCGCAAGAATTGGTGAAGCGCGGCTTCGTCGTGCTGCCGTACGTGCATGCCGACCCGGTGCTTTGCAAGCAGCTCGAAGACGCTGGCTGTGTGGCCGTCATGCCGCTGGCCGCGCCGATTGGCAGCAACCGTGGCCTCGAGTCACGGGTATTTCTTGAGATTATTATCGCGCAGAGCAACGTGCCGGTCGTGATCGACGCCGGACTCGGCACGCCTTCGCACGCGGCGGCGGCAATGGAATTAGGTGCAGACGCCGTTTTGGTAAACACCGCGATTGCTGCGGCGGCTGATCCTGTTGCGATGGGGCGCGCATTTCGGCTCGGAGTTGAAGCGGGCCGGCTCGCGTTTGAATCCGGCCTCGCCGCGCACTCGGTGAAGCCTTTTGCGCAGGCGACATCGCCGTTGACCGCATTTCTTTCTGAGGTGAGCGCATGAGCTTCGTCGACCTTTGGCAGCAAACCGATTTCGCGCAGGCGAGCCGTGCGATTCAGGGCAAGACCGCGGCTGATGTGCGCCGCGCCTTGGGTCGCGTCGGCGCCGGACTTGATCTGGACGATTTGCAGGCGTTGTTGTCGCCGGCGGCGGTGCCGTTTCTCGAAGAGATGGCGCAGCTAAGTCACCACCGCACGGTCGAACGCTTCGGTCGCACGATGCAGATTTTCGCGCCGCTCTATCTCACGAACGTTTGTCACAACGTCTGCACTTACTGTGGTTTTAGTGCGCAGAACAAAATCCCGCGGAAGATTCTCAACGACGACGAGATTCGCGCTGATGCGGAAGTGCTGAGCAGCCGAGGCATCGAACACGTACTTTTCGTGACCGGTGAATCGAAGCTTGCGGGGCGCGAGTATTTCTCGAACGCGTTGCGAATTCTACGTCCCTACTTCGCTAACCTCTCCATGGAGGTTCAGCCGGTGAGCGAGGAAGATTATGCGACGCTGGCGCGAGAAGGGTTGAGTGCGGTGATCGTTTTTCAAGAGACGTACGATCCCGCCGCTTACGCACACTATCACCTGAAAGGGCCGAAGGCCGACCTGGCTTATCGCCTTGAAACGCCTGACCGCCTGGGACGCGCCGGGTTGAAAAAGATTGGCCTCGGTGCACTGTATGGCCTGAGCGATTGGCGGACCGACGCGTGGTTCCTCGGGCTCCATCTGCACTATCTAGAGAAACGGTATTGGAAAACTCGTTACAGCGTGTCCTTTCCTCGGCTGCGACCACACGCGGGTGCCGAGATTGCCATCACGCCGTCAAGCGAACGCGATCTTGTGCAGGCGTTTTGCGCCTACCGGCTTTTCAGTCGCGAAGTGGAGTTGACGCTTTCGACGCGGGAAAGCCCGAATTTCCGCAACCATGCAATAAAACTAGGCGTGAACTCGATGAGTGCCGGCGCGCGTACGAATCCTGGCGGCTACGCTTCGGAACCTGATTCGCTCGAACAATTCAAGATCGGTGACGAACGCTCCAGTGACGAGGTCGCCGCCTACCTACGCAGCCAAGGTTACGAACCGGTCTGGAAAGACTGGGACCCGGCGTACGATGCACAGACTATTTCAGCATGATTATTTTTGAACCACAGAGACACGGAGGACACCCTGGAGTGGCTTTAAGCGCTCTGTGTGCTCGGTGTCTCTGTGGTTCATTTTGATTTATGGTTTTCTCTTCGGACGAACTTTCACGTTATGCCCGGCATCTTTCGCTTTCCGGTTTTGGGCCGGAGGCGCAGGAGAAATTGAAACGCGCACGTGTGCTGGTGATCGGCGCGGGCGGGCTCGGTTGTCCGGCGTTGTTGTATCTAGCGGCGGCGGGAGTCGGGCGAATCGAAATTGTCGATGCCGATCGGGTTGACGTATCGAATCTTCAACGACAGGTGCTCTACACCCAGGCAGACGTCGGCCAACTCAAGGTTGACGCCGCGGCTCGTCGCTTGCGCGCGCTGAATCCGCTCATCGAAATCGTGCCGCGGGCGGAGCGTTTCGCTCGCGCGAACGCACTGGCGCTCGTGCAGGCGTGCGACGTGGTGGTGGACGGATCGGATAACTTCGCGACGCGCTATCTCGTCAATGACGCCTGCGTGATCAGTGGGAAACCGTTTGTCTACGGCGCGATTCATGGCTTCGAAGGGCAGGCGAGTGTCTTCAACTGGCAGGGCGGTCCGACGTATCGTTGTCTTTTCCCCGAGCCACCAGAACCAGGGACGGTGCCTAATTGCAGTGAGGCCGGTGTGCTTGGCGTGTTACCAGGCTTGATCGGCACGATCCAGGCGACCGAGACGATCAAGGTTCTCACCGGCATCGGAGAATCGCTGAGCGGACGTTTGTTGCTCTGGGATGCGCTGGCGATGACGACGCGCATCGTGGTCCTCGCGGCTGATCCGAACCGGCGTGCGATCCACGAGTTGCCGCCCGAGCATTATGGAGAAACTTGTGCAAAGCCTATGGACATGACCTCCGACGAAATCGATGGGCCGGAACTCCGCCGGCGTTTAAACGAAGTTCAACTGATTGACGTGCGTGAGGATTGGGAGCGCGAAGCGGGTGCGATCCTGCCGTCGGCGCACGTTCCGCTGGGGCTTTTTTCGGGAGGCGAAGCGGCAACGGCCTTGGCGTCACTCGACCCTGCGCGGGCGACCGTGGTCTATTGTGCGCACGGCGTGCGCAGCCTGAGGGCGTTGGCGGAATTGCGGGCGCGCTATGGCTTCAAGCAGGCGTGGAGCCTGCGCGGTGGTTACGAAGCGTGGCGAACCGTCTGAGTCGGTCTCTCGCTGACGGCGCGCCTTTGCAGGCGCTAGGAACTATTGACCGTCGATCTTGCGAATGCGGGCGAGGTGTCGACCGCCCTCGAATTCGGTGGCGAGCCAGGTTTTCACGATTTTCAACGCTTCGGCTTCGCTCACGGTGCGTTCGCCAATCGAGAGCACGTTGCCGTCGTTGTGCGAACGGTTCCAGATGGCAATTTGTTCGTTCCAGCAAAGGCCGCAGCGAACGCCTTTGATGCGGTTGGCGACGATGGCTTCGCCGTTGCCCGAACCGCCCAATACGATGCCGCGTTCGAACTGGCCGCTCGCGACGGCCTCGGCGGTCGGCCGGATGAAGTCGGGATAGTCGCAGGCGTCGGTGTTGTAAGTGCCGAAATCGCGCACGGTGTGGCCCTCGGCCAGGAGCATACTTTTGATGCTTTCTTTATACTTAAAACCGGCATGATCGGACCCAATCGCGATGGTGTATGTCTTCATTTGGAGAACTCGTAAATTGTCGGGTTGTCGGTATGGTAGTCTCAGGCCCCGGTCAGCAAACAAAATAAGTTAAGTTGTCATCCCATGAAAACCCATGTCCCAAGCTTCGCCGCGGCGTTGACCGCGTTTATCCTGATTGCAACCGGTTGTTCTACGACCGATTCCCGTGTGAAAAGCCACCAAGCTGCCTTTGACGCTGCGCCCGCCGCGGTGCAGGCAAAAATCCGCGCCGGTCAGATCGAGGTCGGTTTCACGACCGAGCAGGTGACGATGGCTTTGGGCAAACCCGACCGGATCTACACGCGGACGACGGCTCGGGGCACGTCAGACATCTGGGCCTACGCGGATGACAAACCTAGGTTTAGTATTGGCCTCGGCGTGATCGGTGGAGGTGGCTCGACCACGGTCGGCAGTGGCGTGGCCATCGGCACAGGCGGAGACCGCAATGACGACAAGATGCGCGTGATTCTAGAAGGCGGTAAAGTCGTGGCAATCGAGACAAGTGGGCGACGTTGAAGCGTTACTTCGGCCGCCTGGTTTTTATCACCTTCGTTGAATGACGGGTATCGCCTCGCTGCGATGCCCCGGTAAGAGCCGTACGCCATCAAGAAATGGCTGCGGGTTCTAGGCGTAGATTTGCCTCCCATGTTTTTAGCGAATGTGCGTTAGGTGAGGGCTCCTTACCGCAGCGACCTTTTGGAACTGAGTTTTGGCGTGCGTGTTGCGCGGAAGAAGAACTTGGCACTGGAGGCAAGACAGTGTGAGGTAATTTTTGAATTCTATGCCGGCTTTTAGTCACTCTCAGGAAAAAGATTCAGCAGCACTAACACCTCCGCCGGATGCGACGTCTCGCGGGAATATTGTATTGGCTGGAGCGGTTGTGGTGGTGGCGGCGCTGCTGGCCTATCATAACAGCTTTTCCGGACCGTTTGTCTTCGATGACACGGGATCGGTGACCGACAACTCGACGATCCGGCATTTCGGTAGTGCGTTGTTTCCGCCAGCCGCATCGACCATGAGTGGACGGCCCTTGGTCAATCTGACCTTCGCGCTCAACTACACTTTTGGCGGCACCGAAGTGTGGGGCTATCACGCATTCAACTTGCTGATTCACTCGCTGGCGGGCCTTACGTTTTTCGGTGTGCTGCGGAGGACGTTCTTGCGTCCTTCATTCAGCGAGCATTTTCGAGCGCAGGCGCTGCCGCTGGCTCTCACGATTGCTGCAATCTGGACGGTGCATCCGCTGCAAACTGAAGCGGTGACCTATGTTTCCCAGCGGGCCGAATCATTGATGGGGCTCTGCTATTTCTTCACGATCTATGCGTTCATTCGTGGAGTGGATTCGCCGAATAAATGGCACTGGCATGTAGTTTCGGTTGCTGCCTGCTTGTTGGGCATGGCGAGCAAGGAGGTGATGGTTTCGGCTCCGCTGCTGGTGCTGTTGTACGATCGTACGTTTGTCGCGAGAACTTTTCAAAAGGCCCTGGGGAAATCGCCGTGGCTATATGTGGGGCTGGCATGCACGTGGATTTTGTTGGGCTTTCTTGTCCTCAACACAGGCGATCGCAGTGGCACGGCGGGATTCAACACCATGATCACGCCGTGGACATATTTGCTGACGCAATGCCACGCAATCACCCACTACCTCCAACTGGCCGTCTGGCCAAGCCCACTGGTTTTCGATTACGGCAGTGACGTGGTTCAATCGATCGTGGATGTTGTGCTGCCGGCGTCATTTCTACTGGCAATGGGTTTTGGAACAGTGATCGCGTTGCGTTTTTGGCCGATGGCCGGTATTGTTGGCGCCTGGTTTTTTGCGATTTTGGCCCCGAGTTCGAGTGTGGTCGCGGTAGCTACACAGACGATGGCCGAGCACCGCTTTTACCTGCCACTGGCGGCAGTGATTAGTTCGATCGTGATTGGACTATTCGTCTGGCTTGGTCGCCGCAGTCTTTTTGTGTTTGCAGCAGCGGCCGTTGGTCTGATCTGGCTCACGGTCTGCCGTAACGACGATTACCGCAGTGAAGTGTCGATCTGGAGCGATACGGTGGCGAAATATCCGGGCAACGCGCGTGCGCAAAACAATCTCGGCGTTATCTTGGGGAATATCCCCGCGCGAGCGAAAGAAGCGGTTGCTCGGTTCGAGACGGCGTTGCGCCTCAGACCTGATTACGCGGCGGCGCATAATAACTTGGGCATCGTCCTCTGGAAAATCCCCGGGCGATCCAAGGAGGCGATTCAACACTATGAGGCGGCGCTCCGCTATAAAACCGATTACGCCGAGGCGCACAATAACCTGGGTTTAGCTCTGGCTGATATACCAGGTCACACTGATGAAGCGATTGCCCACTACGAGGCCGCGCTACGGATCAATCCCTCGTACGACGAAGCCCACAATAATCTCGGCGCAGTCCTCGCTGGTTTGCCGGGGCGCACGAACGAGGCCATCTCACATTATGAAGCGGCGTTGCGCATTAAACCTGAAGATGCCGAGGCGCACAATAATTTGGGAGCTGTTTTAGCCGAAATCCCGGGGCGCTCGGGCGAGGCGATTGCCCACTGTGAAGCGGCTTTGCGGATCAGGCCTGGTTACGCGGAGGCCCATAACAATCTGGGGCTTGCCCTGGTAAATCAACCGAGTCGGCTGAACGAGGCGATTGCTCACTACGAAGCGGCGTTGCGCATCAACCCAGGTTATGCGAAGGCCCACAACAACCTGGGTTTGGCGCTGGCTGATATACCTGGCCGCGCGGATGAAGCGATTGCCCACTACGAAGCGGCGTTGCGCATCAAGCCCGATTTTGCCAAAGCGCACAATAACCTGGGAATTGTACTGGCAAATACACCGGGGAGATTTCCCGAAGCGAAGGCGCATTTCGAGGCGGCCCTGCAGATCGACCCGAACTACGCCAAGGCACACAATAACCTAGCGAAGATTCTCGCTGAATCGCCCGAGCAAACAAACGAAGCAATCGCCCATTTTGAGGCGGCGTTGCGAAGCAAACCTGATTTTGCTGAGGCGCACAACAGCTTGGGGATTGTCCTGGCGAATACGCCGGGGCGCTTGACCGACGCGAAAGTTCATTTCGAAGCTGCCTTGCGCATTAATCCGGAATTCACCATGGCGCAGCAAAATCTAAAGCTCGTAAATCAGCTGCTCGCGCAGCAATCGGGCACGCCGTAATTGGCTACGACGCTTTCAGGGTGAGGTCGATTGACGACTAGATTTCGGCGTGACCTGAGCGAAGGTCTATCGCGAGACGGTAAGTAGTGGTTTCGCTTGGGTAGGCAGACATAAAAAAGCTCCCCCGGCAAAAGCCGGAGGAGCTTGTAACCCACAAATGAAAGCGTGTGTCGCTTAGAATTCGAATTTGGCGCTGAGCTGCCAGCGGCGCTCATCGACGATACGAAACGCGACAGGTGTGCCGTCGTAGTTCGCAAAGACCGGTGCCAGTCTTCCGTTTTCTAAAGCGTCCGTCACATTGAACTGTATCTTTGTGCGGATCTTGTCGCTCCACATCTTGAAGGTGTAGGAGACCCAGAGATCGAGGTGAGTCAGATCCCGGAACGCATCTACGCCCACGTCGGTGTCGTAGATTGGACTGTTCGGATTGACGCCCGTCCACTGCGGGGTCGCGTAGGCGGGATTGGAATCGAGGATGCCACGATAACCAATAACACTTTTGTCTTCCCAACGAACTGCCCCGCCAACGCCGAAGTTCTTTAGAACTCCGCGAGTAAACAGGTAGTTGGTGAGGATGTTGGCGCGCCATTGGCGTTGGCCGTAGGGCGCTGCACCTTGGAGCGTGCGTGCGGTTGTGACATACGGAGCGACAACCTTGGAGTACCAGTCTTCAGGGTTGCTGCCGTTGGTGCCGGTGGAGATGTTGGTCTCGCCGAAACCATAGCCTGACCAGAAGTTCGCTAGACTCCATTGTTTGCCACTCCCCGCCTCGGTGAAGGGTACACTGTAGGCAGCCGGCAGGCCGGTAGCGACGGCTGATTTCCAGAATGCCAGACGTTGCGAGTACCAGGCGTCGTATTCGGGCAGAATGTCGCTGTAGGTGGTCTTTTGTTTGCCCACGGTCAGCTTGATATTCCAATTCGAGAGCGGGTTGTAGACGAGTTCCAGCTCGGCGCCTTTGGCTTGGGCGTTTTGTGTGCTGCTGACGTTGGCACCATTTGGCCAGCTTGAGGACAGGCCACCCATCATCGAATCGACGATCGCGGTCTGGTTTACCGACAAAGCATTTCCAGCTTTGCTGGGGTCGTTCCAGTCGGTGGTGGGAGCGGTACCGTTGGGCGCATGGGTCTGCGCGAGGTCCGATGCAGCGTCGCCGGTGACATTTGACCGGATTCGGACTACGGCCTGAGCCCAGGAGAGCAGGTTGGACGTATCCTGTCTGATTAAACGGCCGATCATCGTGCCGATGTCGCCGTTACTGCGATCGCCTTCGAACTTGGTGTCGAAGAAGCTCAGACGGGCGGTCAGTTTGTTTTCGAGTAGATTTACCGCGATGCCGTAGTCTTTACTCTTGGCGGTCGGGATGGGCAGCTTCTTGCCAAAGATATCCACTTGAGCGGCGGAAGGCGGGTTGAAGTTGTCCGACATGTTGGCCAACAGGCTGAACCAGGGTAGTGGTTTTGCCACCACGCCGAAGGATCCTGTTGTTTTCTTCAAGAATTCGGCTTTTGCCCAGCGTTCGAGCAAGGTGTTCTCGTTGAGTCGCCAACTGCCGACCGGATACAAAGCGGTGTTGATGGCGGCGGTGCTTGCCCCCAACACATTTCCGTTCGCATCGGTACCGGTGGTGGTGTTGCGCCCCATCCATTTGTCACGGCGCACGCCTACCGTAGTGATAATACGCTCGTTCCACCAGTAACTTTGGGCGGTGAGATTGAGGCTGTTGACGATCTTCTGACTGCGCCAGAAACCGTTACCCGCATCATAGACTTCACTGCCATAGGTGACAGGAGCCTGTTCCCACGCGCCGGTCTGATAGTTGTAGGACGTGATGGTCGAGGTTTCGGTCGTATTGATCGCCGGGTTGCCGACCGTCGTCGAGGGAGCGTAGCCGACGCCGCTGTTGGCATCGCCGACGTAGTAGACTTGACGTGAGGAACTCGCATTTCCCGAATAACGGTAACCAGCGGGACGAGCGGCGACGCCTCCGGTTGCTCCGGCGAAAGGCAGTGCCGAATTCGACTGGAGAAAGCGCGGATCGCTCGGATCAGAGAATGCCAGACGATAACGGATTTGGGTTTGGATGTCCTCTTGGTGCTGGGCGTAGGCTAGGATGCGATGGCGTCCGAGGAAACGGCTCCAACCAGCATTCTTGGTGAAATCCAAGTTATAGGCCAGCATGGCGCGATAGATCTCGTTACTTTCGGGTGACTGGGCGATGTCCGGGTCCGTCGTATCGAGATAGGGCCGGAGGTAATTCGGGTTAGCGAGGCCGTTGATGAGATTCTTGTTGGTATCAACATAGATCGTCGCCGTCTGCAGCTGGCTGAGCGGGTAGCTCTCCAACGAATCGAAATCCTGGCGGAACCAGCCTGCTGCGAAATAAAGGTCCGGCGTGATTTCCTGTTCAAACTCCAGATTGTAGGTCGAGTTTCTTGTCTCGCCGTGATTGGCGGCGGTGATGTTTACCTTCTCCCAATCGTAGAGTTTTTTATTGTTGATTGCGGGGGCGACATAAACGCCGCTGCCCAGCAGATCGTAAGAGGCGGGTGCCGGAGCGAGTGCTGAACTTGTCATGCGACGATTCCAGACGTCGTAGGGCGAGCCTGCTCCCGTGCCCATGGTCGGTGCGGTGAAGACGCCCGTGGCGCTGAGCGAACCGGTGACTTCATTCGTACGCAAAGCCGCTGTTGGGACCAATGGATTGTTGTAGATATTATAGACGGTCGCCTGCGACTGGACCCAAAAGAACGTTCCGTCGGAGTTGATCTCACGCGACGGGCGCCCGCCGCTCACGAAACCTAAGCCAGGGATAAAGAGAGATGAGCGGCGATCAGTCAAAACCGTGTCGCCCGAGATTCGCGTCAGTGCGGGATTGATCGCACTGGTGGGAACCAGCTGGTTGAGCGAGTTGACATAGGTGGTGGAAATCAGGTTTGCGTAGTTCGCCTGGCCAACGTTTCCGTCGAGGAAAGTGACCTGCTTGGTCATCGGATCCCAGGTCGGACGCCCTGCGTTCACCCAAGGCGTGATGCCGTCGCGGGGGGTCAATTGGTTGGGCAGACGGGCGTTGTTCAGATAGTTTTCTACGAACCCGCTGATTTTCGTTTTCGGCAGGGGCTTGTAAGTCAACCCACCGGTCTGGCGACGCGAGAGGTCGTAGGACGGTTTGCGTGCGAACTCGCGGTCGTCGTAGAGCGCGGCGACGTAGATCGCGAGTTTGTCTTTCAACAGGACCTGATTGGTCGACATGTTGAGGCGGTAGGATCCGTAGCTGCCGATCGCCATGCCGACCTCGTTGGTGCTCCCTACGAGCTGTGCCACGCCAATCGACTGATTCAAGATACCGGAAGGGCTGCCCAAGCCGGAAAGAATCGAGTTAGGTCCACGGCTGATTTCCATGGAAGAAACGTTGTACGAATCGCCACGCACGCGGGGAATGGAGGAATAAAAATTCCACGTGATATCTGCGGCCACGAGACCGCGAATACGGTTGGCGGTCGTGGATGTCTGGGCACCGAGGCCGTTGGTGGCGGAACCACCAATGTCATCCTTCAGGCCGCTGCGATCGAGCTGGATTTTGGTGTAGTTCAACGAACCTTCCGTGTTGGCTTCGTAGAGAAATACATCGTTGAGATCGTGGGAGCCAGTATCCTCCAACTGCTGTTTAGTGATGACCGTGATGGGCGAGGCGAGGTCATCGATTTTCGAATTGAGGCGGCTGCCCGCCAGCGTGCTCGAGGCGCGATAACCGATATCCTGTTTGGTTGAAACAGTGAAGGGCGAGAGCACCAGCAACTCATCGTCTTCAACGACGATTTTGGCGTTTGCAGGTGCGTTTTCGACGGGGATCTTTTTCTCCGGGCTCGCCGCGTCTTGCGCGGGAGTGCGTACGGCAATGGCCGCAGGCAGAAGACACCCGACTGCGATATAACGCAGCCAAGGGCGTGACGATGCTATCTGTTGGTTCATGTGTGTAGTTTTACCTGGTTTGGTTGGACTAACGATGTGGCTGACAAAACAGTGATGTTAGTTGGCTCATCCCGCCATGAGGGTTCATGAGGTTTTAGTGAGGATGGTAAGGGCGGTTGTAGGAACCGCCTTTATCTGGGGGGTGCTGGGGAGCACTTGTAGCTAGAAGTGATCGTTCAAAATCTCTATTTATTAGAAATCTGACAGTCATATTTATCGGCTCCCCGTAGTGTGTCGGCGCAATTCTTAGGCGGCCTATTTCCGGACGGAGCAGAGCGCCCTGCGTAGGCTCGATGAAGGTTGCGAAGACTTCACCGGCCGCTTTGTTTCCGTGTTAACCGATGCTCTTCCAACTCCAGGCCGATTATCAGCCCACGGGCGACCAACCAGAGGCAATCGAGAAGCTGGTCGGTTCCATTCAGGCCGGAAACAAGCACCAGACGCTCCTCGGCGTCACGGGCTCGGGCAAAACGTTCACAATGGCCAATGTCATCGCGCGCTGCGAACGCCCGACGTTGATTATTTCGCATAACAAGACCCTAGCGGCACAACTCTACTCAGAGTTTAAAAACTTTTTTCCGCAAAACGCTGTCGAGTACTTTGTAAGCTACTACGACTACTACCAGCCCGAGGCCTACATCGCGTCGAGCGATACCTACATCGAGAAAGATTCGTCGATCAATGAGGACATCGAAAGGTTGCGCATTGCCGCGACCAGTTCGCTCGTCTCGCGCCGCGACGTGATCGTGATCGCGAGCGTCTCTTGTATTTATGGGCTGGGTTCGCCCGAGGACTTCACCGAACTGCGCATCCAGCTGCGGCGCGGTCTGTCGTTTGGACGCAACAAGCTGCTCGAGCGGCTAGTGGACAATTTATACGACCGCAACGACTACGAATTGAAGCCGGGCCGTTTTCGCGTGCGAGGCGACGTGGTCGACATCATGCCGGCTTACCTAGAGCAAGGACTGCGCGTGGAATTCTTCGGCGACGAGATTGAGGCGCTTTCCGAATTCGACCAGCTTACCGGCAGCGTCATTCGGCCGCTCGACCAATTCGATCTGTACCCGGCGAACCAATACGTGACAACTCGATCTCGGCTCGATGCTGCCATCGCGGGCATCAAACGTGAACTCGACGAGCGCGTGGATCTTTTCGAGTCGACCGGCAAGTACCTCGAAGCGCAGCGCGTTCGGATGCGTACCAACTACGACCTTGAGATGCTTCAGGAGATGGGCTTTTGCAACGGAATCGAAAATTACTCGCTGCACCTTAGCGGCCGTAAAACCGGTGATCGTCCGTTCTGCCTGATCGATTTCTTTCCGAAGGATTTCCTGCTCTTCGTCGACGAGAGTCACGCAACCGTGCCGCAGATCGGCGGTATGTTCAACGGCGACAAGGCCCGCAAACAAACGCTCGTCAACTTCGGCTTTCGGCTGCCGTCCGCCCTCGACAACCGCCCGCAATCGTTCGACGAATTTACGCAGATCACTGGCCAGACGCTCTACGTTTCAGCCACGCCCGCGAAGTTCGAGATGGAGAAGTCGGCAGTCATCGCCGAACAGGTGATTCGTCCTACGGGATTGCTCGATCCGGAAATCACGATCCGCCCGACTAAGGGCCAGGTGGAAGACCTCATCGCCGAAGCCCGCCGCGCCGTGGAAAAAGGTGAACGCGTGCTCGTCACCACGCTTACGAAGCGGCTTTCCGAGGATCTCACCGCCTACATGCGCGAGGCAAAAATCCGGGTCGAATACCTGCACTCCGACATCGATGTGATTGAGCGTGTGGAAATTTTGCGCAACCTGCGCCTGGGTAATTTCGACGTGTTGATCGGCATCAATCTCTTGCGAGAAGGCCTCGATCTGCCCGAAGTTGCGCTGGTCGCGATTCTTGATGCCGATAAGGAAGGGTTCCTGCGCAGCCAGACGAGCTTGATCCAGACCGCTGGGCGCGCGGCACGCCATGAACACGGACGTGTTATTTTCTACGCGGAAAAGATCACCGACTCGATCCGCGCCACTTTGGAAATCACGGCCCAGCGCCGTGAAAAACAGATCGCCTACAACCTGGAGCACGGTATCACGCCGCGCAGCGTGACGCGGTCGGCGCAGTCCAGTTTGAATGTGTACAGTAAGCGCGAAGAAGACACGTCGGCGGTGGCCGAAACGTCGCCTGATGATGTCGCGGTCGTGATCGCCGAGTTGCAGGACGAGATGTCGGAAGCGGCGGGGAAACTTGAGTTTGAGCGCGCGGCGTTGTTACGCGACCAGATCGCGGCTTTGAAAAGCGGCGATTACCGCAAGGCCGCAAAAACTGCCCAGCCGGCTTATCCGAAGCGAAAACGTGGTGGATTTGCTCCCAAGAAAATGAGTTAGGCAACGCGCGCGGGTCTTCTGTATTCGTTTGCTCGCGACACTTGTGGATTGAAGCGTCGGGCAAGAACCGGCACTCGTCAGTCCAATGCGTCTCGCAATCATCGCCGATATCCATGGCAACCTGCCCGCACTTGAAGCGGCGCTTGCTCGTATCGAACAACTCAAAGTCGACAAAATATTGGTGTTAGGCGACATCGTGGTTGGCTCGCCCGATTCGCTCGCCTGCTGGCAGCGGGTGAAGGCGCTCAATTGTCCCGTTCTGCGCGGTAACCACGAGCGTTATGTTTACGATCTCGGCACGGAGCGCGCCAAACCTGAGTGGAGTCAGCCGCAGTTTGGCCCAGTGCAGTATGCCGCGGCGCAGTTCGGCGACGCGGCTCGGCGCGAACTTGCCGCCTTGCCAGCCACGATTCGTTTGCCTGAGGCACCGGACGTTTTATTTGTGCATGGTTCGGCGCGCAATGACGCCGATCTCGTTTTCCCGTACACGAGGGACGTCGAAATCGAGCCGATGTTCGCTGGTTCGTCCGAACGCTGGTTGATCCGCGGTCATAATCACTACGCGGGTGTGCGGCTCTGGGGCGAACGTCGGATCGTGACGGTTGGTTCGGTTGGGCTGCCGCTCGATGGCACGCCCGAGGCACAATTTACCGTGCTCGAACGCGGGGCAGGGGATTGGGCGGTGCAACAAATCTCCGTATCCTATGATGTCGCCGCGGCCGTGTGCCGTTTCAAGGACAGCGATTACCTCGAAGCAGCCGGTCCGATGGCGCGCCTCTTTATGTTCGAGGTCGAGACGGCGTCCTTCCACATCGTACCCTTTTTGAAATGGCGGAAAGATGCGGAGTCTCGCGGCGAGATCCTGCCGCTTGCCGAAGCGGTCGAACGATTCTTGCGCCGCTAACTATTAGGCGCAAGGGCTGGTATCTGAACAGCTAGACTGACGAAGTCTAGATTCCAAACGCGGGCGAGGTTTCGGAGGTTCGGCCGGGTGGTTGGGCGACGGTCGGTAGTGCGCCTTCGGCCTGCATTTCGCGCAGGACTGAGCTGATGTAGGGGATCAGTTGTTTCTTGCGGCTCACGATGCCAGGCATGTCGAAAATCTCGTCTTTCTCGACGTGCGGGTAGGTGACACGGCTGATGAATTCGGCGTCACCTCTCATCAGGAGGAGCGAGTTTTGCGTGTTGATGTCGGTTATGAGTAACGAGGAGAACGCCAGCTGCTCGGCGTCGCTGACCTGCTGGAGTGCGCTGGCGATTTCTTTTGCATGCAACCAGAAGTTGCCAAAGCCAAGTTCCTCGACTTGCGAGACGGAGAAGCGAACGCCAAGCTCTTCGTAGATTTTGAAATCGGAGCGGATGACTTTCTCCGGTGAGTTCGCGAGGATAACCGAACCAGAGCTAAAGATCGTGCTGGCGAGTTCGCCGGAGTTGACGTTGGCGATGGCGGATAGCCAGGCAAGCAGGTCGGCGTCTTTTTCGGTCGAGGTCGGACTGTTGAGGTGCAACGTGTCGGTGATGATTCCACTCATCATGATGCCGGCGATCTCTGGCGTGGGCATGAGTCCTTCGCGACGGAAGAGGTCGGCCACGATGGTGCAGGTTGAACCGACAGGTTCATTAATGAAAAGAATCGGCTGCTGTGTATTTAAAGCGCCGAGACGGTGGTGGTCGATGATCTCGGCAATGGTGACATCGGCGGCGCCGGGCACGGCTTGCGTCATCTCGTTGTGATCGACGAGGACGAGGCGGGTCTTCACCGGTTTTAGGATGTCGGTCTTGGTGAGGATGCCCTGGAGTTTACCCTCGTCGTCGACGACCATGTAGGCGGGCGTGTTGGAGGAGGCGATTTTGCGACGGAGGTCGCCGAGGCGTAGGTCGGCGTTGATCGAGGCAAACTTACGGTCGATCATGCTCTCGATGATCGAGGCGGTACGGATGACCCAGGCGGTCGTGGCGGAATCGTAGTGGCTCACGATCAAACTCACACCGGCAACGCGGGCCTGTTGAATAACTTCTTCGTCGAGTGGTAGGTCGCCAGTGACTACGAGGGCGCGCACGCCGATCTGGATCGAACGCTGTTGGATGTCCCAACGGTCGCCAACGATGATGATGGATTGCGCGGGCGTGATGCCTTCTTTTTCGGAAAATTTGCCAAACGAGCGGACGTCCATCGCACCGATCCTGATAAATAGATCTTCAGGACGGTCGGGGTCTGTCATATGGACGACGCGGCCTTTCAACGCTCGTGCGATATGAGCAAGCGAGGTGTGGACTTTGCGCATTTCGCGTGGTTCGCGCATGCGTGGGATGAAGTAGCCGCCGAGTTGAAAAACGGAGATGGAGCCGACAACCCGGTTGTTATCGGTGGTGACCGGCAGGATACGGATATCGTGTTCGTCGATCATCTCCAAGGCTTCGGCGCAGGTGGCCGTGGGTGGAACGGAGAGGACGTTGGAAATCATGACGTCGCGCACGCGTGGCGTAACATCGCTCAGGTACAAAGGCAGCGGTTGGTGGAACCGCTGCAGCACGGTGTCGATGCGGGCGTTGGAGTTGCCGCAACGCGCCGCGACATAACCTTTTTCACCACGCGCTTCTTTGTAGGCGGCGTAGGCGATAGCCGAGCAGATGGCATCGGTGTCGGGATTTCGATGCCCGATCACGTAGGTGGTCGTTGTAGCGGGAAGATTGGAGGCAGCGGTCATTGAGCGTTTAACGAAGATGCAATGTTCGGTTTCGAAAGCAATTTTTACAACCAGTTCGGTTCATCACGTCTAGGGGCGTGCTGCCGGGAGCGACTGGTTTCTAGGTGCCGATTTTTCACAACGCGGGAGTGTGATCGCGACCGTGAGGCCGCCGACGACGAGCAGCGCGATGAGTTCAATGACACGGAAGGATTTGGCAGGTTTGGCCACGCGCCTAGGAAGTGGACCCACGCTAGGGTTGGCAAGAGCGGGAGGCGCACGTTTCTTTCATGGCTCGCAGGCTGGACAATCTCGCGGTGCATTTTTTAGTCTGCGCGGATGAAGATTTATCTGGACGGCAAGTTTGTTGACCAAGCCGACGCCAAAGTGTCCGTGTTCGACCACGGGCTGCTCTATGGCGACGGTATTTTCGAGGGCATCCGTCTCTATCAGGGCAACATCTTCCGCCTCGATGAGCATCTCGAACGCCTCGAATATTCGGCGAAAGCGCTCCTGTTGAAAATGCCTTTGTCACGTAAGGAAATCGCTGAGGCTACCTGTGAGACTTGTCGTCAAAATAACCTTTCCGACGGCTACATCCGCCTCGTGGTGACGCGTGGTGTGGGTGATCTTGGCCTCTCGCCTTGGCTTTGCCCGACGCCGTCGATCTTCATTATTGCGGACAAAATCAATCTGTACCCGGCCGAGCACTACACGAAGGGCTTGGAGATCGTTACGGTGCCGACCCGGCGCATGAATGCCGCTGCGCTCAGCCCGGCGGTAAAGTCGCTCAATTATCTTAACAACATCCTCGCCAAGATCGAGGCCCGCCAGGCCGGTGCGCTTGAGGCGATCATGCTCAATGACCAGGGCTACGTGGCTGAGTGCACAGGCGACAACATTTTCATCGTGCACAAAGGCGAAATCCTCACGCCGGCTGCATCGCAGGGTGCGCTCAAGGGCATCACGCGCGACACGATTTTCGACATCGCCAAAGAGATCGGCGTGCCGATCCGCGAGGCCGACCTGACGCGCTACGACGTCTGGTGCTCTGACGAGTGCTTCCTGACTGGCACCGGCGCTGAGGTGATTCCTGTGGTAAAGCTCGATGGTCGCGAGATCGGCGCGGCTAAACCCGGTGCAATCACGCAAAAAGTGCTGACCGCTTTCCGCCGTCGTGTGCTCACCGAGGGCACGCGCATTTGACGGCGAACGCATGCGCCACGGTTGATGAAGTTGTGCCAAATTCGCGCAGTTATAGCGACTTGCTTGCGCTACAATATTGAGCCTACCGACTTCCCGCGGTCACTCCGCCTAGGTCTTGCCAGTGATGGATCTGCTGGCATGGTTGGTGCAGAAGCATTGCTCTAAGATCTATGTTACCCGTCGCAATTTTATATCCGCAGTGTCGATACTTTCGGTGAACGTGCTATAATTCCACCATGGCCAGCCCTCTAAAATGTGATCTCTGCTCGAAACCCGCCACGGTCCATCTTACGCAGATTGTTAATAACAAAGTGCATAAGGTCGATCTTTGCGAAGCTTGCGCCCAAGCCAAAGGCGTGACCGATCCGAGTGGTTTCTCGCTGGCCGATCTGCTCTTGAAGGCGTCGCTCACGCCTGAAGCCGCCGTGGCCGAAGGACTGCGTTGCGAGCACTGCGGCTTTACCCAAGGTGACTTTAAGAAGCATGGCCGCTTTGGCTGCCCGAATTGCTACGAGACCTTTAAGGACATGGTCGAGCCGATGTTAGACAACATGCACAAGGGCACGACCCACACCGGCAAAGTCCCGCAAAAAGCCCTTTCCCGCCAATCTATCACCGAACGCCTCGGCAAACTCGAGGGCAACCTCGACGAGGCAATCAAAGCCGAGCGTTACGAAGACGCCGCCCGCTACCGCGATGAAATCCACCAAGTCAAACAAGCCTTCGGACAAAAGCTCACGAGCTAAGGCCATGACG
>Ga0302322_100000439_pt1 | contig 31913 bp, 26 predicted proteins | sample Fen_T0_2_FD_203757 | JGI IMG/M metagenome (GOLD analysis project Ga0302322, IMG submission 203757) | Peat permafrost microbial communities from Stordalen Mire near Abisko, Sweden - Fen_T0_2 | ecosystem: Environmental > Terrestrial > Soil > Wetlands > Permafrost | place: Sweden: Abisko...
AGACTCCGTAGGCCGCGACGAGGAACGCGACGTCCGAAGCCGCGGATGCGACCAGCCATCCGAGGGCCATCAAGAGAACGCCCACGGTCAGCAGCAGCCGATCCCCGATCACGTCGAATGCCCGACCGAGAAGCGGTGAAGCCATCGCCGAGACCAGCAGGAACATCGTCCAGGGCATCTGGCCGAGCTCGCGCGAAGCGTGGAAAGTGGTCTCGAACTCGGGCGCCAGGAGCGGAAAGCAATACAGCGGCGCGTAGCCGATCGCGCCCACGACGAAGGCGCCGAAGATCGGCAGGCTGCGGATCAGGCCTCGCTTCGAGGCGGCAAATCTGGGCACGCCGCCATCGTACGGGGTGCTCGTATGGGCCGCAGCCCTCCGCAGACCGCGGCCGGAAGAATCGCTCGAATCGCAGAAACCTGCCGGCCGCCGCTCGGGTCTCGCCGAGCAAGACGGCCGGTCGGCTACTCGGATCAGGCCTCGGGCGCGGGCTTCCCTTCGGCGCCGGCAGCGGCAGCGGCAGCGGCAGCGGCGGCCTCTTCGGTCGTCTCTTCGACGACTTCGGCAACTGGCTCCTCGACCACGTGCGGCGTGGCCACCTTGACCACGATCTCGTCGAGATCGGTCAGCAGAGTCACGCCCTCAGGTAGAGGAAGGTCGCGCAGGTGGATGGCCGCCTCGAGTTCGTTCAGCGAGTCGATCGAGACCTCGAACGACTCCGGCAGCTTCTCAGGGAGCGCCCGCACGCGGACGTGATCCAGGTTGTGGAGGAGCATGCCGCCCAACCGGGCGACCGCATACGACTCGCCGGTCGTGTGGACCGGGATATCGACGGTGACTTCCTCGCCGGACTTGAGGGCGAAGAGATCGACGTGGAGGAGGCGGCGGTAGCGCGGATCGATCTGAATGCCGTGGACGAGGACCCGGTGCTTGTCCTTGCCGTCGATCACGAGCGAGACGATCGAGTTCGAGTGGATGGTCTTGCGCAGGTGATCGAACTCATGTGCGTCGAGGGATACAGGGATCGACTCGATGCCGTGGCCGAAAACGACGGCGGGCACCCTGCCGGACTTGCGCAGATGCGCGACCCCCTTGCCGATTTCGGTCCGGCTGGTAGCGGTCAGGACTGTAGGGGTGGCGCTCACTGGTTGGATCCTCCTGCGCGGTTCGATCGACACGCGGCCGAAAGAACCGGTCGCGAGGTTTGGGCTTCTTATGTCGCGGCTGAGCGCGACCTCGACTGCGGAGCCTACCACGCAGCCGCCCAAATCGATTCGCTCATGCGCGCGCGGCCGCGCCGCCGGGCGATCCCGGCAACCTCGAAACCCCGGATTGCGCGCCTAAGTTGTCACGCCAATGCATGTCCCGAATCCGTGACAAGCGTGGGAAACTGTGCATTCGCGGAGTCGGCCGCCTTACGGTCGAGCTGCCGCGCGCGGTCCGGTTACGGTCGGAGACAATCTCGCTCCATGGCCAGCGTGTTCATCAGTTTGATTGCCGTGATGGCCGTCCTCTTCGGACAGGCCGCCACCCCGGCACGGGCGACTTACGTCTACGACATCTACGACAGCCGTTCGGTGCGCTACCAGAACCCGGACGAGAAGGCCTGCACCGCCACCGCGTCGTTGATCATGCTCAACACCGCCTACTACGCCGCCGTCTCCAAGGGATCGATCGGTGGATCGGGCAAGGCGTCCGAGACGTCTCTCGTCTGGAAGCCGACCGTCTCCTACAGGTCACAGGAGTCGATTCTCAAGTGGGAGCGAGGGCATATGACCATGCCCCTCTACAAGCCCGGGGCCGACGTGCACGGCTGGCGCAACGCCGTCAACTATTACGGCTGGGGCAGCACGACCGCCGGCGTCTACGCCGACTTCTCCTACAAGACCATGAACCAGGCTGCGATGGCCACGGTCCGGGCGATCGCGCTGACCAACATGCCGGTCGGGATCCTGGCCTGGTTCGGCGCCCACGCCCAAATCGTGACCGGCTACTCGGTTACGGGCGAAGACCCGCGAACTGGATCGACCAACTTCAAGATCAACGGCGTGTACCTCACCGACCCGCTCATCGAGCACCGGCACAGGAACGAGTACATCACTTATCAGCGGTGGTTGTCAGGCGGCATGGATGTGCGCTTCATGCCGTACTACCAGGGCGAGAGCGTCTACAGGGACCCGGTAGACGGCAGGGTCGGCAGGACCGAATGGTGGGGCAAGTTCGTGATCGTCGCGCCCGTCCTGCCGAAGTGAGACCCGCCGCTGCAGGGGCAGCGAGCCGGGCGATTCTCCCGACAGCCGCCTCGGGCGGCGATCCGCACTCGGCGCGGGGTGTAGATTCCCGATCGTGGCAGCCACCATCCTGATCGTCGAGGACGAATACGCCGTTGCTCGCGGCATCCAGTACGCGCTCCAGCAAGAGGGCTATCAAGTCGCCGTGGCGCGTTCGGGCGAAGAGGGGCTCGAGTTCGCCCTGCGCGAAGCGCCCGATCTGGTCGTCCTGGACGTCCGCCTGCCCGGCATCGACGGCTTCGAGGTCTTGCGCCGGATGCGGATGAACGGCTCCAAGGCGCCGGTCCTGATCCTCACGGCGCGCGACGAGGAGATGGACAAAGTCATCGGCCTGGAACTCGGCGCCGACGACTACGTGACCAAGCCTTTCGGCCTCCGAGAGCTCATGAGCCGCATCAAGGCCCTCCTTCGCCGCGCCTACGGCGACCTGGCCGATGCGGGCGGGGGACGGATGTTGCGTCACGGAGATCTGCTGATCGACCTCGAACGAAGGCGGGTGCAGCGCGGCGAGCGCCGGATCGGCCTGACGGCCACCGAATTCGAAATCCTGCGCCACCTGGCGAGCCGGCCCGGACGCGTCTACTCGCGACGCGAGCTGCTCGAGTTGATCCGCGACTACGATGCGCTCGATCAGGACGAAAAGACGATCAACGTCCACATCAGCCACCTCCGAGAGAAGCTCGAGGACGACCCATCCAGCCCGAAGTTCGTGCTGACGGTTCGGGGCGCGGGGTACGCCTTCGCTGAGCGTTGAGGCCGACGCGATGAGTCCCGAGCGACCGATCGAACCCACCCCCCCAACTTCCGCCTACGAACCGCCGCGCAAGGGCACGACGGCGCCGGCGGACGGCGGGGAGGTCGACGGCGGCGAGGACGCCCCAAAGAGCAAACGATCGATTCAGATACGTCTGCCGCTGCCGCGAACGTTCCAGGGCCGCCTGTCGCTCGCGTTCGTGACCGTCTTCGCCGTCGCCGTAGGGGTCGTTTCGGCGTTGACCGTCTTCGTTCTGGATCGCGACCTCCGGCAGCAGGATCAGGCCACTCTCGAAGCCCGGGCCAAGGCAGTTGCGGCAGTGATGCGCGTCCAGGCGGAGGACATCGCCGCACGAGATCCGAGCGACCAGACGATCGTGTCCGCCGGCGGCGTGCTCAACGACAGCGTCCGAGTTGTCTTCGAAACCACGCTCACCGAATACGCCAATGAAGTCGCCCTGGCCGACCTGCGCGTGCGCTTCGGGTTCGGTTCGGAGACGTCGAGGGGCACCGTCTTCATCGGGGCGAACGAGCCGTCCACGTTCACCGCCCAGCTGACGAGCAAACCCGGACGTGGGCAGACACGCGACACGCTCAGCTACACGGAGATCTTCAACTTCGTCGACGACACCGGCGTGAAGCCGCCGTGGGAGCTGGAGGTCAGCCTCTCGGCGCCCTACACGACGCGCGAGAGCACGATTGCGGTGGTCGTGGGCTTCCTGACGCTCTCCGCGATCCTCGCGCTTGTGTTTGCCGTGGTGGTCTCATCGATCCTGGCTCGCCGATTTACGGCGCCGCTGCGGCGGTTGACAGAGGCGGCTCGAGCGCTTGCCGAAGGCGACCTCGATCGCCGCGTGCCCGCCGACCGGGCCCGGACCGGTGCCGCCGAGATCACCGAGTTGTCGCGCCAGTTCAACGCCATGGCGGCCCAGGTTCAGGAGACGATGGACGTCATCGTCCGCGACCGGGACCGCAGCCGCGAGTTCCTGGCCGATGTCTCGCATGAGCTGCGAACGCCGCTCGCCGCGCTCCGAACTTTCAACGAACTGCTCCGCGAGAAAGCGGGCGAAGATCCCGTGGCGCGGGCCGAATTTCTCGAATCGAGCGCGCAGCAGCTCGAGCGCCTCGACTGGCTGGCCCAGAATCTGCTCGAGCTCTCCAAGCTCGACTCCGGACTGGTCCGCCTCGACCTGCGACCCGACGATCTCCGCGCGACGGTACTCTCGGCTGTGGAGCAGGCCGAAGCCGCCGCCCGTCGCCGCGGCGTCAGCCTCACGACCGAGTTGCCGGACGGGACTCTGATCGTCCGCCACGATCCGCCGCGCATCGGCCAGGTCGTGAGCAACATCGTCGGCAACGCCCTCAAGTTCACCCCGCGCGGCGGGTCGGTCACGGTCAAACTCGCCCCGCATCGCCAGGGCGGCGCCCGGATCCAGGTCACCGACACCGGCGTCGGCATCGACGCGGCGGAGCTGCCCCACATCTTCGATCGTTTCTATCGCGGGTCGCGGGCCAGCGAGGCGCGGAGCAGCGGCAGCGGCCTCGGGCTGGCGATAGCGCGCTCGATCGTGGAGATGCACGGCGGCCGGATCGCCGTCGAGAGCCGCGTTGGATCCGGTTCCACGTTCACCGTCACACTTCCGGCAGACCCGCGCACGCCGGCGGAACGTGCCGCAGCGGCCGTCGCCGAGGTCGCGGCCAAGGCCGCAGACGGCGCGGCCAAGGCCAGGACCAAGGACGCGGTTAAGGGGCCGGCGAGCGCTTCGGCTGCCCGCGCAGCCGCCCCGGCCCCCACGGCCGGCGCGCCGAAGCCTTCCGAACGCGGCAAATAGCCCTGCAAAACCCGAATCGGCGCTGCTGAGCGGCAATCGACCGATTCGATACGTGGCGGATTCTTCACCGTCCCCCCTCTGGAACGTGAACCACAGCGGAGCATGCTGTCCCACGTCGCGCTGGTTGCCGTTGGCGTGATTCTTCGCCTCCCCGCGGATTCCTTCCCCGGCCACCCACCAGTTGCCAGGATTTGCCAGTCCCGATGACCGAAGCCAACCACTACGAGCCAGTTCCCGAGCAGCGTCCCCAATGGCCGGCCGGCAGCCGGCCCGAAGGGTCGACGCCGGAGCGCTGGTTCGAGCCCGCCCAGGATCTCCCGCCCGCCGACCATCGTTCATCCACGGGTCGAGGCTTGATCGTGGCGCTGCTGGCGACTTCCCTCTTCGGCGCCGTAATCGGCGGAGGCGGGACGTTCATCGTTCTCAAGGAGACCGGGGTTCTCGATGGCGCGGCCGCCACCGCAATCCCCGGCGGAGCGGTCAACGTATCGATTCAGTCCGAATCGGGCGCGATCATCGACGCCGTCGCGAAGGTCGGGCCTTCGGTCGTCACGATCGTCGCGAAGCAGGCGACGGGTGAGATCGACGGTACCGGCATGATCTACGACGCAGCCGGCTGGATCCTCACCAACAAGCACGTGGTGGCGTCCGCGACCGGGATCGACGTCCGGCTCAAGGACGGCCGCTCATTCAAGGGCGTGTTGTACGGCGTCGATACGCTGACCGATCTGGCAATCGTCAAGATCGACGGCGCGACCGGACTTGCCGTCGCCCCGGTCGGGACCTCGTCAGGTCTGCAAGTTGGCCAGCTCGCGATCGTGATCGGCAATCCGCTCGGGGTCGACTACCCCAACAGCGTCACGACCGGCATCGTCTCGGCCCTGGGCCGCGACATCACAGTCACAAGCGACACGGGCCTTTCCGGCGGACTGAACCTCCACGGCCTGATCCAAACCGACGCCGCCATCAACTCCGGTAACAGCGGCGGCCCGCTCGTGGACGCTTCCGGACGAGTGATCGGCGTGACCACGGCCCTGGCCGACCAGGCGCAGGGGATCGGCTTCGCAATCCCCATCGACATCGCCAAGCCGATCATGCAGCAGGCCATGTCCGGCACGAAGTTGTCCCGGCCGTTCATCGGCATCAGCTACATCGCCGTGAACGCGGGTCTTGCCACGAAGTACAGCCTGACCCTGGACCACGGCGCGTGGGTGCACAAGGAAGACGGCAACGGCAACTCGGTCGACGCGGTGGTCACCGATGGACCGGCCGATCAGGCGGGCATCAAGACCGGCGACATCATCACCGAGATCGAGGGTCAGGCGATCGACGCGACGCACCTGCTCGAAGACACGCTGGTCCAGTTCGCACCCGGCAGAACCATCAGCATCCAACTGCTTCGCGGAAGCGAATACCTGACCGTCCGCGTCACTCTCGGCACTCGGCCCCCCGCCGCAACCTGATCAGCGCCGGTTGGCTCAGCGTTCCCGGCTGCGCCTGATTTCGACGGCCGCGTGATCGAGGCGGCCGGGGAGCGGAGCATTGGGCTTACGGACGCGGACCACGACGTCGGTGGCACCGAGCGGCTCTGAGAGGGCCAACAGCTTCTGGGCGATTTCTTCGGCCAGAGCTTCGACGAGCAGGCGGCTCGGGCCTTCGATGACGGAACGGCAGATCTCGAAGACGTCGCGGTAGTCGACGGTCTTCGACAGGTCGTCGGCGAGGCCGGACGGCCGCAGATCGAGATGGATCTCGACATCGACTTCGAACGGCTGAGCCCGTGCCCGCTCGAGCTCCAGAACCCCGTGGCGGCCCTGGAAGACCATGTTCGAAAGCTCTACGCGGTCGGTCACGGAAAGACTCCTCGGACGATGGCGTCGCTCGTGCGTGCGGCCCGAACGTTGGCCAGGACGTCGTGGACTCGGACGATGTCGACGCCGCCGGCGATCCCGAGAGCAGTCGTTGCCAGCGTCGCCTCGAGACGATCCTCCGGCGGCACTCCCCCGAGGACGCGCCCCAGGGTCGATTTGCGCGAGGTTCCCAGGAGGACGGGAAAGCCCAGCCCGCGCAGCTCGCCCAGGTGGCGCATCACCTCGAGATTGTGCTCGGGCGTCTTGCCGAAGCCGAAGCCCGGGTCGACGATCAGGTTCCCGCGCGGGACGCCGGCCTTCTGCGCCCGATCGAGTGCGGCCTGCAAGTCGGCGAGTAGCTCCGCCACGAAGTCGGAGTAATGGGCCGTTTCGCGGTTGTGCATGACGATCAGCGGTACATGCCGCTCCCCGGCGAGGCGGGCCATGGCGTCGTCGCGACCCACACCCCAGACGTCGTTGAGGAGCACCGCGCCCGCGTCCAGCGCGGCCGCTGCCACTTCCGCCTTTGAAGTGTCGACGCTGACGAGGACCTGCGGCAGCGCGGCGTGGATTGCGGCGATGACGGGCACGACGCGGGCTCTCTCTTCGGCCGAGGAGACTGGATCGTGGCCCGGTCGTGTGGACTCGCCGCCGACGTCAAGGATGTCGGCACCTTCCTCGACCATGCGCCGAGCCTGGATGACGGCAGCTTCGACGGCAGTACCGCCTCGACCCTCGACCGTGGCCAGCAGGCCGTCGCCGGAGAACGAGTCGGGCGTGACGTTGACGATGCCCATCACGTAAGTTCGGCTTCCCCACTCGAAGGTTCGCGGCCCAATCCGGGTCGGGGGTAGCGGCGAGGGTGCCGCGCCGGTGGCGAGAGGGGCACTCATCGGGTCGGCGCCTCCAGGGCATGCGGCGGATCGGGCACGAGGAGCGGGTCGTTCACGAGTATGGCCCGCGCGGCCCCGACCAGATAGAGGGAGCCTGCCACGATGACGGGGCCGCTGCCGGAGCCGCTGCCCAGGGCCGCGTCCAGCGCGGCGCGGGGATCGGCGATAGCCTCCGGATCCGGTGCGGCGCCCGGACTGGCCGTCCAGCGCGCCGTGAGCTGATCGGGTGGCAGCGCCCTGCCGCCCGACGGTGCTGTGCAGATGATCCGCGCGTCCCGCAGAAACGCCGCCCCGGCCAGGGCGGCCAGCACTCCGTCCACGTCTTTGTCGGCCATGATCGCAAGCACAAGCGTCGGGCGGCCGGGCGAAAGGAACGGGGCGAGGTCGTCGAGCGCTTCGGCGAGGGTTGCCGCCCCGGCCGGGTTATGGGCGCCGTCCAGGAGCACGTCGCGTCCCTCAACGGAGATCAGGTCGAGGCGCCCCGGCCAGCGAACCGCTGCATAGCCGGCTCGTCGGGCCTCGTCGCCGACCCGGGCAATCCCCGCCGCTTCGAGCGCGTCCAGAGTGGAGTCGGCAACGGCCGCGTTGGCCGCCTGGTGGCGCCCTCGAAGGGCCACACGCACCAATCCCAGCCGCCCGAGCTCGACGTCGATGCCGTCACGGTCCAGGCCGCGCAGCGGCGCCGGCGGCGTCACGGTCAGCGGAACCGCCACTCGCCGGCTTCGGCGCTCGATCACGTCGAGCGCCCCACCAGTGGCTCCGGTCACCGCCAGATCGCCGCGCATGATGATCGCCGCCTTCTCCCGCGCGATCGCCTCGACCGTGGAACCCAGCCGATCCATGTGGTCGAGCGAGACATTCGTCACGACCGCCACGCCGCCGTCCCAGGCGTGAGTGGCATCGAGCCGCCCGCCCAGCCCGACCTCGACCACCGCCAGATCGATTCCGGCCTCGGCAAACCAGCGGAACGTGATTGCGGTCAGCAGCTCGAACTCCGTGGGCTCGCCGTGGCGCCGCGCGACGCGGTCCGCAAGCGCCAGCACCTCGGTCGCGATCCGCGCGAAAGCGGCTTGATCCACGACCGCACCGTCGATCTGGAGCCGCTCGCGGTAGGTGACGAGATGCGGCTTTGGCGTCTCGCCGGTTCGGTAGCCCGCAGCCTGCAGCGCGGAGCCGACCAGCGCCAGAACGCTGCCCTTCCCGTTCGTTCCGGCAATCAGTGCGCCGCGGAACGCACGCTCTGGGTGGCCCAGAGCCGCAAGCAGCGCTCGCGTTCGAGAAAGCCCGAGATGGATGCCGAATCGGCCTCGGGAGTCGAGAGCGGCAAGCGCCTCGACATAGCCGAGCTTGCGGCCGGTCAATCCTTCGTCAGCTCGTCTTCGTAGAAGACGCACTGGTTGAACCTCGGCGTCAGGCAGACGTCGTTGACGTACCCCTGCTCGAGGTGGACTCCGCCGCGCAGCTGACAGCGCGAGACGTTTTGCTCCTGGCGAATCAGGGCCTTGAGCAAGTGCGGAGCCTGGATCGGGATGGCGCCGCGGCTGCCCGTCATGTAGAAGTGCGGGCAAACGTTGCGGCGCAGGTTCGGCAGTCCGAAGCCCGCTCTGACCCCCGGCATCGACGAGTATCGGTTCGGCGCTCCGGGTTCCGAGTGAGTGATAACGGGAAGCGTGCGCGGCATCGGGCGCGTGGCGATTCGGCTCGAAACCGGGAACGGGTTGGCGGGATACGGGCCGCTGGGAGCGGAGGGCATTGGGCCGGGCCGGCGTCTCGCAGGCATGACGCCCCCTCGCACGACCGAAGCCTGACGTCCGACGCCGGCGTCAGGGGTGCGCGGCCGATCGGGCTTGGGGTTGCGAACCTCCACGAATAAGCCTCGTACCGTAGCGGACATTCCTGCACGTCCGCTCTCTGCAGCAGAGTACATCCATCCGCACGAAACGCGCTCGCCCGTCACGCCGAGGGATCGATGCTCGTACTAGAGGGTTGTCGGCAGTGGCAAGTCGAAAACAAGCGTGGTGCCACCGCCCCGGAATACGCCCGGCAGATGCGACAATGGAGCCATGCCGATGCGAGAACGCCGAGCGGCGCACGTTCGACCCCTGCCGCCGTCGGGCGACCGGCTGCGGTCGCATCAGATCAAGGCCTCGGCTCCGTCACGTGACCTGGTCCGCCGATACCGGCCGATTCGGACGAACAAAGGAGTCCCGGCCCCGATCGGGCTCGGACTCGTTGCCGTGTTCCTGGTTCTGGGCCTCGCGGTGCTGATCGTGGGCGGCAACATCCTGGTGAGTGTCGCGGGCCAGCTTGCGCACGCGTTCGACAGTGCGATCTCGCAGGTCTCGTCGATGCCGCCGGCCACCACGGCCCCTTCCGGCGTGGCCCTCGATACTCCGGTCCTCAACACGCCGGACAACGGCGGATACACGAACCAGGCAGCGGTGTCGCTGTCCGGGAGCGTCCCGGGCCCGGCAATCGGCAAGACCGGGTACAAGGTCCGGATCTACGGCATCGCCTCTGACAAGACGCGCAAACAGGTCGCGGAAGTGGAGGTCGGCTCGACGACGCACTTCAGCACCGGCGCCGTGAACCTGGTCGAGGGGCCTAATACTTTCGCCGCGGCACTCGTGACGCCCAGCAGTGAGGGCCAGCCGTCGCCCGAAGTTGTGTACATCCTGGACACGAAGCCGCCCCAGCTGTCGATCGCGTCCCCGGCGGACGGCAGCTCGCAGGCGGGCAGTTCCGTCGTGGTCTCGGGCAAGAGCGACACGGGCTCGACCGTGACGATCCGCAACAGGCAATCGCCCGGAGGCGCGCTGAGCAGCAAGGTCGTCGGCGACGACGGCCGATTCGCGATCACGGTCGGCCTCGTCGCGGGGTCGAACTCCATTCAGGTGACGGCGACCGACCAGGCCGGCAACGTGACGACGGGCCAACTTACGGTGAAGCGGTCATTCGGGAATCTTGCTGCGCACCTGAGTGTGTCGCCGGCGAAGTTCAAGTCCGCCGGTCCTACGACGATCATACTCACGGTCCGCGCCACATCGGCCAACGGCGGTCCCTTAGCAGGAGCAGAGGTGACCTTCACGGTGACCGTCCACGGGCTCGGACCGATTGTCTCGCCCGCGCTGATAACCGATCAAACCGGCACTTCCAAGTGGAAAGTGACGATCACCGGAGCGACTCCCGGGCTTGGCACTGCCGCGGCGCTGGTGGCAACGGGCGATGGCAACCAGATTCCGGCATCGCCGGTGACCTTGACGACGACCTGACCTCGAGGCGTCCGGCCCGTGAGCCGGACTGCGGTTACTACGCCGTGGGAGTTGGGGTCGGGGTGTGTGTGGGCGTCGGCGTCGGGGTCGGCGTCGGCGCGGGCGTGGGAGTCGGCGTAGGTGTCGGGCTGGGCGTCGGGGACGGCGTGGGCGTCGGGGACGGTGTGGGGCTCGGCGTAGGCTCCGGACCCTTCGAGACGACGTAGTCGACCGTCGAGCCCTTCAGGACCGTCAGGCCCTTCTTCGGGTTGCTGCTGAGGATCTGACCCTCGGGGATGCTGGGGTCGTAGGCCTCAGTGCGGTCGCCCGCCGCCAGACCCGCCGACGTGAGGGCGTTGATGGCGTCGCTTTCGGTCAGGTTCCGGACATCCGGGACTACAACCTGCGCGGTTCCGCTGACGACGGTCACGAATATCGTGTCGCCCTTATTCATGGCGAACCCGGCGGACGGGTTCTGGGACACGATCGTGTTGTCGGGCTGGCTGCCGTTGCTGGGGGTAGTGCCCGACACCGAGATCGACAGGCCCACTGTCTGGGCGGTCTGCTGAGCATCGCTGAAGAGGACGCTCACGAGGTTCGGGGCGTAGACCGTCGAGCCGCTCGAACCACGGCTGATGAGCAGGTAGATGGTCAAGCCGAGGAGTGTGACCAGGAACAGCGCCAGGAAGCCCGCCACCCAGGCCCAGGTACTGACGGGTGACGCGTCGTCCTCGTACTGCTCCGGCTCCGGCTCGACCGGATTGATCCGGCGGGTCAAACGGCTTGGGACGACATCGGGCGTGTAATTGCTCTGGGCTCGAGGCTCGACCGGATAGTCGTCCTCAACGCCGGGGCGGGTCGCGTAATCGTCGGCGGAGTAGGCGACGCGTGCGGTCGGGTTGGGGCGGCGCGACAGTGGCGCAGTCGGCGGCGTCGGCGGCAGCACGACGGGAACGATCGGCGGGACGACTGGGCGCGCGACCGGCATCGGCGGCACAACGGGCGCGGGCTCGGGTGCGAACTCGGCTGCAGCGGCGGCTTCCGGCTCCATCTCCGTTTCTTCCTGAGACGCGCCCACCGCGTATTCGGCGTCGAGCCGCGCGATCGCGGTGTCGAGCGAGTCCGCGAGCACCCCCGCCGAATCGAACCTCCCGGCCGGCTCGGCCGTCATAGCCTTGCGGGCGATCATGTCGATATCGGCCGGAATACCGTCCTGGAAGGCCGACGGGACCTGCTTCGGATCCGCCAGTCTCGCCTTCGCGACCTCTTCTGCTGTTTCGCCGTCCCACGGACCCCGGCCGGTCAAAAGCTCGAATAGCAGTACGCCCAGAGCGTAGACATCCGACCCATCGGTGGCGCGGCGACCCCGTGCCTGCTCGGGGCTCTGGTACCAGGCTTCTTCGACGGACAGGGGCGGTCGGACCGATGACTCGTCGAGTGCACGCGCGAGGCCGAGGTCTGCGAGTTTGATCTGCCCGTCGCGAGTGACGATGACGCTGCCTGACCTCACGCCGCCATGGACGATGCCGCGCTCGTGGGCCGCGGCCACGGCCGTTGCCACCACGCTCGTCACGTTCGCGGCCCGGCGCGGCGGAACGGGCCCATTGCGCTGCAGGAGCGAGCCAAGCGCCTGGCCGTCGATGAATTCCGTTACGAGGTACGCCTCCGAGGCACTCGCCCCGAAATCGTAGAGGGCGACGATGTTCGGGTGGCTGAGGCCGGCCGCCGCTCGCATCGCAAGGCGGAACTCGGCGACGAAATCCGCGTCCGCAGCGAGCTCGTGATTGAGGACTCTGACGGTGACGACGCGCCCGTTCTCGGAATCGGTCGCGCGGAAGACAGTCGAGATGGCATCCTCGCCACGCAGCTCCATGAGCCGGTAGCGTCCCGCGATCACCTGTCCGATTTCGGCCACAAGAGTTCCTCGTGTGATGCCGGCGCCCGCTGCACCGGAGCTTCGATCAATGCCCTCGACGACCGATCAGCCGGCCCGTCCGGGCAGCTATGTCAGGTCGAGCCCTTGCAAGTATCGCCTGAACTCGGCGCCGATGTCCTGACGCTGCATTGCCAACTCGACGGACGCTTTGAGCCAGCCCATTGTGGTGCCGGCGTCATAACGCCTGCCCTCGACGGCATATCCGTAGACGTCCTGCTCCTGCATCAAGGCTTCGATCGCATCCGTCAGCTGGATCTCTCCGCCGGCGCCGCGCTGCGTTTGCTCGAGCTTGTCGAAGATCTTGGGGGTCAGAACGTAGCGGCCGATGATGGCCAGATTCGAGGGCGCGTCCGCCGGATCCGGCTTTTCGACCAGGCCCGACACCTTGTACAGGAGCGGGTCGAGGCCGCCGTCCGCGAGGTGCCCGTCGATGATGCCGTAGCGGGACGTCTCCTCGTGGGGGACTTCTGCCACTCCCACGACCGACGAATGGGTCTGCAGATAGGCGTGGATCAACTGGCCTATGCAGGGCCGCTCGCCGACCACCACGTCGTCCGGAAGGATCACCGCGAACGGTTCGTGTCCGACGAGCTCTTTGGCCACGAGAACCGCATGGCCCAGGCCGAGTTGCTCTTTCTGGCGAACGTAGGAGATCTGAGCCAGGTCCGAGATGGCCCGGATCTGGCGGAGCATCTCGATGTCGCCGCGCGACTCCAAGAGCTGCTCGAGCTCGAGGTTCAGATCGAAGTGATCCTCGATCGCTCGCTTCTGGCTGCTGGTGACGATGATGACCTGCTCGATGCCGGCCGCGACCGCCTCCTCGACGGCGTATTGGATGACCGGTTTGTCAACGAGCGGGAGCATCTCCTTGGGCAGGGCCTTGGTGGCCGGTAGAAAGCGGGTTCCCCAACCCGCCACGGGAAAGACCGCCTTGCGTACTCGCATTTGCCCTCAGCTTCGATCGGCCGCTGCAGCGGCCGGGTCCACGAATTCGTGGTCGTCGCGATGAAGGCCGTCGCACAGCCCCAACCGGCGCGGCTCGACGGGCAGCCAGACCGGTCTCATGATTTCGCGGACTTGCGAGCGACGGCAGAAGTAGGTGCCTCGCGCCGACATCCAGGTCAGCACGTGGCTCGGATCACTGTGGAACTCGAACGGGCCGGGATTGAGGCCGGCGGTCTCCGTCCAGGGTACGGGCGCCTCAGGCGCCACGACATCGAGGATGCTGACGCGCCACGGTGTCCCTAGGATGACTTCACCGCAACCGGCACATCGAGCGGCCACGTTGTCGGTGACGATCGTGGGGATACGGACGCCGTAGAGTTCCATCTGTGCCGGATCGTAGCAGGTCGGTCGAAGAAGGTCCGGTGCGTGGAGATTCGACGGCGTGGACGAGGAAGAGATTTCGGCGGCCGAAAAGGCCCGTGAGAAGAGACGCGATCGAGACGCCGACGCGCGGGCGCGGGCCGGCATGCGAACCGGTCTGGCGAAGCAGTTCAAGCAGGTTCTCGACGTGCAACGGCAACGCGCCGACGAGGTGGAGCGGCGCGAGGAGTCGGAGAGCGAGGTCGAGCCCCAGGGCAAGCGCAAGGGACGGCGGCGCGGGGCTTAAGGCTCCCCCCGGCGGACGCGAGGCTGGGTGCGGGCCTCAGCTCATCGTGAAGTATCCCGAGACGTCGAACACCACGTCCGCGTGAGCTCCGGCGGTGCCGACGAACGTGACCCACATCTTGCCGTCTCCACCGATGGGAAGCGTGACCGCATTCGCGCGGGTGTCCGCCCTCGGGAAGTTGACCGTCGACGTCCCGCGCACGGCGCCGGGGTCGGCCGGCGTCAGAACTAGATATCCGGCGGAGCTTGCGCCGACGGCGGTGACGTTACCCGTGATCCCGATTGCCGCCGCGGGTACGTTGAGCGCCACGTCAATCGACCGGCCCGTTACCCCGAACCGGGCCGGAAGATCGGATGTGAGCGACGCCGAGAGTCCAAGCCGCGTCGGCGAACGCGAGTCGACCAACCGGTTGGGGGTCAGGGCCACAAACGTTGCACCGGTCGTATTCGGTACGAAGTACCCGGTCACGTCGAAGAGGACGTCTGCGTGCTTGCCCGAGGTGCCGATGAATGTGACCCAGAGCACGCCGCCGGCACCGAGTGGCGCGATCACGGAGTTGGCCCGCGTGTCGCTCCTGGGGAAGTTGATGGTCGATGTCGTCGGTACGCCGGCGGGTCTGGCCGGTGTCAGGCTCAGGTAACCGCCCGAACCTTCGTTGACCGCGGTCAGGTTGCCGACGACCGCGACGGCGTTGGCCGGAACGTTGAGTTTGGGGTTGGCCGACCTCCCCGTCACATGGAAACTCGCCGGGGTGCCGGAGGTGAGCGACGCCGTCATCCCGAGCCACGTGGGAGTGCGCGAGTCGAGCACCCGATTCGGCGTGAGCGGCAAATAGGTCGCGCGGCTTGTGTTGCCGATGAAGTAGCCGGTGACATCGAAGACGACATCGGCTTTCTTGCCCGGGGCGCCGACGAATGTGATCCACAGCTTTCCGCCGGCGCCCAGTGGAACGACCACGGCATTGGCCCGGATATCACCCACGGGGAAGTTGAGGGTCGAGGTCGTCGGCACGCCCGCGGGCTTGGATGGGGCCAGGCTGAAATAGCCGCCGGAGCCCTCGTTCACTGCCGTGAGGTTGCCGCTGACGGCCACCGCCCCGGCCGGTATGTTCAGGTTCGGATCGACGGAGCGGCCGGTGACCTGGAACGAGACCGGGGAACCCTGGCTCAACGACGCCGTGAGTCCGATGTGCGTGCCGGTCCGCGAATCGACCAGCCGGTTAGGGGTGACGGTCACGTAAGTGGCTCCGGCGAGTGGCATCGCCGCCGGCGAGGCGAGCGATGGATCGCTCGTGCCCGCGACGTTCGTGGCCGTCACCTTGAACGTGTACCAGACCCGGTTGGTCAGTCCTGAAACCGCGCAGGAGCGTGCCCCGGTGGAGTGGCACGTCAGTGAGCCCGGCGTCGAAACCACGTCGTAGGCGGTCACGGGGCTGCCGCCGTCGAATGGCGGGGCGTTCCACGAGACCAGCGCCGAGCCGTTGGACGCAACGGCTGCCGCCGCGACTGGGGCGTCTGGTCGGGTGCGCGGCGTCGCGGCCGGCGATGGGTCGGACGGCAAGCCGGTGCCCAGTGAGTTGGTCGCAGTGACGGTGAACGTGTATGGGGTGCCGTTGGTCAGGCCGGTGACCGTGCAGCCGATCGCGCCGGTTGTGCCGGGGCATGTCCCTCCGCCCGGCGAAGCGGTCACGGTGTACCCGACGATCGAACTCGAGCCCTCCTGGACGGGGGCCGTCCAGGTCACCGCCACCGTCGAGTCACCGGGCGCGCCCGCCACGGACGTCGGACGGCCCGGGACGGGGAGCGGCGTGACTGAATTGGACGGCGCCGAGGAGGGGCCCGTGCCAACTGAGTTGGTCGCGGTCACGGTGAACGTGTAGGGCGTCCCGTTGGCGAGCCCGGACACGACGCACTTCGTCGCTCCGGTCGTCGCGCAAGTCAAGCCGCCCGGCGCGGACGTCACGGTGTAGCCCGTGACGGTTTGCCCGCCGTTCCCGGGGGCCGTCCAGCGGACGAGCGCCTCGGCGTTGCCCGCGGTCGCGATCACCGCGGTCGGAGCGCAAGGCAATCGGACCGCAAGCACTCCGCCGGCAACCGCTTGCGGTCCCACGTTGCCGGCCGTGTCGACGGCTGAGACGGCGTAGGAGTGGCTCCCGTCAAGGCATGCCGGCAGGTCGTTGTACATCGGCGTTGCGCCCGAGACCTCGGCGATTTGTGCGCCGTCGCGATAGATGCGGTAGTGAGCCACGCTCAGGTTGTCCGTGGCTGCCTGCCAGTCGAGCTGGGCGCCGCCGGACGGGATCGCGGTTACCTCGAGGCTGCGCGGCGCGGTGGGCGCCTTCGTGTCGCCGATCGTGACGCTCGCCCCGGACCCGTCCACGGAGTTCACCCTGATGGTCAGACCGCCGACCGGGTCCGCGAACGTCTTGCCCGCCTGGAGCGGCGAATCCCAGAAGTTGACGCCCGGGTCCGCGGCAGTCGCATCGGCGACTGTGTCGACCAGGAAGCTCGGCCCGAGCACGTTGAACTGGCGGAACTCGTCATCCGAGTAGCGAATCGTCACGCCCGTGGTCACGCTGGAGAACACTGGGTAGGAGGCATTCGTGAACTGGTCCCAGTCGGTGCCGGTCAGCGTGGACCGAAGCTCGAGCGTCCATGACCCCGACTGCTCGCTCGGGAGGACGGTCGTCGGCCTGGCGATCCGCAGCAGGCGCACGCCGGTGACGGCCGAGTAGACGGGTACCAGCGAATACGTGCCGACGGCGGTCACCTTCTGCGATTCGCCCGGATCGAGCCAGCCCAGCGATTCCAGGCGGTCGGCGTCGAGCAGCGCGTGGTCGGGCGCTCCCGCTGCGCCCATCGTCGAGTACTGATCCCAGTAATCGGCGCTGGAGCAGGTGCCGACAAGTTGGACCTGATTGCCCGCGCCGTCGAAGCAAGCCAGGCCGTTCGCGTGGTCGAGACCCAGGTTGTGGCCGATCTCATGCGCGGCGACCATCGTCGAAATGGCATCGCCGTACGTCGCCCAGTCCACAGCGATCACGACGTTCCCGCCGGGCATGTCCGAGTAGCCGGCCCACTTTTGCTTGCATGGTGGCTTCGTCCACAAGACCAGGTGGTCGAACGAAGCGAGACTGACGCCGTGCGCCGTGGCGGCGGCCCGAGCCGCGGCCGTGGCGGCGCTGAGCGACCACGTCGACGACGGCCCGCCGCACTGCGCGACGGCCATGTGCCAGGGCCCGAAGACCGTGGTGGCAGTTTCGAAGCGGCCACGCGAGGTGGCGTCGAAGAATGAATGGACCGATGCCGTCGAGCCGGTGAAAGTGCTCTGCGCCTGAGCCGCCGTCACGGGGTAGCCGGCAAGGTCTGTGTAGTCGGCGATGATCACAGCCACCGTCTCTATCTTGGGCGTCGCTGGCGTGGCGCTTCGGTCCGCGTGGGCCTTGATGCCGAGGGCGGCCGCGTAGGGATTGGCGGCGACGGTCTTCTCGACGACGAACGATCCGGAAGCGACTGCGACACTCCCGTCGGCTTGGCTGCGGCCGGCGACGCGAACGAGCGCTCCGTCGAGCTTCCTCACGCTCGCGCCCGACACGGTGATCGGGACGGACCCGGAAGCGCTGTCGATCGAATAGAAGGTCTGCGACCGGCGGGACACAAAGTCGTCGGAGACTGCCATGCGCAGGGTGCCGGTGAGAGTCACGGCGTCGGAGTCCGCGGCAGGAACCGCAGTGGGAGTGGCAGTGGTCGGCGCGGTGGCAGCGGTCGGGGCGCTCGAGGCGGTCGTGGGCGGCGGATCGGAGGGCGAGGCCGCGGAGGCGGAGCCGGGGACCGCCATGGTCGCGACGGCAGTCAGCGCCAAGAGCGCCCGGGCCCACCTCATCGAGGTCATTTCGCGCCTCCGGCTCTGGATCTCGGCCGTCCGGTGCTCGGCCGATGGTGTTCGCGAGTGGTGGCTCGCGGTCCCGGCATCACACGACGCGGCCTTGACGCCGCGACAGTGCCATGTTCCGGCCGCCGGAGGAATGCCGCAATGGAGCTTTTCGTAATAGTTGCCCCGGGTCGGCCGGCCCCGCGGGGCGCACAAGGGGCGGCCGAAGTGCCCAAGGCTATCCGGCCGAGAGATCGACGTTGGTCGAAACCTGCACTGCCCTGGGTGCGGGGACGCCGGCGTTGAGATCCAGCACCACCTCCGGTCCGCTCAGGCGTTCCCCGTACGCCCCGTAGCGATCGAACAATTCCGCCGGCTGTCCGGGCCCGACTTCGAAGAGCGCCGTGACCGTGACCGTCCCCGCGCCCCATGACGACAGGTCGAAGCTGCGGCTGAAAGACCCGTCGGCGACCGTGACGGCGACCGTATCGGTGACCCAGTGCTCGTTGGCGCCGGTGCCGAAATCCTCGGCAGAGACCTGAATGATCGCTCCGTCCGGGAGGCTGGCGCTGCCCGACACGAACAGCGTGCGGCCGCTGACCTGGGCGTTCAGACAGAGTCGCGGGTCGGTGCCGGAAACCCACGAAGGGGTGCACTGGCCGAGCGCGGCCTCTACGACGGCCCTGGCCACGACGGCGGACGCAACCAGGCCCACGATTACGACGATGACGAGGAACACGGTGCTGACGGCCATCTGGGTTCGCCGGGCACGGCGGCTCAGGTACGGCGGCGGCTCGTCGTAGATGCTCACCGCTGCTCCCGAACGGTGGCCCATCCCTGGCCAGCACCCACCGCCACCGGAACTAACCCTCCCTCATCGACACGCGATGACGCCGCCAGTCTAGCGGTCGCGACCCTTCGGCGCGACGGGAAAACGGCCTCTAGCCGCCGAAGGTGAAGGCGTAGGCGCGCGCGCCGGGAGCATTGAACGTGATCGTCACGATGCCCGGGTTTGCGGTATCGAGGTGGACCAGGTGGTAGAGACGGGCGGCGCCGATGACCATCGAGCCGTCGGCGGCAACGTCTTCACTCGTGCCCACGCCCTGAGCTCCCGAAATCTTGACCGTGACCGGGACCGGAGTGTCGGCGGCCAGCACCAGATAGACGTCGCGGGCATAGAACGACATTTCGAGCTTGTCGCCGGCCTCCAGGGCCGTGATGTAGTCATCCTGGCCGTCGAAGGAACCGGAGAGTCCGAACTTGTCCTGGGGCAGCTGCGCGGGGAACACGTACTGACCCCTTCCGGACGGGGTCGAGGAGTGATCGGCCAACTGGACGCCTCTCATGACGCCCAGATAGGTCTCGCCGGTCTCGCTGGCGATGAAGGGCGGTGGGGCGGCCGACGTGGCCGGGCTGGGCAGTGCGGCCGAACCGGCTTCGGACAGCAGGGTTCGAATGCTGATTTCGGTCTGGAGGTAGTTGCCCTCGCCGAAGTGGGTATCCCTGATGTGCCCCCCGGCGTCGATCAGGTAGTCGGCCGGCCAGTACTCGTTGTTGTACGCCGTCCAGGTGGCGTACTCGTTGTCCTGGGCCACCGGATAGGTGATCCCGAAGCGGGAGATCGCCGCCGCCACGTTGCCGGGGTCATGCTCGAAGGCGAACTCCGGGGTGTGCACGCCGACGACGACGAAGCCTTCCGGGCCGTATTTCTGATACCAGCTCTCGACGTAAGGCAGCGTCCTGATGCAGTTGATGCACGAATAGGTCCAGAAGTCGACCAGGACCACCTTTCCCCGCAAGCTCGCCATCGTCAGCGGCTTGGTGTTGAGCCAGTTGTCGATGCCGGTGAACTCCGGCGCCGTCGGGCCGCCTGCCTGCGTTGTGGTCAGGCCGGTGCCGAGGTTTCCGAGAGCCGACTGCACCGGCCCGGTCCGCTCGAGCGCCTGCAGCGTGCCTGTCCAGTCGGGCAGGGAATTGGTGAGATTTGCCGAAATCGCCGTATCGGCGCCGACCGCCATCAAGCCCGCAGTCACGAGCACCAGGATTCCAAGGGCGCGGCTCGCCCACGCCGAAGCGGAACGGAGGCGGAGCCTGGCCAGCGCCGCGCGCCCGCCCAGAGCGATCCCGAGCAGCGGCAGGCCGGCCCCGATCGAATATGAGATCACCAGGGCGACCGTTGCCGCGGAGCCGGGAGCAGTGACCGCCAGGCTCGTGATCGCCCCGAGAATCGGCCCGGCGCAAGGAGTCCAGACCAGGCCGAGACCGACGCCGGTGATCAGCCCGCCGGCGACGCCGGGCGTCGCGAGCCGGACGCCCATTGCCGGAAACCGCGCAGTGGCCCGTTCGAAGACCCGCGACAGCGCCGGCACCAGCAGTGTCAATCCGAAGATCGCGATGATGGCGATGGCGATGTCGCGCAACGTCGAGCTGGGCAGGTGCAACGCCTGGATGATCTGGACGCTGGCGAGCGTGAAGAACGAGAAGCTCGCGATGAGCCCGGCGATCACCAGGTACGGCCTGCGCCGGTCGCCATCCGCTCCGGTCGCCAGCACGATCGGCAGGATCGGGAGCACACACGGGGATACGGCCGTCACTAGCCCGGCGATGAAGGCGACCGCAATCAGAAGAAGCATGGGTTGCTCTAGTACCTCGGCATACGACGGGCGTCAACGTAAGCAGCGTTTCGGCCCGGCAGCCGATATTGGCACGGGCTCATGACAGGGCGATGACAGGCGAGCCGAGCGCAGCCTGCATGCCCGGCTACGATCGTGGCGGTCGGCCGCCTCGAGACTCGCCTCTTCGAGCTAGACGTTCGAACCCGACGAGCCGGCGGATGGGATCGGGATCGGCATTGGGACGCCGCTCCCGCCGATGAACCCGTGGCCCCGGCCGAAACCGGGTCCGCCGCCGAAGCCGCGGCCGCCGCCGCCGAAGCCGCCGCCGCCGAAACCGGGCTGGTCGTTCGTGGCCGCCTGGACCACCGCGGCGTTGAGAGACCCATCGGCGTTGAGCGTGCCCTGGGCGGCGATCCGGTCGCCGACGGCGACGTTGGCAAGAGTCGCGGATGCCACGCCGCGGACCGAGTACTTGGTCGTGGACGAAACGTCCACGGTGACCGTCTTGCCGGCGCCGACCGTCACGACGATCGTCGTCGGGGTCTTGCTGGCGACGGTGCCCTGGACGGTGGACGGCGCGATCGTCACGGCGGTGGCCGTGAAGTTGCCGGCCGAGTCGAGGGTGCCCTGGGCGGAGATTCGCACGCCGACGACGAGCGCACCGGCGGCCACCGTGGCGCCACCCTGCGAGTAGGTCGTGGACCCGGTCAGCGTCAGCGTCTTGGAGGAGCCGTCGAATTGCTTGATCGTGACCGTGCCGGCAGCGACGCCCGTGACCGTCCCGGAGGCCGTCGGCACGGCGACTTCGATCGTCGTGATCTTGTAGCTGCCGTCGGTTTGGCGAGCCTCACGGAAGCTGATCTGGTCGCCGACCTTGAGGTCCGTGAGGGCAATCGTCTTGCCGCCCTTCGTGACTGCGGCGCCGGTTGCGTCGACCGTCCTCGTCCAGCCGTCGGTCGTCTGAAGCGAGAGCTTGCTGCCGTCGATCTTCGTAATCGAGATCGCCACTTGCTGCGCCCCGCCGCGGACGAGGCCGGGGGCGTACCAGCCGGCCCCGAGTTCGGGATGGCCCGGGATCGTCGTGGCCTGCGCCGCCTGGGCCGCCGGCGAGCCGCTCGAGGCGATGCCCAGAGCGAACGCGACGGAAGCGACGCCCGCAAACAGCAGGGCGCCGACCAGCGGAATGATGAGCAAACGAGAGTGGGAAGACGTCATTTCGAACACCTCTTGGTACCAGCCCTCCCGTCGACGGGAGGGCTCGGGCGCGGGCAGGAATGCGAGGCGCCCCCGCCACGCTACGCGTTTGTGGCACTTCGTGCCTGGAGGAATCCTGAAATTGGCACGCTTCGCGCTGGTTTCCGCTCGTTCTCCGGCCCGGCACGCCGGGCCGAACCACCAGGCGGTGCCGCGAAGGCTTGTCCGCCGCCGCCGCGACGACCGGGCCCATCATCGATCTGTTGCGCGCCACGTCACGCGTGGCGTCAGAACGACAAGGATCGAACGATGCCTGCGATCACCGTCCCCGACATCACCGTCCTGCCTCGAATCCCGGAGCCGGACCCGACTGTCGCCCGCATGCGCGCCGTGCGCAGCCTGACGACGGCCCCGCACGGGCTCGAGGGCGAGGGCTTCCCCGTCCGGCGCGCATTCGCCGGAGTCGACCTCGCCGACCTCGATCCATTCGTCCACCTCGACCAGATGGGCGAAGTCGAGTACGCGCCCGGCGAGCCCAAGGGCACGCCCTGGCACCCGCACCGCGGCTTCGAGACCGTGACCTACATGATCGACGGGACGTTCGAGCATCAAGACTCGAATGGCGGCGGGGGCGTCATCACCAACGGCGACACCCAGTGGATGACCGCGGGCGCCGGGATCCTGCACATCGAGAAGCCGCCCGAATGGCTCGTCGCGAGCGGCGGACTCTTCCATGGGTTCCAGCTCTGGGTGAATCTGCCGGCAGCCCAGAAGTGGTCGCCGCCCCGCTACCAGGACCTGCGGGCGAGCGAGGTGGCTATCGCGTCTTCCCGCGACGGCGGCGCTCTCGTCCGCATCATCGCGGGCGAAGTGGCCGGGCACAAAGGGCCGGGTTCGACCTATTCGCCGATGACGCTGGTTCACGCGACCCTGAGTCCGGGCGCCCGCTTGACCCTGCCCTGGCGAGCCGATTACAACGCCCTCGTCTACGATATGGCGGGACTCGGCACCGTCGGCGGGGAAGCCCGCCCCATCCAGACCGGCCAGCTGGCCGTCTTCGGGCCCGGCAACGCGATCACGGTTGCCGCCCTACCTACCCAGGAAAGCCGCAGTCCCAACCTCGATGTCCTCATCCTCGGCGGCCGCCCAATCGGCGAGCCCGTCGCCTGGATGGGCCCGTTCGTGATGAACACGCGCGAGGAGATCATCCAGGCGTTCGCCGACTACCAGGCCGGCCGCCTCGGCACGATCCCCGCCATCACGGCGGTGCACGACACGCCAACAACGGTCATCGAATCAGGGCCGCGTCGGGACCCCGACTGAGCCCAACCCCCGAGGTACAAACCATGATCAGCCTGCAGTTCCACAAGCCCTCGCTCTCCGACCGCATCAGCGAACGCCTGGCGCGGGTTCCGAGAATCCAGTTGCGAGGCAACGTCTCCGCCGTGGCCAAGCGTGGCCGGGGAGCGAACTTGCGGCTATTCGGGGCAATCGCTCTCGTCACAGGGCCGCTCGCGCTGTTCATCATCTGGGCGACGCGATGGGTCCGCGACCGACGTTTGCTCGTGAACGTCGAGGATCTGGACGTCGCCACGACCGAAGCCGCCTGAGTCCGGCGCCTCGCTCGCTCAAACCTTCGGCGAACCCCTAGCGACCGTACAGCTCGGCCGAAGCGACGGCCTGGCCGTTCACGGATCCCCGGCGGCCGCCGGAGACGCTGACGGCGCCCGACCAACCAGACCGGGCGCCGTCCGAATCGAGGGGTCGCGAGTCCTACCGGCGGCGCACTCTGGCCTCGGGTCGAAGGCGGAGCCCGATCAACACACAACCGGTAATGGCGATCAACGCCACGAGAGGCAGAAGGGGCGCCTCACTGCCCGGACCACGGCCATCGACCGTGCCCGTGGGCGGAGCCGACGCGGATGGCGCGGGCGAAGCGTTCGGATCGATCACGACGAGACTCGCGGAGGCGGTGCCGCCTGTGCCGCCCTCGGTGGAAGTAATGGCCGACGTGGTGTCATGTTTGGTTCCCGCCGTTGTTCCGGTGACGTCCATCCCGAAGGAGCAGGTCGCCGAAGCGGCAAGGGTGAGTCCCGTCATCGACACGACGCTCGTGCCGGCGGTCGCGGTGATGGATCCGCCGCAGCTGCCGCCGATGTTGTTGGGAGTCGAGATGACGACGCCCGCGGGCAACGTGTCGGTGAAGCCGATGCCGGTCAGTGCGCTCGAGGAGTTGGGGTTCGTGATCGTGAACGTGAGCGAGGTGCTCGCGTTCAGCGCGATCGACGCCGCACCAAAGGCCGCGCCGATGGTAGGCGGCGCGATTGCGGCAGCTGCGACCCAAGTGCGGAAGGCAAGGTCGGTGATGCACGAATCGATACCGGACGCGGCTGGGATGAGCTGCCAGGTATTCGCCCGGTAGACAAAGGCCGCGCCGCCCGCGTACGGCGTCGTACAAGTCCCTCCGACGTACACAAAGCTGCTGCCGCCGAACACGATTGCGTACACCTCACCCGAGTCAACGTGCACGGTCGGCGAGAATGCGGCGTCGAACCAGGCGCCGTTGGCGGGAGCGATATCGGCGGCCGTACCCAGAAGCGTGCCGCTCGGCCCGCCATCGCGCAACTCCACGGAGATCGTGTGCCAGTCGCCCGGCCTTCCGTAGAGGGAGATCCTATCGAGCTGGCCGGACATGCCGGCCGTGAACGTCTGCGCTGTCGCGTTGTCCCCGGCGTCCCAGGAACTGGCGAAATCGGTGTCCTGATGTTGGTCCTTGGTGTCAGATCCGGCGAGGACTCCGCCCGCCGAGAGAGCTAGGACGGCCGCACCGGCCAAGAGCGACGCCAATCGGAATCGCATGACCACCTCCCCAGGGTGATCGCCTCGATCACCCCCATGCGGGTGGTCCGGGCGACAGCCACGGACCCGACCTGCGTCACAGATCATAGGAGGGACGATGGGCAAAAGCCATCAATTTGCCCGACGAAAACTACGAGCAGCTCGATCAGCCGTGATCGAGGCGCCGCCCAGTGCAATAAGCTTTGGCAGCGGTTTCGGTGCCCAGCCTGGCAGCAAGCGTTGTGGGTGGTGCTCGGAACACCCGCGGCCTACCGAACGGCGTTGACAATGACCCAGCGCCCGTACCACTCGCTCTTGCCGATATGCCCGTCGACCGGGTCGCGGTACGGCGAATCACGCCAAGCATAAGACGAGAAGCGGATCTTCCAGACGCCAGAACGCCACGTGCTGTAGCTCACGTACGTGTTACGCCAGCCGTCGGACGCGAGCGGGTCGGTGAGATAGACGCCATTGATAGTGAAGGCAGTAGAGCCGGTCTTTGGGTCCGCGCCAGTCACGGAATAGCCGGTGATGAACTGTGCATGCCCACCGGCCCACCCCAGGATCGCCACGGGCTTGCCGAAGCTACCAACGCTTCGAACGGCCCACTTCGCGGCCGCGTCGAAGCTCGTGAAGCTTGTGTCGCGATACACGTCGGCCAAGAGACTCCCCCAGCCGTAGTAGTTGAGCGCATTCCGCCAGCCGTGAGGGTCCGTGCCGGCAGAGCTGACGAGCATCGTCATGTGGGCGCGCTCGAAGGCGAGGATTTTTTCCTGAGTCGCATACGTGACGTTCGGTGTCCACCGAAACGTCGTCCCGTTCACGCCGGCGCTCTTCACCCCTAGATAGGCGATCATGTTGAGCATCATCTCGGTGCTCGCGGCCGTGCAGGCAGTGTAGTCAGGGTTCTGCCAGCGTACGCCGCGACTGTCGTAGATGTCGTATCTGTAGCTGGTTGCGGCTGCGGCCGTAGGCATCGAATGGAACAACGGACCCGCTGTCGCCAGCGCGATAGTCGCGATGGTAATGGCGACGAGCAGACGACGCGTGTGCGGGCGGTCCCCTTCGTGGTCGCGACCTCGGGTCAGGTGCGACGCTTTCCGGGCGAGGCTGCGAAAGTGCCGGTACAGCGATGAGTGGGGGTCGGGTTCACAAGGGTGGAGTGCCCCGATGAAGCCATTCGAGATCGACATAGTTCTCCATTCGGCAGCTCGGCTGACTCCCTGGGAGTCCCGTGGCTTTGCGGCCTCGCCTCACGGCGAGTGTGCCTTTTCGTGGCTGTCGCGTAATCGACTCGGTTGCCAGACGATCCCTGAGTGAGTCACCGGTTGTCCGGTGGCAAGAGGAACCTGGCCAGCCAGTGATGTCAGTCTGCACTCATAGGTAGGGATAACTAGTGGCCAGAAGTTCGCCGAATTGCGCGGGGCCTCGGACGTCGTGGTGGGCAATCGCAAGTCGGCCCAGAGCTAGATCGGCAATGCCGTGCCTCATCGCAGTGGCCTCGCCGGCGAGGCGTGAGGAACTCTGTCGGATCGTGGTCGAACAGGTCGTCGTGGACGACAGGGAAGGGCGGCAGATCGTGTGGACGCCGCCAGCCAGACCGTTCTTCGAAAAACAGCGGGAGTACCCCTAAGAGGGCTTCAGGACCCGCCTGGGGAGCGTCGACTCCGCGCGGCGACGCCATAGGGCCCGAAGATTTGGATGAGCGGCTGGCACGACCCCGACGCGATTCAGTAGCTCGTGGAGTCACACCGTCCGACCGTTCGCCGTCCCAACGGGTCGCGCCAGCACCAGCTGCTGGGGATTCGGCAGCAGCGGACAGAGGTCTTGAGGCGGATGAGCGAGCCCCTGGAGCCAGAGTCCGAGCCGGCTCGTTCGAAGCCGTCCTCCGAACCGATCGGCGCGCCCAACCTCACTCCGACCATCCGGGCGGCGGGCCGGTCGCGACTGGTCGCGGCCGTACTGTCGTTCGTCTGGCCCGGGCTCGGGCAGCTATACAGTCGCCGGCGCGTCGCGGCCGCAGTCTTCGCGGTTCCGGTCGTGGTCGCCGCCATCTGGCTGGCCCTGCAGCTCGCAAACGGTCCCGACTACTTCGGGGCCAGCTTCCTCGACAACTCCTTCGCTCTGACGTTTGTGGTCGGCGTCGGGCTTCTTGGCCTGTGGCGTCTGGCGTCGATGATCCACGCTTATGCCGTTGCCGGGCCTCGTCGCCCGCCGAGCAAGGTGGACAGCGCAGTGGTCGCCGTCCTATTGGTCGCGGTGGTGGCGGCCCACGGACTCGCGGCTGAGCTGGCGCTGGCCGCCTACAACTTTGACAACGCGGTCGTCTCCAACCAGCTGATTCCCGATGAGCCGACTCCGGCCCCCACCGGCGTGGCTGCTGTGAGCCCGTCACCGACGGCAGCCTGGACTCCCACCATCACCGGCCCGCCCGAACTCACCCCGAGCCCGCGTGTCCGAGCCGCGCCCTCTCACCGGATCACGATCCTCCTCACCGGCGTCGATTTCCTGGCCGGACGACATCACGCAATGAACGACTCGATCCTCATCGCGAGCGTCGATACCCGGACGTACAAGGCCGCCATCCTCAGCATCCCCCGCGACACTTCCAACTTCCCCTTCTACTGGGGCGGCAACGCCGGCATCAACACCAAGATCAACAATTTCGCGACCCTGGTCGCCCAGGGCGCGATCCACGCTCCCGACCCTGCTGCCACTGCTCTAGCCAAGGAAGTCGGCTGGCTCGTCGGCCTGAAAGTCGACTACTACGTGATCGTCGACATTGCGGGCTTCGGCTCCCTCGTCGACGCCGCCCATGGCGTGTGCGTCACAAACCCCAAGGCCATCAACGATCCCTCGACCGGCACCTTCATTCCGGCGGGCCACCAATGCATGGATGGGCCGACCACCCTCAAGTACGTGCGCTCCCGCGAGGGCGCCGGGGACACCGACTACACGCGTTCGCGGCGCCAGCAGGACGTCCTCATCGCCCTGAGCAAGAAGCTGATCAGCCCCAGCGGCATCGTCTACATCTCGAGCGTCCTGAGCGTTGCCGGCAAGACGGTTCAGACCAATTTCCCTCTCAAGGATGCTCGCAACTACATCTCGCTCGCCACTAGCGTCGGGACGACAACCGTTTCGCAGTGCGTTCTGGGGCCGCCCTTCAACTACCACCCCCCGACGGCGGCGACCAAAGGCACGTGGACGAGTCGTCTGAAGATGTACATGGTTGCCGATCTGTCGGTCTATCTCTTCGGCACCGACAGCCGCTATTACGGAATGGAAGGGATCGCGCCGGCCCGCTGCGCGCAGTAGGTACTCGACCGCTCGCTCGCGCCTATCCCCACAGATTGGCGAGATTATCCCTGGTCCAATACCATCGCAGCGGCCGGCAACCAGCTCCGTCACTCGTCCAGCTGCCAGAACGAGATCGGCGGGCGACCGAGAACCCGGCCCTGCCCAGGCCGGGAATACGGAGTAACCGCGGGGTGCGTTCGACGGCCGCGAGGAGGATCGATGTCAACCGGATCAAGGCTCACTCGCACTGCGCGCCGGAGGTTGGGCGCACGTCGCGGCATCGCCATTCGCCTCGGCATGGCGGCCGTGGCGATGGTCGTCGCGGCATGCGGAAGCGCAACGTCAACCGGCACTCCATCGGCTAACGGAACTTCAACGTCAACGGGCACTCCATCGCCGAGCGGATCCGCAACGCGGCCCTGGATGGACAGTTCCCAGACCGTTGATCAGCGAGTCGCCGCGCTGCTCTCGCAGATGACCCTGGACGAGAAGATCGGCCAGATGACCCAGATCGAGATCGGCGGCGTGGACCCGGCCGGGACTGCCAGCGCGCTGCTCGGCAGCGTTCTATCGGGCGGCGACGGCAACCCCAAGGGCGTCGATAACACGGCCCAGAACTGGTATTCGATGGTCAAGAGCTATCAGGATGCCGCCACCGGGACCCGGCTCGGCATCCCGATTCTCTACGGTGCGGACATGGTCCACGGCGTCTCGCACATGACCGGGGCGACCGTCTTCCCCCACAACGTGGGCCTGGGCGCAACCCACGATGCCGCGCTCGTACAGCAGGTCTGCCAGGTGACTGCGACCGAGATGTACGCGTCGGGCGTGCGCTGGACCTTCGGTCCTGTCCTTGCCGTGCCCCAGGACGTCCGATGGGGCCGCACATATGAGGGTTACAGCGAGAACACCGACCTGGTCGGCCAGCTCGGTTCCTCGTGCCTGGAGGGCTTGCAGGGGACCAGCCTGACCGACCCCAACACCGTCGTCGGTGACCCGAAGCACTTCCTCGGCGATGGTGGAACCGCGTACGGCAGCTCGACGGCCCAGGGCCCTACAGGCCCCTACCTCCTGGATCAGGGCGTCGACCAGATGAGTGACACCCAGATCACGAGCCTGTTTCTACCGCCCTATGAGTCAGCGGTCAAGAACGGTGCCAGGATCATCATGACCACGTTCTCGGGCACCCAGTCCGGCGGCAAGGTGACCGGTGACAAGCACTGGCTCACCGACGTTCTCAAGACGAAGCTCGGATTCGCCGGCTTCGTGGTTTCCGACTGGGCCGCCATCGACCAGATCGCTCCGAGCGACTACACGGCTTCGGTCAAAGCCGCGATCAACGCCGGGGTAGACATGGCAATGGTTCCGGACAATTACGAGAAGTTCCAGTCGACGCTCAAGGGTCTCTTCTCCAGTGGCGGCGTCCCCCAGTCGCGGATCGATGACGCCGTGACCCGCATCCTTCGAGTCAAATTCGAGATGGGCTTGTTCGAGAACCCGATGCCGCCCGCCGGTGCCTGGGGCAATGTCGGGTCGGCCGCGGATCGTGCAGTCGGTAGCAAGGCTGTGAGCGAATCGGCGGTCCTGCTCAAGACCAGCCCGAAGGTTTTGCCCGTCGCGAGCGGCAGCTCGGTGCTGTTGGCCGGCGCAGGTGCGGACGACATCGGCATCGCCTCCGGCGGCTGGACCCTCAGCTGGCAAGGCCAGACGGGCAACGTGACCACCGGAACGACGCTCAAGGCCGGCCTCGTCGCGAAGCTCGGAGGCCAGCTCAGCTACAACGCCACCGGCGACTTCAACAGTGGAACCCACGCCGCCGTCGGCATCGTCGTGGTCGCAGAGCGGCCATACGCCGAGGGTGTCGGCGACTCGGCCACTCTGCAGCTCCCGGCAGGAGACCTCGCCGTCATCGACAAGGTCAAGCCGATGGTCGACAAGCTGATCGTGGTCATCATCTCCGGCCGGCCGATGATGCTGTCGGGCATCGCCGACAAGGCCGACGCGGTCGTCGAGGCCTGGCTGCCCGGCACCGAAGGCGAGGGCCTGGCCGACGTCCTGCTGGGCGCCAGGCCGTTTACGGGCACCACGCCCTACACGTGGCCCAAGACTCCGGACGACGCCGCGCACACAGGCAAGTCAGCCTGCCAGGGTGCCGTGTATCCGTACGGATATGGACTCGACGCTACGGGCAAGTTGCTCGGGCCGGCCGCCTGCTAGCCATTGCGACCTCCGGTCGCTATTCGGCGGATGTTGTTTCGGTGCGCGGCGCAGCGGGGCGAGCCAGCCCCTCGACCACAGCCACCCCCGGCAGGGTCAGCAGGATGGAGGGCGGCGCGATCACCTTCCAACGGCGGGTGCCGCCGCCCAGCACGATGCGGGGGCGCTCCATAACCGCGGTGTCTACCCAAATCGAGAGCCCGTCGGGCAGGCCAAAGGCCGTGACCCCGCCGATCTCCTGACCGGTCAGCGCCTGCGTCTCGGCGGCTGAGGCGAAGGACGCCCGGCGCGTGCCGAGTCGATCGCGGATCGTGTGGTTCGCATCGAGCCTGTGCGTCGCGAGGACGATACATGCGGCGTACCGGGGTGGGTCCGCCTTGCCGGCCACGACGATCGTGTTCGCCGCATCCTCGAGCGCGAAGCCGTAGGCGGCACAGAAGGCCGCCGTATCCGCCAGTGCCGGGTCGCAGGCGAACAGCTCGTACTCCCCGTGGCCAACGAGCCAGGCTTCGAGGCGGGATCGATCGGCATCGCTACTCATGCCGGCAACGGTAGTGCCTGGTCGCAACCGCGTCCACGATGCAGGGATGCTGCCGGGTGAGCAACCGCGTGGCATGACGCGGGTGTGGACCCCGCCAGCCAGACCGTTCTTCGCGGAGGTGAGCGCCGGAGCCTGGTACCCCCAAGCGGATTCGAACCGCTGATCTCAACCTTGAAAGGGTCGTGTCCTAGGCCTCTAGACGATGGGGGCGCGGCGCGAACGGGAGTGTAGCAGGGGATGGGGTCAGAGCGGCGCGCGGGCGGGCCGGGAATGTGGCGCGGCGCGGCGCTGGACCGAGGGGCCGCGGTTCAGAAGCCGAGGGCGAGGACCAGCAGCAGGCCGCCGGCGAACGCCGAGGCGGCGACGATTGCCGCGGAGCCGCCGATGAAGGCCAGCAGGAACGCCCGGCGGGTTCGGCCTTCGGCGGCCGAACGGTAGGTAGCGACGGCGCAGACGATCGCGATCGCGATGTAGCAGAGGCCCATCACGGCCGCCCCCGAACTGAGGACCGCGATCGGGGCGGTTCGGGTCGCCAGCTCGAAGGCCATGAACCCGGTGGAGCCGATCGCCGCGAGGGCGAGAATGACGAGCGCGGGTGGCGTCCGCTTGAGGCGCTCCGCGAGTGAGATTCGTTCTCGCGCGGCCCCTTCCGGTTCCTCGTCCTCCAGGCCGTCGTCCTCGAGCGTCTCGTCGGCGAAGGGCTCGTCTACGAAGGGCTCCTGGGCGAACGGGTCGTCGGCCAGGGGCGGCGGCGCGATGGGCGGCGGCGCGATGGGCGGCGGCGGGGGCGGGACCACGGGCGGCGCGACGGGCGGAGGCGCGGGCGGCGCGACAGCCGCGGCCGGACGCGGCCTGGCGGGCTCGAGCCAATCGGTTGGCGGCGCGACAGGAGCCAGCCAGTCGCCGGGTGGCGGCGAGTTGGGGC
>Ga0302322_100000440_pt1 | contig 31846 bp, 18 predicted proteins | sample Fen_T0_2_FD_203757 | JGI IMG/M metagenome (GOLD analysis project Ga0302322, IMG submission 203757) | Peat permafrost microbial communities from Stordalen Mire near Abisko, Sweden - Fen_T0_2 | ecosystem: Environmental > Terrestrial > Soil > Wetlands > Permafrost | place: Sweden: Abisko...
AGACAGCCAAGCCCGCGACGCCGACGGAGAGCGCATGAGTTTGCTCGAGCTGCGCGCAGTCGATAAGATCTTCGGCGGCCTGCATGCCGTGCGCGGGGTCTCCTTTCAGGTGGAAAAGGGCGCTATTTTCGGCTTGATCGGCCCGAACGGCGCGGGCAAGACCACACTTTTCAACGTGATCACCGGCGTGTACACGCCCGAGCACGGTCAGATCCTGTTCGAAGGCAGGAACATCGCCGGCCTCAAGCCGGCGCTGATCGCCGAGCGCGGAGTGGCCCGCACCTTTCAAAATATCCGCATTTTTCGGACTATGACCGTGGCCGAAAACGTGATGGTCGCGGGCCACCACTTGCACAAGGCCAGCATCGCGGACGCGATGTTGCGCACGCGCAGCTATGAACGTGACGAACAAGCGCTGACCAAGCGCGCCCAGGAATTGCTCGAGGTCTTGGGGCTCGCGGAGCTCGCACATGAGGTCGCCGGCAGCCTGCCGTATGGCTCGCAGCGCCGACTGGAGATCGCGCGCGGCTTGATGCTCTCGCCGCAGCTGCTGCTGTTGGACGAGCCCGCGGCGGGCATGAACAGCCAAGAAGCGCGCACTTTGAACGAGCAGATCCGCTTCTTGCGCGACCAGCTCGGATTAACCGTGATTTTGGTCGAGCACAACATGGCCGTAGTCATGAACGTGTGTGAGACGATCCACGTGGTGGACCACGGCGAAACGATCGCCCAAGGCACACCGGCCGAAATCAAGAGCCACCCGAAAGTGCTGGCGGCCTACTTGGGCGAAGAACAGCCCGGAAATCAGGCTTTGGCGTGAGTGGGCAGGTCGCGCTGGAGCTCACTTCGGTGAGCGTCAAGTACGGCGGCATTGCAGCCTGCAAGGACGTCTCACTGACCGTCGAGCGCGGCGAGATCGTGACTTTGATCGGCGCTAACGGCGCCGGCAAGAGCAGCGTGCTCAAGTCGATCATGCAACTCGTGCCACACGCAGGCGGCACGGTGCGCGTGCTCGGACATGACGTGAAGGGCCTGGCCACGCACCGCGTGGTCGCGCTCGGCGCGGCGTTGGTGCCGGAGGGCCGCGCGATCTTCGGCAATCTAAGCGTGCGCGAGAACCTGCTGCTGGGGGCGTTCTTGAACCGCAGCCCTGCGGCGGTCGAAAAGAACCTGGCGCGCAGCATTCAATTGTTCCCGCGCCTGGGCGAGCGCATCGAACAGCACGCGGGCACGCTGTCCGGCGGCGAGCAACAGATGCTGGCCATCGCGCGCGCGCTGATGGCCGACCCGCGATTGATTCTGCTGGACGAACCGAGCCTCGGCCTGGCGCCCAAGCTTGTCTCCCAAATATTCGAATCTATTGTAGAAATTGCGAAGTCCGGGATCACGATTTTGCTCGTCGAGCAGAACACCCGGTTGGCCCTGCAAGTCGCACAGCGCGCCTACGTGCTGCTTACTGGCGAGGTCGTGCTATCCGGCGCGAGCGCCGATCTTCGAACGGATCCTCGGATACGTGAAGCGTACCTCGGCGAAAATATCCAGGCCTGATTCGCCCTCCGGCGGATCCACGATCGGATCGGCAGCGAGCGGCCGAACGCGCAGCGCGCGTGCGCGCTTCACCTTCCACGGGAACGTGCGCGAGACGCGCTACGGATGGCTACGCCTCACGCCTGCCTATTCGGTGCATCTGGTGCGCGAGCTGCTCGAGTCGCGCGCGCTGCCCGAGCTCCCGGTGCTCGATCCGTTTTGCGGTACCGGCACCACCCTGCTCAGCTGCGCGGAGCTCGGCATTGCCTGCGCTACGCTGGATGTGAACCCATTCTTGGTTTGGTTGGCACGGGTGAAAACCGCCAAATATGGCGCAAAATCTCTGACGAGCGCTGACGCGCTGGTGGCCGAGATGAGCCGCGCTGCCCTCGCTCGTGGCAATGCGCCTTGGCTGCCCGCGCTGTTTCAAATCGAAAAGTGGTGGGGCAAACCGGCGCTGCACGCGCTCGGTCGCGCGTTCGCGGTGCTGCAGCACTCGGCTGCGGATACGCCGGCGCGCGACCTAGCCAAGCTTTCGTTCTGTCGGAGTTTGATCAGCAGCGCGAACGTCAGCTTCGGTCACCAATCGATGTCGTTTGCGCAGGACGAATCGAAGGCGCCAAGTGCCAGGCGTGTGTCAGCCGCGCTGCGTGAAGCGTTCACGCCGATCGCCAAGGCGGCAGCCGTCGCGCTACCGACCAGCCCACGTCGAGTGCACCTCGGCGATGCACGGATGGTAGCAAAACACGTTGGGAAGGCGCCGTTTGGCACGGTCGTCACTTCGCCACCGTACGCCAACCGCATGAGCTACGTGCGCGAGCTGCGGCCGTACATGTATTGGCTTGGTTACTTGGAACAGCCAAGCGACGCGGGCGAGCTCGATTGGCAAGCCATTGGCGGTACCTGGGGTTCGGCCACGAGCCGCGTGGCGGTTTGGCAGAGCAAGCGCAGGAGCCCGCTCGACGAGCTCGACGCGATCACGCTGAAGATTGCTCGGCACAGCGACGTGCTCGCGCGCTACGTCGCCAAGTACTTCGTCGACATGCTCGAGCACGTGAAGAGCTTGTCGGGCGTGGTCGCGCGCGGCGGCCAGGTGCACTACGTGCTGGGCAATTCGAAGTTCTTCGATGTGGTCTTGCCAGTCGAACGCATTTTCGCCGAAATCTTCGAACTTTGCGGCTTTCGTGGGGCAAGCGTCACGACCTTACGCAAGCGCACCAGCAAGCCTGAGCTGTTCGAGTACCTGGTCAGCGCGACGAAGCGCTGACGTTTCGCACCCGCCACCGGGGCGCGCTATCCTCGGTCCCGTGAACCGCACCGCTTTCGTTTCTGCGTTGTTGCTGCTCATGTTCCTCGCCGGCTGCGCGCCCCATGCGCCGCCGCGTTGGGCCGAGGGCGGGGTACCGTTGCTGCTTGCCCCCGCCCGCTGGCAGCGCGACGATGCGGAGACAGTTGAGATTCAAGCCGATGGCCGCGTCCTGGAAGGAGGCACGCTGCGCTTCGTGATCGACCGCGTGGGCCGTGTGACCAACGACGACTACGAGGCTTACGCGGTGCTCTTGCCGAACGGTCAGCTGGTGGGCACCGACGATCTTGCGCTTGGCTATGTCGGGGTGAACAACGCGACGCCGCCCGGCTCTGGCCAAGCGTGGTTGAGCTTGCTGCCCGACGGCCAAGTGCTGTTCTTCCAGGCGAGCGGCGATCGCATTCCACTCGGCCAATGGACGGGGTGCAACGGTCCGAGTCGCCGCACCTGCACGCTCGTCACTCAGATTTTCACGGAGCGAAACCTGCGCGTCGCACCGAGCTACGGCCCCTACGGCCCCTACGGCCCCTACGGTCCGCGCTTCGGGGTCGGCGTCGGGGTCGGGATCGGCTATTAACGAATCCCCGAACATCTCCGGAGCCCGAGGACAGTCACATGTTGGATGCACGCTACGTCGCTGATCATTTCGATGAGGTTCGCGCTCAGCTCGCCCGTCGCGGCGCAGGGTTCGCAGAGGCCATCGACGGCGTGGTGAGTTTGGTCACGTCGCGCCGCGAGCTCACGCGTAAGACCGAGCTGCTCCAGGCCGAACGCAATGCCGCCAGCGACGCGATGGCGAAGCTCGCCAAGAGCGGCGACAAGCAAGGCATGGCCGCTCGCCGGGACGAGTTGAAGACGCTGTCCGAGACTGTCAAGGCGCTGGAGCTGGAGCTGGCCGCTGCTGAGGCGCAGATCGAAGAGATCTTGCTCAGCATCCCCAACGTGCCGCACGAATCCGTGCCAGACGGCCAAACGGAGGACAAAAATGTGGTTTTGCGGACTTGGGGCGAGAAGCCGAGCTTTGGCTTCGAGCCCAAGCCACACTGGGAACTGGGCGAGAAACTGGGCATTTTGGACTTCGAACGAGCGGCCAAGCTGTCCGGGGCGCGCTTCTCGGTGCTCTGGGGATTGGGCGCGCGCTTGGAACGGGCGCTGGCCACCTTCATGCTCGACCTACACACCCGCGAGCACGGCTACACCGAGATCTATCCTCCGTACCTGGTCAAGGCCGAGGCACTGCGAGGCACCAGCCAGCTGCCCAAGTTCGAAGAAGATCTATTCAAAACCAAACGCAGCGATCCGAACGATCCGAGCGCTCTCTACCTCATCCCTACGGCTGAAGTGCCGGTAACCAACCTGCACGCGGATGAGATCTTGGAAGTATCGCAGTTGCCGCTCGGTTACACCGCGTACACGCCCTGCTTCCGCAGCGAAGCCGGCTCCTACGGTCGAGACGTGCGAGGCCTGATCCGTCAACACCAATTCGACAAAGTCGAGATCGTACGCTTCTCGACTCCCGAGCAATCGTTGGAAGAGCTCGAGAAGCTCACGTTGCACGCCGAAGAGGTGCTCAAGCGCCTGAACTTGCACTACCGCGTGGTCGAGCACTGCGCAGGGGATCTGGGCTTTGCCGCCACCAAAGGCTACGATCTCGAAGTCTGGCTGCCGTCGCAGAACACCTATCGCGAGATCTCGAGCTGCTCCGTTTTCGGCGATTTCCAAGCCCGCCGCGCCAAAATCCGCTACCGCCCAGAAGCTAAAGGCAAGCCCAGGCTGGTGCACACGTTGAACGGCTCCGGCTTGGCCATCGGACGCACCTGGGTCGCCATCGTCGAGCAATACCAACAAGCCGACGGCAGCGTGCTCTTGCCACAGGCCCTCCACGCCTTCATGGGCACTGATCGCCTAAGCCTACCAAAGAGCTGAGCCAACCGCGTCCTTGGGCTGATGGTTCTGGCTGAGCCGGGAACACGGCGTGTCGCAATACGCGATACTGGTTGCGGTCGCGCCTTTTTGCTTTTGCGTTGCGCTTGCATTGGGGCGGATCGCCACCGGGCCGTCCATTTCCGAGGAACAGAGTTTGAATTCTGATTGAATTCAAATTCTGTTTTCGGGTTCGTGAAGGGCGCCAGGCAAAGGTGGACCCACTCATCAGCCATCGGGCCAGCGCGGGTTCGTGCGGCGTCGTCGAACTCAGCGGCGCTTTTTCGAGCGACCGCCGCCCTTACCGCCGCTAGCGCTCTTGCCGCTGCTGGCGCTCTTGCCGCTGCTGGCCGTCCTGGCGCCAGCAGCGGCGCTCACGCCTGCCTTGGCGCCACGACCCGGCTTGTAGCTCTTGCCGCCACCGGTGGTCGGCTTAGCTGCGCCTTTGCGCGTCGGGGTCGGGCGATGGCCGACTTTGAGTAGTGGCGCACCGCGCCCGCGAGTGGCCACGCGCGGACCGGCGCCGCGACGACCGGGAGCGCGAACCTGCGGTTTTCCGGCTGATTCCGCGACGTCGAAACCGTCGCCATCTTCCAGCGCCTTCAGCACTGCGTCCGGCACTACGCGCCGCGCCAATACTTGCCGGCGCAAGATGGCCACGTCTTCGATCACGACGGCGAGGCGGTCGCCAAGCGAGATCGTATCCCCCGAGCGCGCGCCGACGACACTCAGCTCGTCCTCGGACATTTCGTAATGATCCGGGCCCATGCTCTCGTGTTTGACGAGCACGTCCACGAACGGCGCATCGAGCGTCACGTACGCGCCGCTGCCGACCAGCGCGGTGACCACGCCCTCGCACGTTTCACCGATGTGATCGCGCATCAACAGGCAGCGATACAGATCGACGACTTCACGTTCTACGTCCATTGCGGCGCGCTCACGCACGCTGGCCGAGGTCGCGCTTTGCGCCAGCGCCTCCAAGGCCGGCTCGCCACTGATCGGTTTTTCGCCTCGCAGCAAGTGTTTCACAGCGCGGTGCACCTGCACGTCCGGATAACGGCGGATCGGCGAGGTAAAGTGCAGGTAGTTCGTGGACGCGAGCCCGAAGTGTCCGACGTTCTTGACGTCGTAAGCCGCTTGTTTGAGCGAGCGCAGGAGGAGCATTTCCAAGACCTGTTTGCGCGCGTGAGTCGAGATGCGCTGCAGGAACTTGGACACCCCGAGTGGTTCGCCCATCTCGTCCGCGTCGAACTCGACGCCGAGCTTTTCGGCGACCATGCCCAGGCGCGCTAGCTTCACTGGATCGGGCTTGCCGTGTACGCGGTAAATCGCGGGCGACTTCTTGTTGCCTAGCCAAGTCGCGACCAGCTCATTGGCTAGCAGCATCAGCTCTTCGATCATGTTGTACGCGCGCTTGATACCGGGATCGGAAGTGCGACGGGTGACATCGATCGGAGCCTTGGTGGCGGGGTCGAGCGTGAGCTTTGCTTCCGGTAAGTCCAGATCGAGCGAGCCGCGGCTCATGCGCGCTTTGCGGAGCTTCTTGGTCAGCTCCTCCATCACGCGCAGCTCCTTCTTGAACGCTTCGGCTGGGGCACTCTTGGGCGGAAGCTCGGTAAAACCGAGGGTTCGGGCCACGCCGCCGTAGGTCAGCATGGCCGCCGAGCGCATCACGCCCTCCACGATTTCGAAAGTCTTCACCTTTCCGTCGCGATCCAGATCGGCGATCACGCACAGGCATAGACGCTCCTTCTCGGCCAGCAGCGAGCACAGATCTGCGGCCAGCGCGGCGGGCAGCATCGGGATCGCGCGGTCGGGCAGGTAGATGGTGCAGCCTCGGCGCAGCGCTTCCTTGTCCAGCTCGCTGCCGAGTTGCACGTACTCACTGACATCGGCGATGGCGATCCAGGCGCGGAAGCCGTCCGCCTGTTTTTCGACCCACACCGCGTCGTCGTGGTCGCGCGCGTCTTCGGGATCGATCGTCGGTAAGGGGACCGAGCGCAGATCGACGCGGCCTTCCAGATTCAACGGCAGGAGCCGCACGGCCATGGCCTCCGCTTCGCGAATTGCGCCTTCGGGGTGCTGCTCGGTGACCTGCTCGCGAATCAGGATTTTGGCTACCTCTACGTTGGGATCGCCGGGAGACCCAAGCACCGTGATCAGCTCGCCCTCCGGATTTTCGTCCGGAAACTCGGGGAATTTAGTGATCTCCGCGACCGCGGCGTCGCCATCCTCACCCTGCTTGTTACTGTTCGAGAGCACGATCGGGCCGCGCAAGCGCGAGTCGTCCGGCTCGAGCCAGACGCTCTTGCCGCGGCGGCGCAGCACGCCCGCCACGCGCGGGTTGCGACGTGCCACGATTTGATCGACTCGCCCTTCGGCGCCGCGCGACGATCGATTGACGACCGTCACCTTCACGCGGTCACCGTGCAGCGCAGGGCCGATCGCTTCCGGAGCGATGTACAGATCGTCGTGGCCGACCGAATTGACGAAGCCGAAGCCGCGCGGGTTCAGCGAGAGCACACCCTCCCAGCCCTCGGTTTGCGTCACTTCACGCAGCTCGGCGGTGTAGCGCCCACCGTTCAGGCGCTTGATCCGCTTCTGCTCGGCGAGCTCATCGAGCGCGGCGATCAGCTTGGGCACATTGGCAGCGCTCACCCCCAGCTGGGTCGCGAGTTCGCGCGCGTGGATCGGTTTCTTTGCTTCAACGACCATGCGAATCACTTCGCCCTTCGCTGGGATTCGACTAGCCATGGCGGCCTTCTAGCACCTTCTGGCGAGCGAAAGCTGCTCGGCTCACCTGCCAAGCTGTCGCCGATCGTTGGGCTTTTTGCCCGGTTCAGGCTAAGAATCCGGCGTGCGAAGGGCGCTTGGTCTGTTTGGTGTGCGGCTCGCCTCGATCCTGGCTCTGGCGGTCTCGGCGGCGCTATTGGTCGACTACGTCGGGCACGTGCCGACTTTCTGCGGGGTTGGCTCCGGCTGCGCGGCAGTTCGGGCTAGCGGCTACGGATACCTCAGCCTGTTCGACCTGAACCTGCCGCTACCGGCGTTCGGGCTGCTCGGCTTCGCACTGCTCTTGGGCGTCGCTTTGACGCGCCCCCTTTCGCGCTGGGCACCTTTGCCCGCGGCCATCGGCGGCGTGATTGGCCTCGGCTTGTTCGGCCTGCAGTGGCTCAAGATTGGTCACCTCTGTTCGTTGTGCGTCACCGTAGATGCGCTCAGCGTGGCGGCCGGGGTTTGCGGCGTCTTGCAATGGCGCGGCATGGGCGATGCAAACGAGCAGTTCGGACTGCGCTGGGGCGCCTGGCCGCTGCTGGCCTGCCTCGCCTTGCTCGCTCCGCTGGCTTGGCCGCAGGCGCGGCCGGTCGCTCCCGTGCCAGCGGGCGTGCAAAAGCTGTATCTCCCGGGAAAGATCAACGTGGTCGAGTTCGCCGATTACGAGTGCCCATTCTGCCGTCGGCTGCATCCGCAGCTTTCAGCCGTGATTGACAGCTACCCAGGCAAGGTCAATTTCAGGCGCCTGAATTTGCCGCTCAAGAGCCACGAATTCGCCCGCGGCGCGGCCCGTGCGCAAGTCTGCGCACGGGAGCAGGGTAAGGGCGACTCGATCGCGGATCGGCTATTTTCAGCCTCGGATCTCCAGCCAGCGAAGAATCGGGAGCTAGCCAAGGAGCTGGGCGTGGAGCTCACCGCGTACGATCGATGCATCAGCTCCGGCGCGGCAGATAAGATCATCGATGCCGAGTCGAAAATCTTGATCGATGACGGCTTACAAGGCCTGCCGACCACCTACGTCGGCGCCAAGACCATTCTCGGCGCGCAACCGGAAGAGGTATTCCGCGATGCCTTCGATAGCGCCGAGCGCGGCGAAGGGGACCGCGGAGTGCCCGCGTCGGTTTACTGGCCGCTCGCGCTCGCGTTGGCCGCCATCGTCAGTTGGGTAGGTCGCGTCCGGCGTGCTACACTCTGACATGGAACACACGCATTCGAACGATAGCGCGGTGGCTGCGACCGCTCAGGGAAAGGTTCCGTTCGAGGTTTTCAAAGCGCTGCCCAAGACGGACTTGCATGTTCATCTGGATGGCTCGCTGCGCCTGGAAACCATCCTCGAACTCGCCAAGTCCGCAAAGGTCGAGCTGCCGGCGAACGACATCGACGGTCTACGCGCCGCGATCGGTTGCGGCAATAACTTCGGCTCACTCGTCGAGTACCTGCGGGGCTTCGGCATCACCCTGCGCGTGATGCAAACCGAAGCAGCGCTCGAGCGCATCGCTTTCGAGTTGGCAGAAGACGCGCACCGCGAAAACGTGCGCTACATGGAGGTCCGCTACGCCCCGATGCTGCACACGCAGGGTGGGCTGAAGCTGACCAAGGTGGTCGAGGCCGTGCTCGATGGCCTACGCCGCGCGCGTGAAACGTACGGCATCAAAGCGACCGTGATCATCTGCGGCATTCGCAATATTTCTGCGGAATCGTCGTATCAGATGGCAGAGCTGGCTGTGGCGTACAAAGGCCGCGGCGTGGTCGGCTTCGATCTGGCGGGCGCGGAGGCAGATTTTCCGGCCAAGCACCATCGCGCAGCGTTTCAGTTGGTGCGCGACAACAACATCAATTGTACGATCCACGCGGGCGAGGCCTACGGACCCGAGTCGATTGCGCAGGCGATTCACGTGTGCGGGGCGCACCGCATCGGCCACGGCTGCCGACTGCGTGAAGATGGCGATCTAATGCAGTACCTGAACGATCACCGCGTGCCGCTGGAGTGCTGTCCTTCCAGCAACGTGCAAACCGGCGCCGTGAAGGACCTTGCTTCGCACCCGCTCAAGCTCTATTTCGACCTCGGGTTGCGCGTTACGGTGAACACCGACAACCGCCTGATCACGGACACCAGCGTTTCGAAAGAGCTGTACCTGGTGCACACGCAGATGGACGTCCCGTTCGCGGACATCAAGAGCATCATCTTGGCCGGCTTCAAATCGAGCTTCCAACCGTTCCACGAGAAGCAGGCCGCCCTGCGCCGCGTGGGTGTGGAGCTCGACAAGTACGACGACCACGGCGTCCTGCTCGCCTCGCAAAACGGCGCCAGCACCGAACGCCCCTCGCGCCGGCCGCGCGGCAGTGCGGAAATCGCTCACGACGCGGAATGACAGGGATTTACGAAGCCTGTTTCCAATTGCTCACCCGTCCCCCGGACGGGTCGCGGGCAATCAGAAGTGCACTTCAGCGCGCACGTCGCCGGTCATCGCGGCTTCCAGCGCGCTGACCGCGGTCTCGATCTCATCGGACTCGCTCACCGGTAATTTGATCTGGAAGCGAATGTAGAGATCGCCTTGCTCGGCCTTGCGCTTCACGCCTCGCCCTTTGAGGCGTGCGATTTGGCCGCTTTGGGCATGCTTGGGCACGGTCAGCGTGATCGCGCCGTCGGGCGTGGGCACACGCACCTTGGCGCCGCGGTAGGCTTCACCGACCGTGATCGGCAAGTCCAGATACAGGTCCAAGCCCGAGCGCTCGAAGTGAGGGTGCTTGCTGACGCGAATGTTGAGGATCAAATCCCCGGGTGGGCCGCCGTACGCGCCGGGCGCTCCCTGACCGGCGATGCGCACCTTGTCCCCGTCGCCAGCACCCGGCGGAACGCGAACAGTGATCTCGTCCCCGCCGTCCTGTAAGCGGAGCTTCAGCTCGGCCCCGCGCAACGCGGAGATGAAATCTACGCTCACCTCACTAGCGATGTCCGAACCCTTCATTCCCGGGCTCGACCCGCGCCGGCCAGCCCGGCTGAATAAGTCCCCGAACAGATCACCAATGCCGCCAGCGCCCCCGGGCGGTTCGCCGCCGGAGCTGCTGAACAAGTCCTCGACGTTCATCGGCCCGCCGCTGCGGGCTCGCCCGCGATAGTTACCGGGGGACGCCCCGCCGCGGTAGGAGCGCGCGGCCGCGGAATTGAAGCCTTCACGCAGCCCCTCCTCGCCGAACTCGTCGTAAAGCTTCCGCTTTTCCGTATCGGACAAGGCCTGGTAGGCACGGTTGACGTTCTTGAACCGGGTCTCGGTCTTCTTGTCGTTCGGGTTCTTATCGGGATGAAGCTTGGCGGCCAGCTTGCGATACGCTTTCTTGATCTCGTCGTCGCTGGCGCCCCGCGCCACACCAAGCTCTTTGTAATAATCAACGGACATGGTTCATGGACAAGCTAAGCGTCCAACGCCAGGGCGGCAAGGTCAGGCGCGTCGAACCCGCGTCTTGCGCGTCTTGCCTGACGCCAGCAGCTTGCTGCGACTGACCAGCGAGGCCTTGCGGGGCCTGGCAGCCGGGGCGACCCGGCAGCTGACCACCATCGAATCGACCCATTGATCTGCTGGTTGATCGGTGAAGTCGGCGGTGAAAAAGATCTCGCTGAAACCGTTGTAGTGGAGCAACGCTTCCACTTCACGTGGAAAGAATTGGCGATGAGTGAGCGGCACCTTCCAAGACTTGCCGCCCGCCTCGGGCTCGAACTCCATCCAGATCAAGAGCAGCTGTCGCAGTCGGTCGTACTCGAAGCGCTCCGCATACTTCACCAGTTCGCCGGTGGTGGGATGCCGGATCTTCGGCGAGCCGTAACTCCGCTCTGGATCGCGAGACAAGTCTTCGCCATGCGGCACTGAAAAGTCGAATACGAAACGACCACCGGGAGCGAGGTGCGCTTTCACGCGCGCCAGGAACGCTTCCACGTCGGGCCGCGTGTACAGGTGCAAAAAACAGTTGAACGGCGCGTACACAAGCGGCACTCGCTTACCGAGCGCGTACGTCCGCATGTCCCCGTGCGCCAACGACACCCGGCCGCGTACTTGCTTCGGCTCTAAATCCAGGCGCTTCTGGAAGTCCGTCAGCATCGGCGCCGACAAATCCACGCCGTAAATCTCGATTCCCGCGCGCGCCACGTGCAACGCAATTCGTCCGTTGCCCACGCCGTATTCCAGCACAGGCCCCTTCGACTGGCGCGCCAGCCGCACGTAGTAATCGATGTCGTGCCGGCGATCCTTGTACGTCTTCGCGTAGTACGCCGGGTCTTCGTAGTGACCTTTGGCGCCGTCATCACCAGCGGCGCCAAAGTCACGGATCGTGCGCGCCGCTTCGGCGTTACGCGCTTTGCCGCTCAAAGATTTACGCGGCCGAGTTCGTTGATGTATTCGGCAACCGCTTCGACCGAGGGACGGTGGAAGCGCACCTTGCCCGCCGCAATTTCGCGCAGGCTGATTACTGGCGGCTTGTTCTTGGCGTTCACGAGAGCCGGACCACCCTTCATGATCGTGCGCGTGCGCTGAGCCGCCAGCACCACGAGTGCAAAACGGTTCTCTTCTTGTTCCAAGCAATCTTCGACGGTGACGCGTGCCATGGGGGGAGGGCTCCTCGAAAGGGGGCATGAAAGCTAGCCAATGCGGCGGGGCAGAGCAACAAAACCCTGGGGCACGCGCGCCCGCAAACACAATTATCCGAGCCTTTATCAATAGTTAGCGAACGCACCCAAACTATTTCACCAGTCGCGTGCCGCCCCGAATTGACCCCCATCCTTCGGCGCCGCGGGCCCTTCCCCAGATTCCACTAGCTGGCTCGCCCTCGGCCTGCGTCACGACCGACCGCCACCGGGGCTGGCGTCCGAGCCGCGCACACTCCCGCCGCCCAATTTCGGATTTGGCCCGTTCCAAAAACCCAACGACGCGGCTCGCGCGTAGAGTGATCTCGCCCTGTGCGCACCCTGCTCGTTCACCGGAAGGCGCAACGGTCGCAGCGGATAGCCGAGCGGTTCGCGATCGGGCCGACCAGTCGCGCGGTTCGTCGCGAACGAAAGAGTTAGTTTCAATTGCCCCGAGATTCCTCACATCCCTGACGGTGGCGGAGGCCAGCGGGTAACCCAGCGCCTCTGGAGGCCCCCTCCGGGCGATCACGGCCACAGCATCGATGGACCTATTCGGATTGGGAACCGTTGTTGGTGGGTACGGCGGTCGGCTACGGGGTGCGCTGCGGGATCGCGATCGCCATCCTCTCTCCCCGGCAGCGACATGAAAATCATTGCTCGGCACAGTTTGGCGCACCACGCGGCGGCGCCGCGCAGACGGTGCGCGGCTTGTGCGCGGAAAGGGCGTGGACGACGCGGGTTGGGTCATCGCGCAGTGGGCACGTAAGATGCATTTTGGGAGGAATGACGAAACGCAAAGTGGCTTCCGCGGTTGCGCTCTTGACGTTGGCTGGGTGCTCCGGCAGTTCGGTCGCTGACCGCGGTAATCCCGGGGGCGACCTGACGATCGCTCAGTCGAGCGTAGCGCGCATTGCTGCGAGCGAGGTGAGCGACAGCGACTTGAATGCGGCAGTCGCAGCCAACAACGCGTTCGGCTTGGCCTTGTACGCCGAGGTGCTGAAGACAACAGGGGACAAGAACCTGCTCACCTCGCCGATCAGCGCGACGCTCGCCTTGACCATGACCTATGCGGGCGCCCAGGGCACAACAAGAGACGAAATGGCCGCCGCGTTGCATTTGGATCCGCAGCGCGGCAACGCGATCTTCGCCGGGCAAAATGCGCTCAGTCAGGCGCTGAATGGGCGGGCCGCCGCCGCGCTGAGCCGCCTCACGCAGCAACCGATGCAGGCGGGTCAAGCGGCCCCATCACCTGCCGACTACCAATTGCAGGTGGTGAACTCGGTCTGGGGCGAACAGACCTACACCTGGGAGACGCCGTTTCTCGATACGCTGGCGGCTCACTACGGCACCGGCGTGTACAAGCAGGATTTCCAGCGTGCTTACGAGCCGGCACGCGCGCGCATCAACGATTGGGTGAGCGAGCACACGAACGACAAGATCAACGACTTGTTGCCCAAATTTTCGGTCGATAGTTCGACGCGGCTGGTGCTCGTCAACGCCATTCACCTGAAACTTCCTTGGGAAACCAGCTTCTTGCCGGCTGCGACCGCGGCCGCCAATTTCGTGCGCGGCGACGCGAGCACGGTTTCGACCGACTTCATGCATACCGTGGCGGGTCTGGCGTACGCGGACGACGGGCAGGCGCAGATCGTGTCTTTGCCGCTCTCGAACCGAGAGTTGCAGGTGGTAATTGCCTTGCCTCACACGGACGTGACCCTCGCCGGCTACGAGGCGTCGCTGACCGCGGGCTCGTCGTCGTTGACCGCGGCGAAAGCCGGCACGAACGTGGTTTTGTCGCTCCCGAAAGCCACGTTTACTTCGGCGAGCGTCTCGCTGGCCGAGGCCCTGAAGGCGCTGGGCATGAAGCAAGCGTTCGACGACCAGACCGCGAACTTCGACGGCTTGTGTGCCAGTCCGCCGGACGGCGGCCACCTACACGTCTCTGACGTGCTGCAGAAATCGATGATTGCCATGCAAGAAACCGGTATCGAGGCTGCCGCGGCGACCGCGGTGTTGGTGGCAGGGACGTCTTCGGCGCCGGCCGAGCCACCAGTGAGCGTGGAGATGAACGTCAATCGGCCGTACCTGATTGCTATCGTCGATCGACCGACTGGAGCCCTGTTGATGCTTGGTCATATCCAAGATCCGACCGACGTGGGCTCGCCCTGAGCTCGAAAGAGGCGCCGGTTTTTTGCCCGCGGGGGGCCGGCCGAGGGACGATTGGCGCACGTCACTCCGAGGAGGCTTGGCCCGCATGGAACTTCATCAAATCCCCCGCAGCATCTTCAAGCAGACCCCGCCACCGCTCTGGTACGTCACCAATGGTGAGCTCACGGTCGGGCCCGTGGTCACCGGCTTGTTGATCCGCGGTGTCGAAGCCGGACGCGTGCCCGATTTTTGCCAAGTCAGTCCGTACCACGCCGCTTGGCGAAGCCTGAGTTCGGTGCGCGAAATCGCCGCTCTGACCAGCAAGACGGTCGGCAGCGCGCCAACCCAGGAGCAGCTCTTGGAATGGACGCGCCCAGTCGAGCGCATCAAGGACGAGTGCGAACTGAGCCACACCGTCACTTGGTTGTCCTTGATCGCAACCGGCGCCGAAAGCGCCATGTTCCATTACCGAGGCCGCAACCAGCGAGCGCTAATCACCCGTTCGGTGATAGGTCCAGTGTCGAACGAGCGACTGGGCTACGAGATGTCGGAGCATGATCTAGTGCTGAAAGCGGCGCGCAGGGGACGCCCGGTGCTCGGTCCGCCCTACGGCCCGACCGAAGACGCGCTGGCGATCCGCTTCGCGAGTAGCCGCGGTGGCGTCGGTGCTGCGGCGATGATTCCGATCTTCATCGGTGAGCAGCTGACGGCCATGCTCGAGCTGTCGCGTCCCGGACATGCATTTAGGCGGAGTGATTTGCAGCGCGCCGAGCGGATTGCTCAGCGGGCCGTACGCCCGCGCGCGAATTGAGCAGTCAAGGCGCTGACGCGCCGCCGACATTTCGGCAGTGGTCGGGCGTGTCAGCGACTTGACGCGATTGATCGAACTTTTTAGGTGATTTTTTCGCGATCCCTCGACGCGATCGTGGCATTTTTCCAGTGCCGTGAGCGTCACTGGGATCTCGAATTACAGCACCGAGCAGATCGCGAGTCTGTCGACGACAGACTTGCAGAGCATTTCTGCGGCTGACTTTTCGAGCTTGGTTGCCTCGCAATTGTCAGCGCTGAGCACGAAGCAAGTCGGTGCGCTGACCTCGCCGCAAGTCTCGGCGCTGACGGTCAGCCAGATTTTGGACTTCACGGCCGCGCAGTTTTACGCGCTGGCCACGCAGCAGGTCGCGTCGATCTCGGTGACCGATCTATCGGCGCTAACCAGTAAGCAACTCAGCCAGATCACCGCAACGGAGGTGGGGCAGCTGAGCAATGCTCAATTGGCCGCGCTCAGCAGCTCCCAAATTTCGGGGCTCAGCACGACGCAAATCCGCGGTCTGGCGGCAGATCAGATCGCCTGGCTCACGACCACCCAGGTTGGCGGGCTCACTCCGGCGCAGCTCGGCGCGCTCGGCCAGTCCGTCGAGGCACTGAGCACGGCCCAGATCTCGGCGCTGCTCACCACCCAGCTCCAGGGCCTGACGCGCACTGAGCTCAGCGTGCTGAATACGACACAATTTTCTGCCTTGTCCGAGACGCAGCTGGTGGCGCTGAGCGCGACGCAACTGCGCGGCTTGAATAGCGCAGACGTCGGCATGCTCAGCACGGGTCTTTTATTGTCGCTGTCTTCGAGTCAGCTCGGCTCGCTGGCCGCGACCGCAATGCCGGGCCTTGGCAGTGAGCAGCTCGCCGTGCTCAGCTCGGGGCAACTCGCGGGCTTCGGCGCGACGCAAATAGCCGCGCTCTCCAACAGCGCGATCGACGGCTTGGACGCGGGCCAAATGTCGACGCTCTCTACGACGCAGCTGATCGGCCTGAGCAGCGGGCAACTGAGTGAGCTGAGCGCGACGCAGCTCGGCGTGCTGTCGGCGACGCAAATTTCCGGCCTTGCGACGGCAGCGGTGGCCGGGCTCGGCGATGCTCAGGTCGTGGCGTTGAGCACGAGTCAAATCGTCGGCTTGAGTCCAACGCAGCTGGGCTGGCTCAGCACGACTTCGTTCAGCGCGCTCACGCCAGCCCAGTTGGCTGCCTTTTCCGCGACGCAAATCAAGGGTTTGGCGAGTAGCAGCGTGGCCCGGCTGAGCCTGGACCAGCTGGCTGCGCTGAGCAGCACGCAGCTGTCCGCGTTGACTGCCACGGCGCTCAAGGGCTTGACCGAAAATCAGGCGTCGGCATTGAGCGTGACACAGTTGGGTGGTTTCGCGAGCGCGCAGCTCGGTGCGCTCGGTACCGTCGCGTTCAATGCGCTCAGCACGACCCAACTCGACGCGCTCAGCACCACACAGCTCGCTGGGCTGAGCGCGGCGGAGGTGACGATCTTGGACGCCCTGCAGCTCGCGGTGCTCAGCGCGACGAAGTTGGCTGCGCTCAGCAGCAGTGCGGTGCGTGGCTTCGGCGCCGATCAAATTTCGCAGCTTTCGGTCGCTCAACTGGCTGGTTTCAGTGCCACACAAGTGACAGCGCTGAGCACCAGCGCCCTGCACGCGCTGGACGCCGAACAGCTCGGCGCGCTCAGCAGCACTCAGGTCGCGAGCCTCGGCTCCGCCCAGCTCGCCGCGTTGGACCACGATGCTTTGACTGCGTTGAACGGTGCGCAACTGAGCGTGCTGACCACGACCGCGCTGCGCGGACTGAGCTCCACGCTAGTCGCCGCGCTGACAGTCGACCAAGTGGGAGCGCTGAGCGCGAAGCAATTGGGTGCGTTGTCGCTCAGCGCCATGACCGGGTTGAGCGATCAGGATCTGGCTCAGCTGTCCTCGACGCAGCTCAATGGCTTTTCGGCCGGTCAGCTCGGCGCGCTGACCACGACCGTGATCGGCACGCTCGCGGCTACGCAATTGTCCGCGCTTTCCGCGACCGCCATCGTCGGCCTCACCGCCACGCAGCTCGGCAGCCTGAGCAGCACGCAAACCGCGGCCTTGACCACGAATCAGCTGCTAGCGCTGACCGCGGTACAGTTTCACGGGATGACCAGCGCTCAACTCGCGGCCCTCGGCTCGTCTCAACTGAGCGTGCTTGGGGCGACACAGTTGGCGGCGCTCACCACGACTTCGATCTCCGGCTTGAACGCGACTCAACTCGGACAGCTGAGCACGGTTCAACTTCGGGGCCTGACCGGCAATGTGGTCGCCGCCCTGGACGCGACCCAATTCGGCGCGTTGTCCGACGTGCAGCTGGCAGCGCTCACGAGCACGCAGCTCGTCGCGCTGAGCAGCACCGACGTCAGCGAGTTGAGCCTGGCGGAACTGTCGACGCTGAGCTCGACGCAACTCGGCGCACTCAGTCCGCCGTCCTTGAGCGGCCTAGCCGAAACCCAATTCGCCGCGCTCAGTACCACACAAATGGCGGGTTTTCGCGCGACCCAGTTGAGCCTGCTCAAGGACACACAGCTGACGGCGTTGTCCGCCACGCAGTTGAATGCGCTTGCGATCAGCGCCGTCCCGGGTTTGAGCGCAGGCGAAGTCTCGCAGTTGACGACGACGCAAGTCGCCGCGCTGTCCAGCCCGCTGCTGAACGCGCTCAGCAGCGCGCAGCTTGCGGGCTTGAAGTCCGAGCAGATCGCCGTGTTGAGCGCTGCGCAACTCGCCGGTCTGAAAGCCACTCAGTTGGTCGGCTTGTCTGCCACGGGCGTCGTCGGCTTGAGCACGACGCAACTCGTGCAGCTCAGCACGACACAAGTCGCGGGGCTGTCGGGCGCGGCGTTGAACGCGCTCAACCAAGCCGGGCTGAACGCGCTCGGCAACGCGCAGCTGGCTGCGCTGACCTCCGCGCAACTCCGCACGTTGAATAGCAGCGCGCTGGGCCAGCTGACAACGGATCAGCTCGCCGCGTTCAGCTCGACTCAACTTTCCGCGCTCACCGCAACTGCGCTGCCCGGCCTGAGTGAGCAGCAAATTGCCGCGCTTTCGAGCGTGCAAATCAAGGGTCTGAGCGCCGGCCAGGTCGGCGCGCTGGGCGCCACGCAGTTTGCGGCACTCACTCCGAGTCAGCTCACGGCTCTGTCGACCAGCGCGATCGCTGGGCTAACGGCTGTGAAAGCAGCGGCGCTGAGCCCGGCACAGCTGGCCGCGCTCAGTGCGACCCAGCTGTCCGCGTTGTCCGCGGCCGCCGTGCGCGGCTTGGTCTCGAGCGAGCTAGCGGCGCTATCCAACAACCAACTCGCCGGACTCAGCGCGACTCAGCTGGCTGCGCTCACCACCACTGCGGTCGACGGGCTGAGCGACGCGCAGATCGGCGTGCTCACGACTGCGCAAATTCGAGGTTTGAGCGCCGCGGCGGTGAGCGAGCTCTCGCTGGCGCAAATCGCGGCTTTCTCCAGCCGCCAACTGGCCGCGCTCACGCTCACGCAGTTGCGCGGCTTGACGAGTGCCGATATCGGCGAGCTCAGCGCCACCCAACTCGGTCAACTGAGCACCACGCAGCAGGCCGGGCTCACTGCAGCAGCCTTGCAGGGCCTGACCCCGGAGCAATTGGCGTCGCTGAATACGGCGCAAATCCGGGCGTTGACGCCTGCGCAACTGGGGGCAATGACGAGCACAGGCGTGGCTTCGCTGAACGCGCTGCAATTGAGCGCGCTGGCCACGAGTAGCCTCGCCGGCCTGGGCGCAACTGGCCTCGCCGCGCTGTCAACCACGCAGCTGAGCAGCCTCGCTTCGACGCAAGTCGGCGCGCTGAGCGGGGCAGCGTTGGGCGGTCTCAGTGAAGCGCAATTGATGGGGCTCGCCACGACCCAACTCGCAGGCGTCACGGCCACTCAGATCCGCACATTGAGCACGACCTTGGTGGCAAGCCTGAGCAGTGCGCAACTTGCCGCGCTGACCACGACACAAGCCAATAATCTCAGCTCGAATCAACTGAACGCGCTCTCCGGTGAGCAGATCGGCGCGCTGCACTCGACGCAGATCGGCGCGCTTTCCGCCGCAGCGATCAAGGGCTTCAGCGCGGATCAACTGGCTTCGCTGAGCGCGACGCAACTCGCGGGCGTGAGCGCGACGCAATTGGCGGCCTTCACGACCAGCGAGATTTCCGCGCTCGGCAGCGCGCAAATCGCTTCGCTGAGCACGACGCAGGTGCGCGCGCTGGCCTTCACCGAGCTCGCGGTGCTGGCCGACACACAGCTCGGGGCGCTCTCGAGCACGCAAGTGTCGGCGCTCAGCAGCACCGCACTGGGCGGCCTCACCGCCAGCAGCCTCTCCTCACTCAGCAACGCGCAACTGAGTGCGCTGAGCGCGGCGCAATTTGCTGCACTCAGCTCCGGCGCGCTAACTGGTCTCGGAAACGACCAAGTCGCCTATCTGAGCAACGCGCAAGTCGCCGCGTTGAGCTCGACGCAGGCGCGCGGGCTCAGCACGAGCTCGGTCAGTGCGCTCAGCGCGATGCAGCTCACGGCGCTGACGGCAACGGCACTAAAGGGGCTTTCTTCGAGCGCGATTGGCGCGCTGACGCCCGCGCAGCTCGGTCAGCTCGCGGGCACGCAGCTAAGCGCGCTATCCGCCGCGCAGCTCAAGGGCCTGAGCGCCGATCAACTCGGGTCGCTGAGCACTGCACACCTCGCGAGCTTCGCGCCCACGCAATTGATCGGGCTGACGCCGACCGCGATCGATGGCCTGCTCACGACGCAGCTGGCGGCACTCAGCACGACCCAGGTAGCAGCGCTCAGCGCCGCCGCGGTCAGCGAGCTGAGCGCGACGCAGCTCGCTGCGCTGTCGACCGCCCAGCTCGGCGCACTCAACACCACGCAGATCAGGGGCATGAGCAGCGCGGACCTTTCCGAGTTGGCTCCCAGCGCACTCAGCGCGTTCAGTTCAACGCAGCTCTCAGCGCTCAGCCCGAGCGCGGTCCCGGGCTTGAATGAGGCACAAATCTCCGCATTTTCGGCGACTCAAGCCGCCGGACTGACGCGCACGACGATCGCTGCGTTGGCCTCGACACAGCTGGCCGCGTTGGCGGACACGCAAGTCGCGGCGCTGAGCACGGTGGCTCTGACCGGACTCGGCTTGGACGCTCTGGCTGGGCTCTCCAGCGTGCAATTTGCGGCGCTCACGTCGAAACAGCTCGGCTCCTTGTCAGCCGCGCAGCTCTGGAGCCTGAGTTCGGGCGAAGTCAGCGCTCTTAGCACGACTCAACTACGTGGCTTGAGTTCGACTCAAATCGGTGTACTCACGTTGGGCGGCGCGGACGCCTTGAGCGCCTCACAGCTCTCCGCGCTGAGCACGACCCAGATCAAGGGCATCGATAGCAATGGCCTGAGCGGGCTCGATGCGAGCGCATTTTCTGCGTTGGCCGACACGCAGCTCGCTGCGCTCACCGCCACGCAATTGAGCGGGCTCACGAGCACGAACGTCGCTGCGCTGACGTTGGGCGAACTGGCCGCGTTCTCCGGCCCGCAGCTAGCCGGGCTGAGCCCGAGCGCCGTCCGAGGATTGACCGAGGATCAACTCAGCGCGCTCGGTTCCAGCCAAATCAAGGGATTTGCAGGGACTCAGCTGGCCGCGCTCAGCAGTGAGCAATTGGCCGCGCTGTCCACGGCGCAGATCAGCGCCCTGTCCACGACCGGAGTCGCCGGCCTGGGCTCGACCCAGTTTGGCTCGCTCGGCGCAGACCAACTCGCCGCGCTCAGCACCACGCAGCTGGCCGCGTTGTCCACGACCGCGATCAGCGGCCTCACCGGTACACAGCTGGCGTCTTTGCCACTCACCGAACTGCGCGCGCTCTCCGCAGCGCAACTCGGCGCGCTCACGCTCTCCGCGCTCGACTCCCTGACGACTCGAGAACTTTCGGCGTTCGACTCGACGCAGCTGCGCGGTCTCAGCTCGACCGGGATCAGCGAGCTGAGCGGCGCGCAAATCGCGGCGCTCGGCTCCACGCAAATTGGAGCCTTGTCGCCCAATCAGCTCAGCGGATTGAGCCAAACCGACGTCGGCGAGCTCGCCACGATTCAGCTCGCCGCGTTCAGTTCGACGCAACTCGCCGCGCTCACGCCTGCGGCGCTCAGCGGGCTCAATGAGCCACAAATTGCTGCATTTTCTACGACCCAGCTGCGCGGGTTGAACGCCACTTCGCTGGCGAGTTTGAGCGATACGCAGCTGGCTGCGCTGAGCGCCACGCAGTTCGCGTCCCTGAGCACGTCGACCATTGCTGGACTCAGCTCGGCGCAGCTCGCGGCCATGAGTTCGACGCAGCTGGCAACTATGACCAGTGCCCAAGTCTCCGCGTTGTCGCCCGGCGCGCTCGATGGCTTGCCGATTGCTGCACTAGCGGCGCTGGCGACCGCGCAGCTCGCAGCACTCACATCCAGCCAGCTGAACGCGCTCAGCGGCGAGCAAGTGGCGGCGCTGAGCAGCACCGTGCTGCACGCACTGAGCACAACCGCGATCGGCGGTCTGAGTGACACTCAAATTGGCGCATTGTCTCTGGCACAACTCGGCGCACTTTCCACCAACCAAGTGTCCGCCTTGTCCTCGAACGCGATCGGGGGCATGACCAGCGCCGAGCTCTCCGCATTGAGCAGCGCTCAATTTGCAGCGTTCTCTCCAGCGCAGTTGGGCGCGCTACGTGACAGCCAAATGGCTGCGCTCTCTCCGGCCCAAATCGGCAGTTTGAGCGCGACCCAGCTGCGCGGTCTGAGCCCGGGGCAGGTGGGCGATCTCAGTTCGGCACAATTGGCTGCGCTGAGCGGGCAGCAACTCACGGCCTTCACCGGAGCGGAGATCAGCGGGCTGAGCTCGACGCAGCTGAGCAGCTTGAACTCAGCCCAGATCGGCGCGCTGGACACCACGCAAGTGGCGGCACTGTCAGCCGATGCGCTAGCCGGCTTGACGGCCACCGGGCTCGCCGCACTCGGCACGACCAAGCTTGCCGCGTTGACCTCGCAGCAAATCGGCGCTCTGACCAACAGCCTAGTCGCAGAGCTGAGCACGACGCAAATCAGCGCGTTGACGCCCAACGAAGTGAACGGCCTGCTCGACACGCAGCTAGCGGCCTTGTCGCTGACGCAAGTCGCGGCGCTCTCGGCACAGCAGCTCACCGCTCTCTCGCCGGCGGCGGCGCGCGGCCTGACCAGTACGACAATTTCAGCGCTTTCCAGCACACAACTGCGTGCTTTGCCGGTTAGCGCGCTAGCCGTGCTCACGCCCACGCAGTTCGCAGCCATCGCGAGCACGCAGCTAGCGACGCTGACCACCAGCCAAGTGTCGAGGCTCTCGACGACCGTGATCTCGGCGTTGCCGGTGAGCGACTTCAGCGCGCTGAGCTCAGCACAGTTTGCGGCGCTCACGCCGCTGCAGGTGAGCGCACTGAGCCAGACGCAAATCCTCGGCCTGCCCACGAACTTGCTCGGCGCGCTGAGCGCGACGCAAGTCAGCGGATTGCTCGATACCCAAGTGGCCTCGCTGTCCGCCGGGCAGCTCGCTTCGCTTTCGACCGGCCAGATTGCCGCCCTGTCCAGCGTGGCTGTGAGCGGGCTCAGCCGGACGCTCGTTGCGGCACTCAGCAACAGGCAATTGAGCGCACTTTCCGCTGCACAAATCGGCGGTCTGAGTGCAGCGCAAGTGAGCGCCCTGGCCACCATGCAAGTCGCCGCGCTGGCCGGCACGCAGCTGCGCAGCTTGCTCGATACGCAGGTGGCCGCACTCGACCTGACGCAGCTCGGTGCACTGACCGCCACCCAGATCGGCACTCTGGGCAGCGAGCAACTCGGCGCGCTGAGCGACGTGCAAGTCGCCGGGCTGAGCACGCCCCAGCTCGGGGCGCTCTCGACCGGCCAGATCGCTGCGCTCAGTACGACGGGCGTGCGTGGCTTGACCGGCACCGAGATCGCCGCGCTCAGCAGCCATCAACTGGCGGCGTTCAGCGCCGATCAATTCGGCGCGCTCAGCAGCACGCAGGTCACGCAGCTCGGCACGACTCAGTTCGGCGTACTCACCGCGACCGAGCTGGGAGGCGTGACTTCGACTCAGTCGGCCGCATTCTCTTCGGCACAGGTCGATGCGCTGAGCGCGACCCAACTCGGTGCGCTTTCGACAGGCGGCGTTTCTGGGCTGCTTCCCGCACAAATTACGGCGTTTTCGACGACGCGCGTGAATCAGTTCCTGCCCGTGCAGCTGGCTGCGCTGACTTCGACCCAATTTGCCGCGCTGTCCCCAGTACAGCTCGGTGCGCTCTCCAGTTCGCGCATCGCCGGTCTATCGACGACCCAGATAGCAAGTCTGAGTACCGCGCAAATGAGCGCGCTCAACGCGACCCAAATCGGCGCACTGACCGCGGCACAAGTGGGCGTGCTGAACGGCACCGAAGTGGGCTCGCTCGATAGCACCCAGCTCGCCGCGCTCACTACCATGCAGCTCGCAAACTTCGGCACGAGTGGCGTACCCGGCCTGAGCGCCACTTCGTTCGCTGCGCTGAGCGGCAAACAGCTGGCCGCACTGGGCTCGCTCCAGTTGTCCGCGCTCACGGCCACGCAAGCCGCGGGCCTGACGTCTGCGCAGGTCAGCGCGCTCTCCGCCACCGGCCTCGCGGGCCTCGGTGCTAGTGCCGCCGCCGTATTGAATGCGACACAATTGAATGCGCTCAGCCAGACGCAAATGGCTGCATTCTCGCCCAGCGCGATCGGCGCGCTCACGACCTCACAAGTCGGCGTTTTGTCGACGGCGCAGGTGTCGGCGCTGAGCCCGGGTCAGGTTGCAGGCCTCGGCTCCACACAGGTCGCGGTCTTGAGCCCCAGACAATTGAACGCGCTCAGTAGCAAGCAATTGGCCGCGCTGTCTGCAACCGGCATCAGTGGGCTCACTGCGATCGAGCTGCAAGCCTTGAGCAGCGGCCAACTGGCGGCCTTGACGGGCCCTCAGATCGGCGCGCTCGGCGCGGCCCAGGTCGCGCAATTGACCTCGACCGTTCTGGCCGCGCTGTCCACGGCCCAGGTCGCCGGCTTGAGCTCGACCGGCGCTTCCGCGCTGCTACCGAGCCAACTGGCGGCGCTCACGAGCAGCCAATTGGCTGCTCTGTCGACCTCCGCGGCGGCCGCGCTGAGCACCACGGCCGTCGCCAGCTTGAACTCGACGCAGCTTGGCGTATTGACGCAAACGGAGCTGCACGCGCTGACTTCGTCGCAAGTCGCAGCGTTGTCCACGACGCAAGTCACCCAGCTGAGCTCGACGCAAATCACGGCCCTTTCCGCGACCGCCATTAGCGGCGCAAGCGCTGCTCAGGTGGCGGCGCTGAGCACGACTCAGCTGACCGCGCTCTCGCTCTCGCAAATCGGTGCGTTGTCCGGAACCGCGATTTCGGGGCTGACCAGCGCCCAATTCGCGGCGCTGACCAGCGCCCAGTTCCAAAGCCTATCCGCAACGGGCATCACCGGGTTGTCTGCGACGCAGGTCTCGAGCCTGACCTCGACTCAGATCCAGTTGCTCTCGGAAGCCGAGTTGAGTGGTCTCACCGCGACGCAGGCTGGCGCGCTCGCTCCGACGCAGGTGGCCGCGCTGAGTGCCGATCAGGTGAGCTCCCTTTCGGCGAGCGGCATCGCGGGCCTGACTGCGAATCAGTTAGGCGAGCTGACCTCGACCCAGTTTGCTAGCCTGACCCCGTACGAAGTCGCAGCGCTGACCTCGACTCAGATGGGCTACCTGTCGACGACGCAGGTGGCGGCTCTGAGTGTCGATCAGCTGCAAGGCCTGCAGCGCCTGCAGATCCGCGCACTGAGCTTGCCGCAGTTGGGCGCGCTTTCCACGACTCAGATTGCGAGCCTGAGCGGATCGCAGGTGGGCAGCTTGAACGCGACGGAGCTGCAGAATCTGTCGCAGGCCCAGCTCGGTGCATTGAGCGCGGAGCAAATCGCCTCCTTGACCGCGATGCAGCTTGGCACGTTCAAGCCCGAACAATTCGCACTGCTCGCGCCCACTCAGTTCACGCAAATATCGACCACCACTATCTCCTACCTGAGCACGACCACGATCGTGCAGCTGAGCGCCACCGATATCGAGGCAATGAGCCCAACCCAACTCAGCGCGCTCGGTGACGACCAGCTTGCGGCCATGAACCAAGCCCAAATCCAGGCGTTGATTGACGCGCTGGTTTGAGCTCTAAATTCGCCCGATGGTCCAAGAGCTGAGCGTTCCGGAGCTGATCCGTGCCGTCGAGTTGCTCAAGCAGGGCGGTCAGGTCCAAGCGGCGAGCGCGCTTTACGACGCCTGGGTCGAGCACAATCCAAACCACCCGCTGCTATACGCGGTATTGTTCAACTACGCGGTCGCGCTATCCGACGCGGAACAGTTGGAAGCGGCGCGCCAATGTTTGGAACGCGCAATCGAGCTCAACGCCGATTTCATGCCTGCTTACATCAACCTCGGGCGGATCCAGGAACGGCTGGGCAGCGTCGGGGCAGCGCTCGCGCAATGGTCCGCGGCGCTGGCCCGTATGAGCGCAGTCACCGGAACCGCGGTCTCGCACAAGACCACGACGCTCAACCAGAGCGCGCGCGCACTGGAAGCGGCCGAGCAAGACGCAGCGGCCGAGCAAATGCTGCGTCACAGTCTCGAACTCGACTCGACTCAGCGGGAGGCGATTCAGCACCTGATCGCACTTCGACAGAGACAATGCGAATGGCCCGCGCTGTTGCCTTCGGAGCGAGTCGATGAATCCACGTTGATCCGGGGGTTATCACCCCTTTCCGCGGCTGCGCTGAGCGATGACCCAATCCTGCAGCTGGCCCTTGCCCATCACTACAATCGGCAGGACGTGGGCAATCCAGGTGCGCTGCTCAGCCCGCGAACGCCGATCACCGCCGTGCCGGGACCGCTGCGCGTGGGCTACCTATCTTCGGATTTGCGCGAGCACGCGGTCGGCTACCTGATCACGGAGGTATTCGGGCTACACGCTCGCGAGCGAGTCGAGGCGTTCGCTTATTACTGTGGGCCGGACTCGAACGACGCGCTTCACCAGCACTTCAAGGCCACGGCGCACCACTTCACCTCGCTCGGCAAATTGGATGACGCGAGCGCCGCACGCCGGATCGCCGATGACGGCGTGCAGATCCTGGTCGACCTGAACGGCTACACTCGGGATGCCCGCCTCAAAGTAATCGCGCAGCGCCCGGCCCCGGTGATCGTCAATTGGCTCGGCTTTCCGGGCACCATGGCTAGCCCGTACCATCACTACCTGATCGCGGACGAGTTCATCGTGCCCGAATCGCACGAGCTGTATTACTCCGAGAAAGTGCTGCGTTTGCCCTGCTACCAGCCGAGCTTGCGCGCGCGTAGTCTTGCGCCCCAGCGTCCGACGCGGACTGAGGTGGGCTTGCCCGAAGACGCGACGGTGTTCTGCTGCTTCAATGGTGCGCACAAGATCAGCCCATCTACCTTCGAGCGCTGGCTCTCGATCTTGGCACGCGTACCGGGCAGCGTGCTCTGGCTCTTGGGCAGCAATGACCCGACCAACGAGCGATTACGGAGCTACGCGGCCGAGCGTGGCATCGACAAGGAGCGCCTGGTGTTCGCGCAGAAGCTGGCGAACCCCTTTCACTTGGCGCGCTACGCCCTCGCCGACCTGTTCCTCGATACCGCGCCCTACGGCGCGCACACCACTGCCTCCGACGCACTCTGGACCGGAGTGCCCGTGCTCACGCTCAGCGGTCGCTCGTTCGCCTCGCGCGTCTGCGGCAGCCTGGTGCTCGCCGCCGGGATCCCCGAATTGATCTGCGAATCCGCGCAGGAATTCGTGGAAAAGGCAGTCCGCTACGGCCGCGATCGGCGCTCGCTCGAACCCCTCCGCGAGCGCCTGCGCGCGGGTCGCGATACGTCCACGCTGTTCGACATGCCCGGCCTGGTGCACGAGCTCGAAGGCCTGTACGACCAAATGTGGCAAGCCCAGCAAACAGGCATGCTGCCTCGGCCCAAGCTCGAGAATCTCGAAGTGTACCTCGAGGTCGGCACGAGCCACGCGCTGGAAGCGGTCGAGACGCAGGCCTTGGCCGACTACCACGCGCTTTGGCTCGACCGACTAGCGCGGCGACACCTGCATCGCCCGATCGCTGCCGACTCGCGCTTGATCTCGCCGGCCGTGCTGGCGGCCTGGGGTTAACGCCGCTCGTCGTTTTGCAGGCGCCGCTCACCCACCGGAGGCAATGATCGTGAGTTCGTCTGCGTCCGGCTCGAGATCCGCGTCCTTATCGGTCCATTCCCCGACGTACCAAGCCTTGGTCGCAGTGGCGAGGTTCGGCGCGATCGACTGCTGAAAGTAGAACGCGGCAGCGGCTGTCCCACCGATGGTGAAGCCATAGGCATTGAGAATCAATGATCCGCTGCTCGCTTCGCGCATGAATTGCACTGCGAATAGATCATGGGCATCGGACACGCTGGAAACCGGCTCGCTGGCGATCAGCGCGCCGGTGCTGGAATTGTGGATCTCGAAACTGTCTTGAGTGGCCACATTGCTGACGGGCGCGATGGTGTTCGCCACCAAGTAGTTGGCCGCGTGCTGGTAAAAATTCCCGCCTGCGATCACCATCAGCTCGTCACTGCCCGAGACCGGTCGACCGCTGGTCGGGTTCAGCGCGTCGGCAACGGTTTGCGATACCTCGCGCAGCGCTTGGCTCGAAGCGCAGCGATCGACGAGCGACTGGCCGATCGCGCGACCGGTTGGGTCATCGCCGTCTTGGCCGTCTAGAATGACCACAATCTTGCCGATTTGGCAGAGCGACGAAAACTGATTGGCGACGCAGCCCGACTGCCCGCAAAATTGCGTATTGGCGCAGGCCGTGCCGCATGCCCCACAATGCTGCTGGTCGTTCAGCGTGGCCACGCAATGCAGGGAGCAGCAGGTGAGGCCGGTGCCGCAGCCGGAATTGCCGCCTTCCTGCTCGGCACTGCACGAGGAGGCGCACTGCCCCGCCCCACACACGTGCGGCGCGCCGCACTCCTGATCGGAAATACAACTCTGACAGTCGTGGTTTGCGTCGCAAACGCCGCTCGCACAACTGTCACCGTTCTTGCAGCCGGCAATGCAGGTATTCGCGGACGAGCAATATGTCCCGGTGGGGCATTGGTCGTTACTCGGGAAACATTCGACGCACTGACCGTTCGGCAAGCACAGGCCATTGTCGCATGCGGCACAGGGATCAACCGCTGGCTCCCCACCGCTGCCCGCTTCGGGTCCTGCACCGGCGGTGGTGACCATGCCTGCGCCGGCCATGGTCATCGTGCCTGCGCCGGCGCTCGGGGCCGCGCCAGCCGTCCCCGCTCCGGCACCGGCACGGCCGCCGGAACCGGCGCCAGCACCAGAACCGGCGCCTTTGCCGCCTTTGCCGCCATTGGCCGGCGCGCCCGCGGACGCCCCGCCGTGGGCCGTGCCCGCTCCGGCGTCTGCCTCAGGGGCAGTTGTCGGCGCGTCCGAACTCGAACATGCCGTGCCGACCCACAATGAAGCTAAGAGCAAACCCGAGAAGCCCCGAACGAAGTCACTGCGCGACATTCTTGTTTCGCCTTCGAGCCGCGAACTGCGGCAATGCGCGAAGCATGATGCAAGAACGTCAGTAACTCCAGGTCGGTAGAATAACTACCTAGGTAGGAGTGATGCGCTGGCTAACACCGGCTTACCGAAACGCCTCACTGGGTGGGACAGAGTCTGGAAACCTAGCGGCCTGACGGAAATTTACGACGCGGCGATGGGAACCCAATCCAATCCCGTCAAACCCAATCCCTTCGAGTAGTTACCTTTTGCGAGGACGAGATTCATGAAAGGGGCCGAATCGGGTGAAGCTGGGGCAAGCCCACGAAGGGCCACGGCCCGTGCGTCCACAACCCCTGGGATAGCTCCGGCAACGGGCCTAGAATCTAGGTCGTCGCGACCAGGATCTCCTCAGCGTTGTTCGGCGGACGCAGGCCATCGGCTCTGCCCGCGAAGTAACGTTGGGCAAGCGTGGCCGTGGACACGTGCTGCGCCTCCCGAAAGCCAGCTTCACGAGCCAAGCTGAGCATCTCCGTGGGTGTGAAGAAGCTGATGAAGGGCGTGCCACTCGCCCGCGCGCCCTTCACCGCCATTTCGAGTCCGGGGCGCACCTCGGGATCGGCGAGCCCCAGCGGCATCAGGAAGGTCATGACAAACGTGGAGCCCGGGGCGAGCGCCGCAACCTGACGCAACGTCGCGGCGACCGCATCCTTGGTGAGATACATGCTCACCCCGGCGGACGCCACGATCGCCGGGCTGCTGGCATCGAAGCCCGCGCTTGTCAGTTTTTCCCACCAGGCGTCGCCCGCCTCGAAATTCACTGGCACGAACCGCAACCAAGGCGGAATGCCGAAGCCGAGCTCGATCAGGCGCTGTTGCTTCCAGGCTTGAGGACCTGGCTGGTCGACCTCGAAGACCTCGAGCTGCGGGCCGCTCTTTGGCTTGCGTTGCGCGAATGTATCGATGCCGGCCCCCAGGATCACATACTGACCCACGCCGCGGTTCGCCTGTTCCGAAACTAGGTCCTCGATGAACCGCGCACGGCCCACAATCGATGCGCGGAAGGAACTCGTGAAGCGCGGGTCCATGTCCGGACGGCCGCGCCAGCCCTGGTCCGGAGCCACCAACCGAAGACCAATCTCGTCCTCGAGCACATGCGGCGGCGGGTCGATTTGAGCGTGTAGGGCCCGCCACAAAGCCACGCGCACCGCGGTGCTCTCGGGGGCTACAGTTTGCGGATTCGGGGACGCGGGGTTCATTCCTCGGCAGTAACAAATCGCCCACGAGGAAGGCAAGAAGATGGGCGCCCACAGGCTCCGCAGCGCACCTCGCGAGACGCCTCAGCACTCGTTCAGTGGCCGGAATCCGCCGAGCATGCAGACCCGCCCCCTGGACCAAGAATTCGCAATCGGCTTTCGATCCTGAATGTCCGTGTGCAGGCTGCGCTCTGCCGGGTCGCCTCGAGCCAGCCCCGGACCGCTCGCAAACGCCCACGAAGCGCTCGAGCAGAAGCGCCGCAGCTGGGTAAGGTCGAAAAAGCCATGAGTTGCCCGGTCGTCCGCCGGGGGGTCGTCCGCCGAGCCACGCCCGGGCGTTCGCAAGAGGGAAGCAATGGGTTTTATGGGCGCGCTCAGCCCTTCACCTCGAAAGGCGCGCGACCCAGTTCGACACCGTCGACGGTCGAAACCACCGCCACCCAATGCCCCGGATCGCGGATCAGGCGGGTGTTTCCCCATGTTCGGAAGCGCTCCGCGGTTCCAGGCACGGTCAGTTTCACGTGGCCGACGGTGGCTTTAGTGTCCTGATTTTGGAACATCACGCGCACGCTGCGCGCGGCGCGGGCTGAATTTTCGAACTCCACGAAGGCGTACACCGGCGCGCTGCCCAACTTGAATTCATCACCCGCCACGGGTTCGCGATTCTCGATCTTGTGCGCGACGACGAACCGCTTCAGCTTCAGGCCCTCGCTGGCAGCTTTGATTTCCGCGCCGGCAGAGGGGGCAGACGAAGGGGCCGACTGAGACGTGACCGGCAGTGATGAGGCCACGCCGTTTAGGATCTTGGTCACGCTACCCAAGCTAGCAGCGGGCGCTGGCACGCTCACGCTGTCGGCGGCACGCGCCGCTTCGCTCACGCTCACGTCGGGCGTGTTGTTGCAGGCCACGGCAGAGAACGAGAAGCCCAGCGCGAACATCGCCGCACCCAACGCACTTACCGCAACCCAACGCGAATTTTCTGTGCCGGTCATGTCTCGTTACCTCCACCGGACGAAAGCGCCGGCTTGCAGCAGCTCTTCAGCAAGCTCCGGGCCAGCCTCGGATAGCGCCAATGCCCCGGCATTTTCGGGCTCCTTTTTGGTAGACCGTGGTTTTCGCACCGCATTCCGTGTCGGCGCAACCGCAACCCTTGGCCGTCCGGCCAGGCCTCGCGCCGTGCGTCAGCTACGCTTGAACGGATGAATCGAGTGTGCCGTTGGCGGTGGTCTACGTGCGGAACCATGGGAATACTGATCGCGAGCTGCGCGACTCGAACCTCCGCACCGCCGCCGTTGGCACCCGCACCGGTCGCAACTGCAGCGCCGGCACTTGCCGAGCCCGCGCCCGGCAGCCCGCGCTTCCTCGATGCCATCCCTGCCGATCTGCCTCCGGAACTCGCTCAACAGATCGGCTTTCTATCCGACCTGTGCAACGTCGCGATGCACTACGAGACCGGAGGCGCACACCGCATTCACGTCGGCTGCCGTAGCTGCCCGCCCTTCGAGGGCCCAGCGGCGGTGTCGGACGGTCGCATTGCAGTCGACGGCAAAGACTTCTTCGAGCTCGAACTATACATTGGCGGCCATTTTACCGCGGCCGATGCCGAACAACGCTTGGCCGTATTCAACGGCTGCGAACCGCACTCATCGAACTGGGGCGGCACATTGATCGCCGAGCGGCAGGGCGACAAATTCCGATCGCTCCGTTACCACTCGGGCCTACGCCCGCAAGCGTGCAAGGCATACCACCGCCCTGACGGCCGCGATCTCGCCGTGTGCGAGTTCAACGACGCGCATCAATCGATCTCGACCGATACTCTCTCGGTGCTCGACTTCGCCGTCGATCCGCCCAAAGAGCAAACCC
>Ga0302322_100000443_pt1 | contig 31778 bp, 26 predicted proteins | sample Fen_T0_2_FD_203757 | JGI IMG/M metagenome (GOLD analysis project Ga0302322, IMG submission 203757) | Peat permafrost microbial communities from Stordalen Mire near Abisko, Sweden - Fen_T0_2 | ecosystem: Environmental > Terrestrial > Soil > Wetlands > Permafrost | place: Sweden: Abisko...
TCCTCCTGCGTGGTCTCGTGGAGGTTGGTCGCGGCGTTCATGCAGGCCCCCAGGCTGGTGAGCCTCGCCGGCCATGAGATCACCTCGTGGCGGCGGTTGCGGGCACCCTCGTCGCGGGCGAGCGCGCGGGCCCGGCCGATGTGGCCCTGGCTCGCGCGCGCGCAGTACGACGCGAGCGCGGCGTCGACACCGGCACTGCGGACCAGGAAGTCGGCCACCTCGACGGTGGACGGCGTGGTGAGCGTGACCAGCCGGCACCGCGACCGAATGGTCGGCAGGAGGTCCTCGACGGTCGGCGCGCAGAGCATCCAGACCGTGCGGTCGGTCGGCTCCTCGATCGCCTTGAGCAGCGCGTTGGCCGCCTGGTCGGTGAGCCGGTCGGCATCCTCGACGATCATGACCTGCCACCGCCGCCCGACCGGGGCGAGCGCGGAGCGGCGCACGAGGTCGCGGACCTCGTCCACCCCGATCGACAGCTTCTGGGTGCGGACAACGGTCACATCGGCGTGGCTCCCGGCCAGGACGGTGTGGCAGGAGTGGCAGACCCCGCAGCCGGGAGGTTGCTCCTCGCACTGGAGCGCCGCGGCGAACGCGATCGCGGCATTGGAGCGCCCGGACCCCGGTGGCCCGATGAACAGGAACGCCTGGCTCATGCCGTGGCCGGACGCGGCCGTGCGCAGCGCCTCGATCGCGCGGCGCTGACCGACCAGGGAGTCCCAGACGGTGGGCGCGGTGGCGGTGGTCATCGCCGCGCCGCCTGACCGAGCAGGGGCTCGACCCGGTCCCACACGGCGGCCGCGATCTCGTCGGCCGGGCGGCGCGCGTCGAGCACCAGGTAGTGGGCGGGGTCGGCCGCGGCCATCTCGAGGAACGCGGCCCGCACCCGGCGGTGGAACTCCGGCGACTCGCCCTCGATCCGGTCGCGCTCGGCGAAGCGGCCGAAGCCGTGCTCGGGGTCGAGGTCGAGCACGACCGTGAGGTGAGGGCGCAGGTCGCGGGTCGCCCAGCGGGCGACGTGCTCGACCTCGCCTTGATCGAGGGTGCGCCCGGCCCCCTGGTAGGCGAGCGTGGAGTCGACGTAGCGGTCGGTGATCACGACCTCACGGCGCTCGAGCGCCGGCAGCACGACGGTGTCGACGTGCTCGGCCTTGTCGGCGGCGTAGAGCAGCACCTCGGTACGGTCGGAGAGCTCGCCGGTGGCCGGGTCGAGGACGATCCGGCGCATCTCCTTGCCGACCGGGGTGTCGCCGGGCTCGAAGGTGAGGAGAGCGGGGTAACCGCGACGCTCGAGCGCGGCCGCCAGGGCCCGCGACTGGGTGGACTTGCCCGCGCCCTCGCCGCCCTCGAAGCAGACGAAGACGCCGGTGGTGGTGTACACGCCCCGCCGCCCTTCCTCGTCGTCTCTGCTCGGGGCGAGCGTAGTCGAGCCCACCTACACCGTCCGCGGAAGGCGAGGTCCGTTCTCGCTACGGTTGCGCCCATGAACGCCACGGCAGCGACGCCGACCTTCATCGGGTCCGACAAGCTGATGCTCGGCCTGTGCCTGGCCTTCGTCGTCCTCGCCGGTTTCGCTGAGTACGGCGGGTGGAACGCCGTCGTCGCCTTCGTCGTCTCGGCCGGAGCAGTATGCCTCCTGGCATCGCTCGTGGGTCGCTCGGTAGAGCAGCTCGGCGACCGGTTCGGGCCGGGCGCGACCGGCGTCCTGCAGTCCGGTCTGGGCAACCTCCCCGAGCTGTTCATCTGCATCTTCGCGCTGAAGGCGGGGCTGGTGGACGTGGTCCGCGCCGCCCTGGTCGGCTCGATCCTCGCCAACCTCCTGCTGGTCCTCGGGCTCGCCTTCGTGGTCGGCGGCCTCCGTCACGGCACTCAGCAGCTCGGCTCCGAGCGGGCGCGCACGATCGTCGTCCTCATGCTGCTGTCGGTGTCCGCGATGGCGATCCCCTCGTTCACCCACTGGCTGCACACCCCGGCCGACCAGCACGAGGACACCTTCTCGGTGATCGTGTCGGTGCTGCTGCTCGCGCTCTTCGCCCTGTCGCTCCCCTTCTCGCTGCGCCGCGACCACACCGATGGCGACGCACCGCACGAGAAGCCTCGCTGGTCGCTGCCGCTCGCCATCGGCCTGCTCGCTGTCGCGAGCGTCGGCGCCGCCTTCGTCTCGGACTGGTTCGTGAACGCCCTCCAGCCCGCCATGGACTCGCTGTCGATCAACGAGACCTTCGCGGGACTCGTGGTGGTCGCGATCGCCGGCAACGCGGTGGAGAACGTCGTCGGTGTGCAGCTCGCGGCGAAGAACCAGTCGCCGTACGCGTTCTCGGTGATCCTCAACAGCCCCGTGCAGATCGCCCTGGTCCTCGCGCCCGCTCTGGTGCTGATCTCCCAGATCTTCGGGCTGGCCTCCCTGACCCTGGTGTTCTCTCCCCTGCTGGTCGTGGTGCTGATGCTCGCCGTCATGCTCGGGGCGTTCATCGCCTTCGACGGTGAGTCGACGTGGCTGGAAGGGGCGTCGCTGATCGTGCTCTACGCGATCATCGCCACGTCGTTCTGGTGGGGCTGAGCGACACCCGCGGCAGGTCGTCCGCCCGACAGGAACCCCTAGCACCCTCTGGAGCGGACGACCCGACACCCGAGGCAGGTCGTGCGCCTGTCAGGTCACACCACCGTGACGGGATGCCGCACGACGGCGTCGAAGAAGTAGCCGCTCCACGACCGCCCGGTCAGTGGCAGCACGCGTCGCTGGACGAGCGAGGCTCCCCAGGCGAGCTCGAAGGCCGACCGGACGGGGTTGACCGTCAGGGGCGGGCTGTCCGACGGAGTCCGACTCCTGCAGATGCTGCCGCCAGCAGGCCGCGGCGGGTAGGACGGGCGAGCGGTCTCATGACCGCACGTTAATACAACTAGATTAATCGACTTAAATACTCAAGGCTTGGCGACGGCCTTCTTCGGGGTCTTCTTCGCCGTCGCCTTCTTGGCGGTCTTCCTGGCCGGGGCCTTCTTGGCACCCTTCTTGGCGGTCTTCTTCGCGGGGCCCTTCGCGCGCCGCTCGGCGAGGAGCTCCGCGGCTCGCTCGAGGGTGATCGCCTCGACCGTGTCGTCCTTGCGCAGCGTCGCGTTGTACTCGCCGTCGGTGACGTAGTCGCCGAAGCGGCCGGACTTCACCACCACCGGAGCACCCGAGACCGGATCGGGGCCGAGCTCCTTGAGAGGCGGCGCCGCAGCGGCTCGCCCGCGCTGCTTCGGCTGCGCGTAGATCGCCAACGCCTCGTCGAGAGTGACCGTGAACAGCTGGTCCTCCGAGGTGAGCGAGCGGGAGTCGGTGCCCTTCTTCAGGTACGGCCCATAACGGCCGTTCTGGGCGGTGATCTCGACGCCCTCGGCGTCGGTACCGACCACGCGCGGCAGGGACAGCAGCTTGACCGCGTCGGCCAGCGACACCGTGTCGAGGGACATCGAGGCGAACAAGGAGCCGGTCCGTGGCTTCGCCGACTTCGGCGCACCTTCGGGCAGGGCCTCGGTGACGTAGGGCCCGTAGCGACCGTTCTTGGCCACCACCGGCAGTCCGGTCTCGGGGTGCACCCCGAGCTGCTTCTCCTCCCCTGCCGGGTTGGCGAGCAGCTCGCGGGCCTTGGTCAGGGTCAGCTCGTCGGGCGGCAGGTCGTCGGGCACGTTCGCGCGTACGGCGGCCCCGTCGCCCTCGCCGTCGCCCTCGCCCGTCGTCGGGCCCGGGCCCTCGAGGTAGGGGCCGTAGCGACCGACGCGCAGCACGATCCCGCTGTCACGCCCGCCGACCGGGAAGGTCGCCAGCTCCTTGGCATCGATCTCACCGAGCTCGTTGACCAGCTGGTGCAGCCCGACCACCCGGTCGGAGCCGAAGTAGAACTCGCCGAGCTCGGTCACCCGGTCCTTGCGTCCTCCGGCGATCTCGTCGAGCACGTCCTCCATGTCCGCGGTGAACTCGTAGCTGATCTGCCTCGGGAAGTGCTCCTCCAGCAGGCGCACCACGGAGAACGCGATCCAGGCCGGTACGAGTGCCGTGCCCTTCTTGTAGACGTAGCCCCGGTTGAGGATGGTGCCGATGATCGAGGCGTACGTCGACGGCCGGCCGATCTCGCGCTCCTCCAGCTCCTTGATCAGGGTTGCTTCGGTGTAGCGCGCCGGCGGCTTGGTCTCGTGACCGTTCGCCGTCAACGACGCGGCCGACACCGGGTCGCCCTCGTGCAGGTCGGGCAGCGGCGTCTCGGCGTCGTCCTGGCGCTTGTTGTTGTCGGTGCCCTCGACGTAGGCCTTGAGGAAGCCGTGGAAGGTGATCACGCGGCCGCTCGCGGAGAACACGACGTCGCGCCCGTCGGCAGCCTCACCGCCGATCCGGATCGTCACCGAGTGACCGACGGCGTCCTTCATCTGCGACGCGACGGTACGCATCCAGATCAGCTCGTAGAGCCGGAACTGCTCGCCGCTCAGCCCGGTCTCGGCCGGCGTCCGGAAGCGCTCGCCGGACGGGCGGATCGCCTCGTGCGCCTCCTGGGCGTTCTTGACCTTCGAGGCGTAGGTGCGGGGCGCGTCGGGCAGGTACTCGGTGCCGTAGAGCTCGCGCACCTGGGAGCGAGCGGCGTCGACGGCGGCGCTGGACAGCGTGGTCGAGTCGGTCCGCATGTAGGTGATGTAGCCGCCCTCGTAGAGCCGCTGGGCGACCGACATGGTCCCGGACGCGCTCATCCCGAGCTTGCGGCTGGCCTCCTGCTGGAGGGTGGTGGTGCGGAACGGCGCGTAGGGCTGGCGCCGGTAGGGCTTGGACTCCACCGAGCGCACGTCGTACGACGTGTCGTGCAGCGCCGCGACGAGCCCCTCGGCGGCGGCACGGTCGAGGTGGACGCGGTCGTCGGTGCGCTTGCCCTTGAGCTCACCGTCGGTGCCGAAGTCGGAGCCTCCGGCGACCCGCATCTCCTCGACCGAGTGGAGCTTGGCCGGGAACATCCGGGGCTCCTTGCCGGAGCCGGCGTCGAACGTGCCTTCGAGGTCCCAGTACGACGCCACCCGGAACGCCATCCGCTCCCGCTCGCGGTCGACGACGAGCCGGGTCGCGACCGACTGCACCCGCCCGGCGGACAGGCCGGACATGACCTTCTTCCACAGCACGGGCGAGACCTCGTAGCCGTACAGCCGGTCGAGGATCCGCCGCGCCTCCTGGGCCTCGACGAGGTCGTCGTTGATCTCGCGGGGGTTCGCAACGGCAGCCAGGATCGCCGGCTTGGTGATCTCGTGGAACACCATCCGGTGCACCGGGATGCCCTTCGGCTTCAGCTCGTCGAGCAGGTGCCACGCGATGGCCTCGCCCTCGCGGTCCTCGTCCGTGGCGAGGTAGAGCTCGTCGGCGTCCTTGAGCAGGCTCTTGAGCTTGGCGATGTGGCTCTTCTTGTCGCGCGGCACGACGTAGTAAGGAGTGAAGTCGTGGTCGACATCGACTGCGAGCCGACCCCACGGCTTGTCCTTGATGCTGGCCGGGGTGTCGGCGGCGGAGTTGGGCAGGTCGCGGATGTGGCCGATGGACGACTCGACCACGTAGTCGCTGCCGAGGTAGCCGCCGATCGTCCGCGCTTTCGCGGGTGACTCGACGATCACCAGCTTGTGTGCCACTGCTTCTCCTGACTGAACCGGGCCGTGCTGAAGGTGTGATCCGGTGGGTGTGCACGGGTCACGGCCGCTCACGGTAGCGCGTCCTGTCCAATCGTCCGGTCGCCAGCCCGGTGGTGGGCACGACGGCAGGCTCGGTGGCGGGCCCGATGCCCGGCGCGGTCAGGCCGGGGCGAGATACCCGTCGGTGACGAGCTCACGCACGACCGGGAGGTACGTCGTGTGGAGCTCCTCCGGGTCGCGCTCGAGCAGGTGCGCGACGGCGTCGAGGATCTGCCCGACCATCAGCTCGCCGTCGCACGCGCCCACCAGGGCGGCCTCGACGGTGTCCACCCGGCGGGCCCGGCGGAGCCCGGTCTGCTGACGCAGCACGATCGCCTCGGGGTCCTCCGCCCCGGGTGCTCCGACGGTCTCCTGCTGCACGTCGGCCCGGGTGACCAGGCGGTCGTCGAGGGCCACCTCGACGCGGACGGCGCGGCCCCAGTCACGGATCGCGGACGCGATCGGCTGCTCGACCGCATGCGGCCAGTCGAGGAGCTCGCGAGCCGAGCCACCGCGGCGGAGGTTGATCCAGCCGAAGCCGATGCCCTCGATGCCCTCCTGCTCGAACCAGCCCAGCCAGTCGTCGTACGCCTCGAGATAGCCGGGGGTGCTGTGACGCCCTGCGTCGCGCAGCCAGAGCTCGACGTACGACGCAGGGTCGAGCACCTCGCGCTGGACGACGAGCGCGTCGCAACCCGGGTCGAGCCACTCCGCCAGCCGGTCGTCCCAGGGGCGGTCGCGCGTGATCGCCCAGTTGGCCAGGACCTGGCACCAGCCGCCGTCGGTGAGGTGGACCGGCGCCCCGCGCACGATCGTCTCGACCACCCGGTCGCCGGGCAGCCCGGAGTCGCGGTAGACGAGAGGCTCGGCGGTCGCCGGCGAGATCACGAACGGCGGGTTGGTGGTGACCAGGTCGAACCGCTCGTCGCCCACCGGCTCCCAGAGCGAACCTTCGCGGACGTCGACGCGCACGTCGTTGAGCGCTGCGTTGAACGCGGTGACGGCGAGGGCGCGGGGGTTCACGTCGGTGGCGACCACCTCGTCGGCATGACCAGAGAGGTGGAGGGCCTGGACGCCGCACCCGGTGCCGAGGTCGAGCGCGCGGGCGACCGGCTCGCGGACGGTGAGCTGGGCCAGCGAGGTCGAGGCCGGGCTGACGCCCAGCACGTGGTCGGGGGCGACGCGGATGAGCTGGCCGTCGAGCCCGGGGGTGAGGTCGCTGACGACCCACCAGTCCCGGTCGTCGTCGGCATAGGGACGACAGTCGAGCATCGCGCGCACCTCGCCGCCGGACGCGACGAGCATGCCGCCCTCGACGAGCGCGCCCACGAGCCCGGGCAGGGCACGGTCGGCGTGGGCCCGGTCGACCTCGGTCTGGAGCAGGAACAGCCGGACCAGGGTCTCCAGCGGCGAGCCGTGCGTCGTACGCCGGAGGGCGGGCGTGGTCTCGTTCCGCGCCAGCGCGAGCCGAGCCGTCGTACCGAGCAGGTCGCCGACGGCGTCGTAGGTGTACGTCGCGGCGGTCAGCGCGCCGCGCAGCGCCGGTGCGTGGGCGGCGTCGGGGACGCCGGCGGGATGCGCGGAAGACATGTCGTCATCGTGGCACCGGTCGTCGACCGCTCTCCTGCCGGGCCGGTTGCTGCTTCAATCGGGACATGGCTCGTGTCCTCCGTCTCCTCGCCTTCCTCACCGTCCTGGTCGCGCTCGTGGCGACCGAGAGCCCGAGCGAGGCGACGCTCGGCGGCGACCAGCAGGGGGGCGGCGGCGACACCACGGCCCAGCCGGGGAGGCTGCGCGCGCAGATCACCTTCACCAAGAACCACGCGCACCCCTGGCGCAGCACCCTCACCTGGGACGCTGCCCGGCAGCGCGGTGACGGATCGTGGAAGGTGCTGGCGCACGACTCGTGGCGTGCCGGCTCCGGCATGCCGGGTGGCGGCACCGAGAACGCCTGTCTGAAGGGGCACGGCTGGCTGCCGGACGGGACGTACTCCCTGCGGCAGTACGAGGACTACCACGGCACCCTGATCCACGGCCGGGCCTTCCGGCTCGACGACAAGCGCTGTGCGAACGGCACCCTGCGCGAGCAGCTCTTCATCCATACCGAGGCCGGCGCCGGCAACACCCAGTGCGCCAACGTCCCGGGCGACCAGCTGTGTCGTTGGGAGTACCCGAAGATCAACGACTACACCTCGCACGGCTGTATCAAGATGTCTCCGCCGGCGATCCTCGCCCTCACCCGCGACTACCACCGCTTCTTCCACGCCGGCGTCCGCTACCCCACCGCCCGGGTGCGCCTCGTCGTGCGCTGACCCGGCAGAAGTTCACGTCGTAGAGCGCTGACCCGGCTGGGGACAACTCGGCGTACGGCGCGTCCGCACACGCCGAAGGCCCGCCCGGATCGCTCCGGACGGGCCTTCTCGGTCGTGCTGGGTGCGGGACTCAGCCCTGAGACTCGAACTGCCGGGTCTCGGTGCCGTCTCCGACGGTGTCGTCGACCGGAGCGGCGGGCTCGTCGACCGGCGGCGGCGCCGTCGGGGACGCCGGCGTACCGGGCTCCTCACCGATGACCGAGGAGCGGCGCTTCGACACGACCACCGCGACCACGATCCCGGCCAGCGCTGCGAACGCGATGAGCAGGCGGAGCGGGGTGTTGGTGTTCTCCCCGACCGACATCTTCACGATGGCCGAGACGATCAGCAGCGAGACCAGGTTCATCACCTTGATCAGCGGGTTGATCGCCGGGCCGGCGGTGTCCTTGAAGGGGTCACCGACGGTGTCGCCGATGATGGTCGCCTCGTGGGCGGACGAGCCCTTGCCGCCGTGGTGGCCGTCCTCGACCAGCTTCTTGGCGTTGTCCCAGGCGCCACCGGAGTTGGCCAGGAAGACCGCCATCAGGGCACCAGAGCCGATGGCACCGGCCAGGAAGCCGGCCAGCGGGCCGACGCCGAGACCGAAGCCGACCGCGACGGGCGCCAGGACCGCCAGCAGACCCGGCGTCGCCAGCTCACGCAGCGAGTCCTTGGTGACGATGTCGACGACCTTGCCGTACTCGGGGCGACCCGTGCCCTCCATGATCCCGGGGATCTCGCGGAACTGGCGACGGACCTCGTAGACCACCGCGCCGGCGGCACGACCGACGGCGTTGATGGCGAGACCGGAGAAGAGGAAGACCACGGCCACACCGAGCAGCAGGCCGACCAGGACGTTGGGGTAGGAGACGTTGAAGGAGAACGCCGCCTGGGTCAGCAGCCCCGGCGTCTCCGTCACGTTCGCAGCGCGGATCGAGTCGGTCAGCGAGTTGCTGTAGGACCCGAACAGGGCGCTGGCCGCCAGGACGGCGGTCGCGATCGCGATGCCCTTGGTGATCGCCTTGGTGGTGTTGCCCACCGCGTCGAGCTCGGTCAGGATCTTGGCGCCCTCGGGGCTGACGTCGCCGGACATCTCGGCGATGCCCTGCGCGTTGTCCGAGACGGGACCGAAGGTGTCCATCGCCACGATCACGCCGACCGTGGTCAGCAGACCACAACCTGCGAGCGCGACCGCCGACAGCGCGATGGTGATGTCGCCGGCACCGAGCAGGAAGGCGCCGTAGACGGCGGCGCCGATCACCAGCGTCGTGTAGACGGCCGACTCGAAGCCGACCGCGAGGCCGGACAGGATCACCGTCGCGGCACCGGTCAGGGAGGTCTTCCCGACGTCCTTGACCGGGCGGTGCTCGGTGCCGGTGAAGTACCCGGTCAGCGCGAGGATCGCGCAAGCAAGCACGATGCCGATCAGCACGGCGCCGGAGGCGATGAACCTCGGGTCGCCACTGGCGTTCACGCGCAGGGCGCTGAAGCTGCTCGGCAGGTAGACGAACGACAGGATCGTGCACGCGACTGCGCTGATGGCCGCCGAGATGTAGAACGCACGGTTGATGGTGACCAGGCCACCCTCGCCCTCACGGGGCTTGCACAGGTAGACGCCCACGACGGCGGTCAGGGCACCGATGGCGGGGATCAGCAGCGGGAAGACCAGGCCCTTGTCGCCGAAGGCCTGCGCGCCGAGGATCAGCGCGGCGACCAGCGTGACGGCGTACGACTCGAAGAGGTCGGCGGCCATACCGGCACAGTCCCCCACGTTGTCGCCCACGTTGTCGGCGATGGTGGCGGCGTTGCGCGGGTCGTCCTCGGGGATGTTCTGCTCGATCTTGCCGACCAGGTCGGCACCCACGTCGGCGGCCTTGGTGAAGATGCCACCGCCGACCCTCATGAACATCGCGAGCAGGGCGGCGCCGAAGCCGAAGCCCTCGAGCACGTGCGGCGCCTTGTCCTTGAAGATCAGGACGACGGTGCTCGCACCCAGCAGGCCGAGGCCGACGGTCAGCATGCCGACCATGGCGCCGGTCCGGAAGCCGATGTTCATCGCGGTGTTGCGACCCTCGGTGTTGGCCGCTGCGGCGACCCGCAGGTTGGCACGCACGGCGAGGTTCATGCCGAGGTAGCCGACGGCGGACGAGAAGCCGGCGCCGACCAGGAAGAAGATCGAGCGGGAGATCCGCACTCCCAGGTCGTCGGCGGGCAGCAGCATCAGAGCGAAGAACGCGACCGCCGCGAAGATCGCGAGCGTGCGGAACTGCCGGGTCAGGTAGGCGTTCGCGCCCTCCTGCACTGCGTGCGCGATGTTCTTCATGTTGTCGGTGCCTTCACCGGCGGCGAGGACCTCGGAGCGGAACATGTACGCCATCGCGAGCGCGCCGAGCGCGATCACGAAGACGACTACGACCAGCGCGAAGTTGCCACCGGAGAGCTGCACGACGGCGGGACTGATCCCGGTCATGGATTTCCTCCTGGAAGACTTTCAGTGACGAACGGCGCGGACTATGCCATGCGCCCCGGGGATCATGTCAGACCCCAGTGGTGCAGCCCACACCGGGTGAGCGTGCCGAGATGCGTCGTCGGCCCCACTCAGGCGGGTGTCGATGAAAGCCCGGTCAGCTCGCGGTGAGAGCGGCCTCGGCGGTGTCGTGGATGACGAACACCTTGGCCAGGCCGGTGATCCGGAAGATCTTCAGCAGCCGGTCCTGGTTGCACACCAGCTGGAGCGAGCCGTCGTGGGCGCGCACCTTCTTCAGGCCGCCGACGAGTACGCCGAGCCCCGTGGAGTCGAGGAACTCGACCTCCGACATGTCGATGACCAGGTCGTAGGTGCCGGCCGCGACGAGCTCGGTGATCTCCTCCCGCAACCGGGGGGCGGTGTAGACGTCGATCTCCCCCACGACCGACACGACGGTCCGGCCCTCGGCCTCACGCGTCGTAATGGTCAGATCCACGGCTGCACTCCTGAGCTCCGGTCGGGTGCGGGCGCCAGCGGGCCCGACCCCGTTCGGCCATATCAAACCACGCTCCAGCGCCTCGCGGGGAAGTCGACCCACACCCGTGCGCGGGAGGGTGTCGGTCGGCTTTGTCAGACTGCTGTCGTGGCAGGTGTCGTGGAGGGGTCGGTGGAGGGTCATCCCGACCGCACCGCACGCTCCGGGGTGTCCTCCGCCGCGCTCCGACTGGCACAGGTGCCCGGTCGCGACGACTCCCTCCGACACCTCCGGGTGCTTCCGCCACGCGACGCCGTCACGGCCGCCTGGCCCACGTGGACGCACCCTGACGTGGTAGCGGCGTTCCGGTCGCGCGGCATCGACGAGCTCTGGCGCCACCAGGCGGTCGCCGCCGAGGCCGCCCGCAGTGGGCAGCACGTCGTGCTCTCCACCGGCACCGCATCCGGCAAGTCGCTCGCCTACCAGCTGCCCGCGCTGACCGCGATCCTCGAGCGCCGGGGCGGCAAGGGCGAGCGCGGCGCCTCCACGCTCTACATCAGTCCGACCAAGGCGCTCGCCCAGGACCAGCTCGCGGGGATCGCGACGCTCGGGCTCGGCATCCGGGTCACCACCCACGACGGCGACTCCTCGCTCGACGAGCGGGACTGGACCCGCGAGCACGGGGAGTACGTCCTCACCAACCCCGACATGCTCCATCGCTCGCTCCTGCCACGGCACGACCGATGGGGCGGGCTCTTCCGTTCGCTCGACCTGGTCGTGGTCGACGAGTGTCACCACTACCGCGGTGTCTTCGGCGCCCACGTCGCCCTGGTGCTGCGTCGGCTGCGGCGCGTCTGTGCCCACCACGGGTCGGACCCGACGTTCGTCCTGGCCTCGGCCACGGTCGGCGACCCCGCCGAGCACGCCTCGCGCCTCACCGGTCTCGACGTGATGGCGGTGAGCCACGACGACTCCCCCCGGGGTGAGGTCGCGCTGGCTTTGTGGGAGCCGCGCTTCACGTCGTACGCCGGAGAGAACGGCGCGCCCGTGCGCCGCGCCGCCTCCTCGGAGTCCGCCGACCTGCTGGCCGACCTGGTCAGCGAAGGCGTGCGGACGCTCGCCTTCGTCCGCTCCCGCAAGGCCGCCGAACAGGTGGCGACGACGACAGCGGCCTTGCTGGCCGACGTGGACCCCTCCCTGCCGGGCCGCGTCGCGAGCTATCGCGGCGGCTACCTCCCCGAGGAGCGGCGCGAGATCGAGCAGGCCCTGCGCGACGGCCGCCTCCTCGGTCTGGCGGCCACCAACGCGCTGGAGATGGGCATCGACGTGTCGGGGCTGGACGCGGTGATCGTGGCCGGGTTCCCCGGTACGCGTGCGGCCTGGTGGCAGCAGGTCGGGCGTGCCGGGCGCAACGCCGGCGACGCGCTCGCCGTGCTGGTCGCCCGCGACGACCCGCTCGACACCTACCTGGTGACCCACCCCGAGGCCTTGCTCGACCAGGCCGTCGAGCAGACCGTGTTCGACCCCGAGAACCCCTACGTCCTCGGGCCTCACCTGTGCGCCGCCGCGCAGGAGGTGCCGCTGCGTCAGGGTGAGCTGGGGCTCTTCGGTCCGGGCGCCCGGGATCTGCTCGACGAGCTGACCGCGTCGGGGCGGCTCCGCCGCCGTCCTCAGGGGTGGTACTGGACCCATCCCGAGGCGGCCCACGCACTCACCGACATCCGCTCCGGCGGTGGCCGCCCGGTCTCTCTGGTCGAGGGATCCACTGGGCGCGTGATCGGGACCGTCGACGCGTCGAGCGCCCATGCGACCGCCCACGCCGGTGCCGTCTACGTCCACCGCGGCGAGACCTGGCTCGTGGAGTCGCTCGACCTCGACGACCATGTCGCGCTGATCGACCGAGCGGAGGTGGCCTACTCCACGACGGCCCGCGAGCTCACCGCGATCACCGTTGACCGGGAGAACGACCACCGCACGTGGGGCGAGTCACGGATCTCGCTCGGGACGGTGGAGGTCTCACACCAGGTGGTGTCGTACCTGCGTCGCCGGCAGCCGTCGGGCGACGTGATCGATGAGATACCGCTCGACCTCCCGGAGCAGACGCTGACCACGCAGGCGGTCTGGTGGACGATCCCCGACGACCTGCTCGCGGAGCGCGGCTTCCTCGCTGCCGACCTGCCCGGCTCGGCCCACGCCGCGGAGCACTGCTCGATCGGGCTGCTGCCACTCTTCGCGACCTGCGACCGCTGGGACATCGGCGGGGTCTCCACGGCGCACCACGCCGACACCGGTCGACTGACCGTCTTCGTGTATGACGGCCACCCCGGCGGCGCGGGCATCAGCGCCCGCGGGTTCACCGCGGCCCGCGCGTGGCTGTGCGCCACCCGCGAGACCATCCGGTCGTGCGCGTGCCCCGACGGCTGTCCGTCGTGTGTGCAGTCGCCGAAGTGCGGCAACCAGAACCATCCGCTGGACAAGCACGGCGCCGTCCGGCTGCTCGACGCGCTTCTCGCCGACGCACCGGCCGAGTAGCCTCGCCGACATGATCGTCCTCGGGCTCCTGCTGATCGTCGGGGGCCTGCTCGCCGTGGCCGCCGCCCTTCTCAGCACCAGCGGGTCGGCGACCTTTCTCGGCGCCGACGTCGGCGCGGCGACCATCTTCTTCTTCGGTCTGGCCGCCGGGCTGGCCGTGCTGTGGGGCTACTCGATCACCAAGCTGGGAGCCCGGCGGTCGTGGCGGCTCCGGCGCGAGAACCGCCGGCTGCGTGAGCAGAACGCGAGCGCCACCCACAGTGACCCGAAGGGCGAGGATCCGTCGCCCCAGTGAGTCAGGCGGGCCCAGCGCGAGCCTCGGCCGAGAGCTCCGCGGTCTGCCCGAGCCAGTGCGGGCCGATCGCCTGCACCGTGACGACCAGCGTCCGCCCCTCGACCCGGCACCCGGTCAGGCGGACCTCGTTCGCTGCGGCGATCCGGCCCGCGTCGAGGCACCCGTCACGCCCGAGAGCGAGCCCATGGGCGCCGGCCAGGGCGGCGAGATCGGCCCCGGACTGGGCGACGCGATGGGCTCGCACCATGGCCGTGACCACCCCGAGGGCAGCGCCGACGAGCAGCATCATCCCGACCAACGCCACCACCAGCACGCTCGCCGAACCCTCCTCCCCCGCCCGGCGTCTCATGGGGACTCCAGCACAGCGACCGCCCTGGCATGCAGCGCCACCGCCGGCAGGAAGCCCAGGAGACCGCCGGGTGGGTCGACGGAACCGGTGGCCGTCGCCACCACGTCGGCGTCGCGGCTCACCACCACGACCCTGCTCCCCGGCGGAGCGATCTGCTCCCCGCGGGCCTCGGCTCCGGCCACCGGGTCACCGCGCGCGGTGGCCCGCGCCGCCTCGCGTGCGGCGTCGATCATGCGGACCTGGGCCGCGCCGACGCTGAGCAGCCAGACCAGGCCGATCGTGAGCGACAGCAGCAGCGGGATGGCCAGAGCGAGCTCGGCGGTGGCCGCGCCGCGTTCGTCGCGGGTCATCCGACCCCCAGCAGCGCGAGGACGTGGTCGAACAGGGTCCGGAGCAGCTGCTCACCGAACCCGCCGGTCAACAGCTTGAACAGCAGCCCGGCGAGCCCCGCGCCCGCCGCCGTGCCGACGGCGTACTCCGCGGTGGTGATGCCCCGCTCGTCGTGGTGGTCGTGCATGTGTCTCCTCCGTCTCGGTCGCGGCCGCGGATACGGCCTCTCCGCACTGTGCTCGGCCGGCGGAGGCAGCGTGGGCACCCGCTCGGCCGGCTGTGGAGTAGCGGAGGCAGGGCGGCACCGGTGGACAGTTCGTGGCCCGCGCGGGCAGACAGGACTACAGGTCCAGGGACTGCAGGAGACTCACCACCAGCGGGACCACACCGACGAGCACGAACGACGGGAGCAGGCAGAGTCCGAGCGGCACCGCCGCCTTCACGCCGACGCTGCGTGCTCGCTCCTCCACGCTTGCCCGGGACGTGCGCGCCAGCTCATCGGCCAGTCGGATCACCTCCTGGGTCACCGACGCCCCGGACCGGCCCGCCCGCACGAAGGCCCGCCCCACGGGCGCGAGCCGCGGGTCGTCGAGCACCGGTTGCCAGGCTTGGTCGGGCGGGAGACCGAGCGCCAGTCGCGGGGGGACCGTCGCCAGCGTGTCCGACGCCGGACCCGGGCAGGCGTCGCAGACCAGCCGGAGCGCCTCGGCCACGTCGCAGCCGGTCTCGAGGGCGGCGGTGAGGAGCTGGACCAGCCCTGGCAGGTCGCGCTCAGCCGCGCGACGTCGTCGTCGTTCGTCGGCCGGCTCGGTGCGTCCGATCAGCGCCCAGGCCGCCACCGCCGCCACCACACCCGCGACCACACCGCCCAGTCCGGACACGAAGCTCGCGACCGCGACTCCGGCCAGGGCCGCCCACAGCCCGCGCCACCGCAAGACCCACCCCGGGTCGGGCGCCACGGGGAGTGACGGCGCCGCCTCCCGGGCCACCCGGACGGGGGCAGGCAGGGCGGCCGCGACAGCCCCGGCCGCCAGCAACGCCGCGAGCCAGGCGGTCACCGGTCGACCTCGCCAGCGATCAGCTCGATCCACCACAGCCCGGCGAAACCCACCGCCAACCCGCTGGCCAGACAGGCGAGCCCGAGCGGGGTGCCGAGCAGGAACGTCCAGGGGTCGGCACCGGCACCGCTCCCCATGAGCAGCGCCACCACGGGGAGGACCGCGACCAAGCGAGCGGTGGCGCGGGCCGACGCGAGCTCACCCCGGACGACGCGACGGGTGGCCTGGTCGAGGCGGACGGCATCGGCCACCCGGCGCGTGCTCATGGCGAGGCCGGCCCCGGTGCGATGGGACACCACCCAGGCGCCGGCCAGCAGCCGCAGACCGTCTGCTCCAGGTGTGCGCGCGAGCGAGCGGAGCGCCACCGGGACGTCGCCGCCGAGCCTCGAAGCGTCGGCGACCGGACGCAGCGCCGGCCAGGCCTCGGCGGCCTCGGCGAGAGCTGCTTCACCGGTACGCCCGGCGGCGAGCTCGCCAGCGATCAGATCACAGGCCTCGAGCATCCGCCGCGCCGTGTCCTCGGCGGCGGCCGTCTCAGCCCGGCGGCGCCACAACGACCGGCCGGCACCAGCGGCGAGAAGCAGCACGAGCAGCGGCGCCGCAAGGCTGCCCGGGAAGGCGAGGACGCCGAGCCCGACGCCCACCCACGCCAGCCAACGAGGCCGGCGGGGCTGCTGCGCGGGAGTCGCCGGGGGTACCCGCCAGGCCAGCAGTACGGCGGACATCATGGCCGCGATCGCGACGAGCTCCGCGGGACCGTCGGCCATGGGCAGCTCGGTCAGCGGCACAGCCGCTCCACCAGGTCGGGCTCGCCGGGGCCGGTGACGGCGATGCCGTCGCGGAAGCTGACCGCCGTACGCAGGTCGGCCAGGCCGTCCGCCCGCCGCACCGGGACTGCGACCTCGCGCAGCACCCGGCCACCGTCGTGGTCGCGCCCGAGATGGAGCACGGCGTCGAGCCCGGCGAGCAGCTGGCTGTGAGCCGCCTCGCGCCCCAGACCAGCCGCCAGGGCGAGCGCCTCGACGCGGGCCGGAACGTCGCGGGCGGAGTTCGCGTGGATGGTCCCGCAGCCACCTTCGTGGCCTGTGTTGAGCGCGGCCATCAGCTCGACGACCTCGGCCCCCCGGACCTCTCCCACGACCAGCCGGTCGGGACGCATCCGCAGCGCCTGACGCACGAGCGTGCGGAGCGTGACCTCGCCGGCACCTTCGATGTTGGGCGGCCGTGCCTCGAGACCGACCACGTGCGGGTGGTCGGGGCGGAGCTCGCTGGCATCCTCCACCAGCACCAGCCGCTCGTCGGCGGGCACGAGCGAGAGCAGGGAGTTGAGGAGCGTGGTCTTGCCGGAGCCGGTGCCACCACTGATCAGGAAGGCCAGGCGTCGGGAGACCAGCGAACGCAGCAGGCGGGCACCGTGGTCGCTGACCGTGCCCGCGGCCACCAGCTCGTCGAGGGTGAGCACGCGGTGGTGGGGGACCCGGAGGGACAGCACCGTGCCGGGCCGGGCCAACGGCGCCAGGACGGCGTGGAAACGGGTGCCGTCGGCGAGCCGGACGTCGACGTGAGGAACGGAGTCGTCAAGCCGGCGGCCACCGACGGAGGCAAGCCGCTGGGCGAGCCGCCTGACGGCACCGTCGTCGGGGAAGCTCACCTCGGTGCGCTCCAGGCCCGCGCCCCGGTCGACGTAGACCTCTCCGGGACCGTTGACCAGGACGTCCGTGACATCGGGCAGCCGCAGCAGCGGCTCCAACGGGCCCGCACCCAGGACGTCGCGTCGCAGGGCCTCGTGGACGGCCAGAACCGTCGCATCGCCCACCGGACGCCCCGAGGCTCGCAGCGCGTCGGCGACCCGATGGGGGGTCAGCGGGCCCGGTGAGCGTGCGAGCAGCGCCCGCACGTCTTCGACCAGGTCCGGTGACGCCTGCATCACGCCGCTCGTGGGGCGACGGGGCCCAGGGAGGTCAGCACCGTGGCGGCGGACCGCCCGAGCGGACCCCGGCGCGACCGCACCGGCCCGAGCCCGAGGTCGGTCGCTTCGGACAGCCCCCGCTGGTCGTTCATCCGCACGACCACCGGTGCGCCGGTCAGCCGGGTGAGGGTGGGGTCGTCGACTCCGGCGCCGCGGGCGACCAGACCCAGCGCACCAGGGTCGGCGAACCGGCTGCACACCCGCACGGCAGCGGCGAGGCCCGGGAGGGTCGGCACCACCGTGACCAGGACGTGGTCGCAGCGCGTCACGACCTCCTCGGTCAGGGCGTCCCAGCTGCGCGGCAGGTCGACGACGACCGTGTCGTGGCCACGCCGCGCGGCCGACAACGCCTCACGGACCGCGAAGGCCTGCAGGCGGCGCGGCTCCGGCCCGGCGTACCAGGTGAGGACGGCGACACCGTCGCGGCGCGGGAGCGAGTCGCGCAGGGCCCGGGCGCTCAGCCGGCCGGTCGTATGGCCGAGCGCCTCCCACCGGACGCCGTCGACCACGTCGAGGCCTAGGACGCGGTCGACGCCCGGCCCCAGCGGGTCGAGGTCGACCACGACGGACGGCCCGCTCCTGCCGGCCACCTGGGCCAGCGCACACGCCCAGGTCGTCGCCCCGGAACCGCCGCTGCCGCCGACGACCCCGACCGTCAGCCCGCGCGCCGGCCCCGTGTCGACCACGTCGGTCAGCCGCTCGACCAGCCACCCCTCGGAGCGCGGCAGCTCCGCCACGCTCTCGGCGCCCACCGCCAGGGCCGTGGCGAAGACGGCGTCGGGGCTCGGCCCGATCAGCACCACGAACACCGCGTCACGTCGTGCCGGCGCGACCCTGCCGAGCGGCTCGGCGAGGTCGGCCCCGACGAGCACGAGCGGCGCCTTGGCCCACGCGCGGAGCGCGGCCGGTATGTCGTGGGCGACGTCGGGCGTCGTACCGGCGGCGGCCGACAGGCGCAGCAGCTCGTCGAGCAGGGTCTCGTCGGCGGTGACGAGCAGCGGAGCAGTCATGCGTCCACCGTGCCGTCGCCCACCAGTCGCGACAGCGAACCGGCGATGGCCTGTGGAGCGAGGGCGCGCCGGGTGACGCTGTGCACGATCAGCGGGTCGCCGCGGCCGGCGACACCTACCATGAAGGCATGTCGCCCGGCCGCGGACCCGCAGCAGCACGCAGGTCTGCGGCGTTCTTCGATCTCGACAAGACGATCATCGCCAAGTCCAGCTCGCTGGCCTTCTCCAAGCCGTTCCAGGCCGGCGGCCTGATCACCCGCGGGGCGATGCTGCGCTCGGCGTACGCCCAGTTCGTCTATCTCGTCGGCGGTGCGGACCACGACCAGATGGAGAAGATCCGCGCCTTCATGTCCCAGCTCGTCGAGGGTTGGGACGTCGCCACGGTCCAGGAGATCGTGGCCGAGACGCTGCACCACGTGGTCGACCCGATCGTCTACGACGAGGCCGTCTCCCTGATGGATGAGCACCACCGCGCGGGCCGCGACGTCGTGGTCGTCTCCGCGAGCGGCACCGAGGTGGTCGAGCCGATCGGCGAGATGCTGAACGCCGACCACGTGATCGCCAGCCGGCTCCAGGTCGTCGACGGCAAGTACACCGGCGAGATCGACTACTACGCCTACGCCGACGAGAAGGCACGAGCCATCGAGGCGATGGCCGCCGACCGCGGCTACGACCTCGACGACTGCTTCGCCTACAGCGACTCGATCACCGACGCACCGATGCTCGAGGCGGTCGGCCATCCCCATGCGGTCAACCCCGACCGGGAGCTGCGCAAGCTCGCCGCGAGCAAGGGCTGGCCGGTGCTGCAGTTCACGCGTCCGGTCACGCTACGCAGCCGGATCCCGGTGAAGCCGACGCTCGCCGCCATCACCGTCGGTACGGCGATCACGCTGGGCGGTGCGATCTGGTTCAGCCGTCGCCGTCGGCTCGGCGCCTAGGTCCGGACCGACACGCGCGCCCACCCCTGCCGGGGAAAGTCAAGGGTTGTCCGGCGCCACCCGGCGGCGTACACATGAGGTGAGGACAACTCAAGAGCAACACGCGGACCGGGTACCCACGCGGCGATCCACCCTTCCTACAGGGCGCATGTCATCGGGAAGCTCCCGGGGCTGCCATAGGTAAAAGCACGCTTGGTAGCCGGGTCCGTGTGTGAGCGGCGGCACCCGAGCGATCGGGTGCCGCTCGCACGTCCGCACATGTCCCACCAGCCGCACCCGCCACATCGCACAGCCACTTCCTGCACTTCTCAGGGGTTGCAACGGCCGAGAAGTGCAGGAATCCCCGGCGAACCGGGTATCCCGACAGGACGGCTACCCCCGCAGCGGGCTGGCCTCGGCGCCGGCGGCGTAGGCCTCGGCGGCGTAGAGGAGCCAGGCCTGGAGGCCCGGTCGGCCACCCTCCGCGTAGGCATGCAGGTTCGACTCGTACGCCGGTCGCAGGGCGAGGTGTCCGGCCTCCGGCACCACCAGCGACTTCGCGTCCACCCCGCTGCTGACCAGGACCAGGCGCTCGGCCGCCCTCGCGACGACCCCGTTCGCGGTGGCGAACGGGGCACCGCACACCAGCTCGGCGTGCAGCAGCGCGGCCGTCATCAGCGCCGGCCGCTCCGAGGCGAGGACGCCGAGCGTCTCACGCAGCCGGGCCGCCGACGCGGCGTCACGCGGACGACCGCGTTCGTCGGCGGACACCGAGGCCGAGGCCGCCAGGGCGTGCAGCCGAGCCAGCGCCTGCGCGGGTGAGCGGCCGAACACGGGCACCAGCCCCAGCAGCTCGACCGAGACCCGGAGTGCCCCCTGCGCGACCTCGTCGCCCGTCCCCGCCCGCACGTGGTCGAGGCTCGACCCCGAGCCGTCGAGGACGGCGCTGGCGTGGGCTCCGCGCAGCAGGGACTCGGTGGTCAGGTCCGGCGACGTCTGGCGCAGCCCTCGGTCGCGCAGCATCGTGTCGATCCCGTCGCGGGTGGCGGCGTACGCCGAGCCGACGCCCTCGAGGCGCTCGACCCCTGCCCATCGCTCCACGACCGGCACAGTAGTGAGGGGCATGACACCCGCCCGCCGACGGGTAACCTCGGACGCGATGACCGACGAGACTCCTGACCGGGCGCACTCCTTCGGCGGCGTCGCCGCGGCCTACGAGCGCGGCCGCCCGACGTACCCCGCCGACGCGGTGCAGTGGATGGTCGGCGACCAGCCGTGCAGCGTCCTCGAGCTCGGTGCCGGCACCGGCAAGCTGACCCGGGTCCTCGTCTCGCTCGGCCACGACGTCCACGCCACCGATCCCGACCCCGAGATGCTCGCGATCCTCGAGGAGCAGGTCCCCGGCACCCGCACCGCCGTGGCCAGCGCCGAGGACATCCCGCTCGCTGACCGCTCGGTCGACGCGGTGATCGCCGCGCAGGCCTTCCACTGGTTCGACCTCGACCTGGCCCTGCCGGAGATCGCGCGGGTGCTGCGGCCGGGCGGCCGGCTCGCCCTGGTCTGGAACCAGCGCAACGAGAAGATCCCGTGGGTACGACGCCTCGGTGCGCTGATCGGGACCCAGGAGCAGCTGCGTGACCCCGCCCAGGCGCTGATCTTCAGCGAGCTCTTCGGCTTCGTCGAGGAGCGTGAGTTCAGCCACTGGCAGACCGTCGATCGGAAGACGATCCAGGATCTCGTCCTGTCGCGCTCCAACGTCGCGGTGCTCGACGCCGAGGGCCGGGCCGCCAAGCTGGCCGAGGTGCTCGCGTTCTACGACGACTACGGCCGTGGCATGGACGGCATGCAGCTGCCCTACGTGACGCGCTGCTTCACCGCGACCGTCCTCGACCGGCCCCTCGGCTCGGCCGGAGACGCGGAGAGGAGCGACTCCGGCGAGACCGGGGACGGCGCCGGGAAGGGGCCCGACGACCCTGACGACGAGCTGCTCATCGACTTCCGCTGAGAGCCGTCACACGCCGTTGTCGCGGATGACCCCGGCGTACCAGAGGGCGGAGTCCTTGGGCGTCCGTACCTGCGTCTCCAGGTCGACGTGCACGATCCCGAACCGCTTGTCGTACCCCCATGCCCACTCGAAGTTGTCGAGCAGCGTCCAGACGAAGTAGCCCCGGACGTCGGCCCCGTGCTCGACGGCCTCGTGCACGGCCGCGAGGTGGTCGTGCAGGTAGCCGATGCGGTCGTCGTCGTGGACCGCCCCGTCGATGAGCTCGTCGGGCGCGGCCATGCCGTTCTCGGTCACCCGCATCGGCAGGCCGCAGTCGCGCTGCACGCGCAGCAGCAGGTCGGTGAGACCGGAGGCGACGATCGGCCACCCCATCACCGTGCGGGGGCCGGGGATGTCGACGAAGCGCGCCCGCTGGGTGCCGGGGAAGGACCTCCCGGTGCCGTCCTGGGCCGCCACACGCGCCGGGTTGTAGTAGTTGACCCCGACCGAGTCGAGGGCCGCCCCGATCTCGTCCTCGTCGCCGGGCTTCACGAACTCCCAGTCGGTGAGGTCAGCGGTGGTGGCGAGGAGGTCGGGTGAGTAGCCGCCCCCGAACATCGGGTCGAGGAAGATCCGGTTGGCGATCAGGTCGACGTGCTCGGCCGCCGCCAGGTCGTCCTCGCGTTCGGAGGCGGGCTGGACCTGGTGGATGTTGAGGGTGACCGAGAGGTCGGCGGTCGGGGGCAGCACGCTGCGCAACGCGCTCACCGCTCGTCCGTGGGCGAGGTTGAGGTGGTGGGCGGCCCGGTAGGCGAGCGCGGGCGTCGTACGGCCCGGCGCATGCTCGCCGGTCGCGTAGCCGAGGTACGCCGAGCACCACGGCTCGTTCAGCGTGGTCACCTCCGGCACGCGGTCGCCGAGCTCCTTGCCCATCACCAGCGCGAAGTCGACGAACCGGTCGGGCAGGTCGCGCGACAGCCAGCCGGCCTCGCCACCGGCGTCGAGGGCCTCGGGCAGGTCCCAGTGGTAGAGCGTCATCAACGGCCGGATGCCGCGCTCGAGCATCCCGTCCACGAGCCGCTTGTAGAAGTCGACGCCGGTCTGGTTGACCGAGCGGCCGTCCGGCATGACGCGCGACCAGGCCACCGAGAAGCGGTATGACGCGATGCCGAGCGACCGGATCAGGTCGAGGTCCTCCGGCCAGCGGTGGTAGTGGTCGCAGGCCACGTCGCCGTTGTCGCCGTTGTCGATCGTGCCGGGGCGGTGGGAGAACGTGTCCCAGATGCTGGGGCCACGTCCGTCCTCGGTGACGGCGCCCTCGATCTGGTACGACGCGGCAGCCACGCCCCAGACGAAACCCGAGGGGAAGGAATGCTGTGGGGTGGGTTTCACCCTTTCACCGCCCCGGACATGATGCCGCCGACGATCTGGCGCCCGAGCAGGGCGAACACGATCAGGACCGGCACCGTGCCGTAGAGCGTGCCGGCCATGATGATCGACTGCTGCGGCGCGTAGCCGGTGGCGAGGCTCTGGAACGAGACCTGGATCGTCGGGTTCTGCGAGCTGAGCACGATGATCGGCCAGAAGAAGTCGTTCCATGTCATCAGGAAGGTGAGCATCCCCAGCACGGCCATCGCCGGCCGGACGGCCGGGACCACCACGGCCCAGAACACCCGGATCGGGCTGGCGCCGTCGATCCAGGCTGCCTCGATCAGCTCGTCGGGCACCGCGCTCGCGATGTACTGCCGCATGAAGAAGACCCCGAACGCCGTGCACAGGCTCGGCAGGATCACCGCCTGCAGGTGACCGGCCAGGCCGATCCGCGCCATCAGCATGTAGAGCGGGATCACCCCCATCTGCAGCGGCACCATCATCGTCGCGATGCAGATCCCGAGGAGCAGGGTGGAGCCGCGGAAGCGGAGCTTCGCGAACGCGAAGCCCGCCAGCGTGCAGAGGGCAACCGTGCCGAGGGTCACGGTGCCCGACACGATCAGCGAGTTCACCAGGCCGAGGTTGAGCGGCGCGAGCTCGAGCGCCTTCCGCATGTTGTCCCAGAGCGAGCTGCTCGGTAGCAGCGGCGGGGTGGACGCGGCCATCTCGGCGTTCGTGTGCGAGGCCATCACGATCGTGTAGTAGAGCGGGAAGACGGACACGATCGTGACGAGCGTGATCACGGCGTAGGTGCCCCACGAGCCCTTGAGGACGGCGCCACTTCCGCTGCTCATCGGGCGGTCACCTCCGGAGCTGCGACGGCGATGGCCGGTCCGGTCAGGCGCCGTCCCACCTCGTGGCGCTCGCGTCGCCGCGCCAGCAGCACGTTGATCGACACTGCGGCGACGATGATCAGGAACATGGTCCAGGCGGTGGCCGAGGCGAGGCCGAGCCGGTCGTTCACCCAGCCCTGCTGGTACATCAGCAGGCCCAGCGTCTGGTACTGGTTCGACGTACCGCCGTCGGCCAGACCGTTGTGGTAGAGCAGTGGCTCACCGAAGAGCTGCGCGGCCCCGATCGTGGACACCACGATCGTGAAGAGGATGGTGGGTCGCAGGCCGGGCAGCGTCACGTGTCGGAACTGCGCCCACCGCCCGGCGCCGTCGATGGCCGCGGCCTCGTAGAGGTCGTTGTTGATCGCCTGCATGCCGGCCAGGTAGATCAGGGCGTTGTAGCCCGTCCAGCGCCAGGTCACGATGGTCGAGACCGCGATCTGCGACGGCCACTTGGAACCCTGCCAGTCCACGGCGGGGAGGTGGACCGACGTCAGCGCCCAGTTGATGATGCCGAGCTTCGGGTCGAAGAGCTCGGCGAAGATCACGGTCGCGGCGGCGAGGCTGGTCGCGTAGGGCATCAGGATCGCGACCCGGAAGAAGGTGCGCCCCCGGAGGCGGTAGTTCAGCAGGTGCGCGATACCGAGCGCCATGCACAGCTGAGGGACGGTCGAGATGATCCCGATCGTGATGGTGTTGCGGAAGGCGTTCCAGAAGAACTGGTTGGTGAACAGGTTCCGGTAGTTCTCCAGCCCGATGAAGCTCGACTGGTCGTACGTCGACAGCCGGGTGTCGTGCAGGGAGACCCAGGCGGTGTCGAGCCAGGGGTAGACGCTGAAGGCGAGGAACACCAGGAAGAACGGCAGCACGTAGACGTAGCCGATCCGGCTCCCGGGCAACCTGTGCCGCCGGCGCTCGGAGTCGGCCTTGGCCACCCGGCGTACGCCGGAACGGGTCTGGGACACGACCGTCATGATCACCTTTCGTCGAGAAGACCGCGAGGACCGGGCCGCCGCCTCGCGCAGGAGAGGCGGCGACCCGGTGGTCTCTCAGCCGGTGATCTGCTTGATCTGGTCGAGCGCTGCGTTGAACGCGTCTCCGGGCGAGGTGCCCTTGGTCTCGACGTTGGTCAGCTGCGTAGTGAGCGCCTGCTGGATCTGCGTGTCGTAGAGGCCGATCGGCGGGACCTTCATCTTCGCCGCGATGTCACCGAAGATGGTGCCCACCGGAGCGTTGCTGAAGTACGCGCTCTTCGCGTTCTTCACCGCGGGCGCGGCAGCCGCGTCGGAGTTGGACGGGAAGTGCCCACCATCGGTCCACATCGTGACCTGCTGGTCCTTCGCCGACAGCCACTCGACCAGCGCGATGGCAGCGGCCTGGTTCTTGGCCTTCGTCGGGACCCCGAGCCACGAGCCGCCCCAGTTGGTGGCACCGCCCGGCAGCACCGGCGCGATGTCCCACTTGCCCGCGTAGGCATCGCCGGCCTGACCCTGGATGTAACCCATCATCCACGTGGGGCAGGCGAGGGCAGCGAACGCACCGCTGGAGAACGCCTTGTTCCACGCCGGGGTGAACTGCTGGAGGCCGGCGGTGATGCCGTCCTGGGCGGCCTGGGTGGCATAGCCCCACGCCGTCTTGACGCCGTCGCTGCTCTCGACGTTCGCGTCGCCGTTGCTGTCGGCGTACGCCGTGTCGCCCTGGTAGACGGCGGTGGAGAAGATGCTCGCCGCGCTGTCGACGAAGCTGGAGCCGGACGGCTTGGTCTTCGACGCCTCGTACTGCTTGCCGAAGTTGATGAAGTCGTCCCAGGTGGTCCACTTGGACGCGAGGGTCTTCGGGTCGGACGGCAGTCCGGCCTGCTTCATCAGGTCGCTCCGGTAGCAGATCGCCTCGGGACCGATGTCGGTGCCGAGCCCGACGGTGTTCGTGCCGTCGCTGGTCGTCGCGAGCTGCCACTTCCACGGGTAGAACTCCGCCTTGTCCGCTGCGGAGTTCGGCACGGTGTTCCAGTTGACGAACTGGTCCTTGTGGTTCTGCACGACATCGGCGACGAAGCCGATCTCGATCGCCTGCACGTCATCGAGGCCGCTGCCCGCCGCAAGGCGGGTCTTCAGCCGGGTCCAGTAGTCAGCCGACTGCTCGACGACGTCTTCCTTGATCGTGATGTTCGGGCACACCTTCTTGTAGGCGTCCCAGAGGCCCGCCTCCTTGAACCCGAAGGTGCCGAAGAGGCCGACGGTCACCGTGGTGGGGTCGGTCGTGCCGCAGGGGCCGGAGCCCGCCGTGTCCGCGGTGCTGGCGGATGATCCGTTCCCGCCGCATCCGGCCAGCACGATCGCGCCGGTCGCCGCGAGGGCGACCAGTGACGCCACCGGACGTCGGCGACTCGTGGATGTTCTGCGCATGGGTCCTCCTGAACTGGCCGGGTGGAGGCCGTGGCCTCCGTCTGTGAGAGCGCTCTCACGAGCACTCGCGCTCAGAATGCTGTGGCGGTCGTCACCCTGTCAAGGGCCCAATGACCCCACCGGCAGTTTTTGTCAGGCGGTCCCGCGCAGGACGAGCTCCACCGGCAGCACGGCGGTGCGTTCGACCGGCTGCCCGTCGATCCGGCGCAGCAGCAGCTTCGTCATCGCCGTGCCGAGCTCGGCGATCGGTTGACGGACCGTCGAGAGCGGCGGCTGCTGCTCGGCGGCGGCCGGGATGTCGTCGAAGCCGATCACCGCGACGTCGTCCCCGGGCCTGCGTCCGGCGTCCCGCAGCGCGCGCAGGACACCGAACGCAGCCAGGTCCGAGCCGGCGAAGATCGCATCGAGGTCCGGTCGTCGTTCCAACAGGCGGCGGGTCGCGTCGTACCCACCGCCGGAGGTGAAGTCGCCCACCGAGACCAGGGACTCGTCGTACCCCCGACCCTCGCGCTCGACGGCGGCGCGATAGCCGGCGAGGCGGTCCTGACCGGCGCACATGTCGAGCGGTCCGGTGACCGTCGCGACGTGCTGACGACCAGACGCGAGGAGGTGCGCGGTCGCCAGGGATCCGCCGCCGAGGTTGTCGGCGTCGACGTACCAGAGGCGGCGGCGGCCGCTCAACGGCCGGCCGCTGAGCACGGTCGGGACCCCCAGGTCCTCGAGGCGCTGCGGCAGCTTGTCCTGCCCGTGCAACGACAGCAGGAGTACGCCGTCCACGTGGCCACCGGCGGCGTACGCCAGGAAGCGCGCCTGGTCCTCGGCGCGGGTCATCACCGTGAAGACCAGCTGCAGCCCGGCCTCGGCGACCGTCTCCTGCGCACTGCGCAACATGCCGAGGAAGAACGGGTCGGAGAACATCCGCTCCTCGGTCTCCTCCACGAGGAAAGCGATCGAGTCGCTGCGCCCGGTGACCAGTGAGCGCGCCGCCAGGTTCGGCACGTAGGAGATCGCCTTCGCGGCGTCGAGGACGACGGTGCGGGCGTGCTCGCTGACCTTCTTGTCGCCGCGGAGCACGCGACTGGCCGTCGCCCGGGACACACCAGCACGGGCCGCGACCTCCTCCAGCGTGGGCGCGACGCGCGCACCTTTGCCGGGTCGGGCCTGCGTACTCACGGCGGCAGTGTGGCACGCCGGGAGCGCCCTGCCCATGCCGCGAGACGGCCGGCCGGGCTCCTCGGGTCTCTTGACGTGAAGCAGTCAGGGGCGGAAGGTGAGTGACGGTTCAACCGCCAGCAGCCGCCGGGTCACCCGGGGCACCTCGGGTCGGTCGGCGGTTGCACGATCTCGGAGGCTGCTTTGTCAGACACCACATCCTCGTCGCCAGACACCCACGTGCCGGGCGCCCACATCGCCGACCCGGCGCCCCTGGGCCTGGCGGCTTTCGCCCTCACGACGTTCGTGCTCAGCACCGTCAACGCCGGCTGGCTGCCCGAGACGCTGACGCCGGTGGTCTTCGGCCTCGCCCTGGCCTACGGAGGCATCGCCCAGTTCGCGGCCGGGCTGTGGGAGTTCGCCAAGGGCAACACCTTCGGTGCCACGGCCTTCTGCTCGTACGCCGGGTTCTGGGTGTCCTACTGGTGGCTGACCGGTCACAACGCCGCCCAGCTGCCGGCGGCCGATGCACACAAGGGGATCGGCATGTACCTCCTGGCGTGGGGCATCTTCACCGCCTACATGTCCGTCGCGGCCACGCGGGTGAACCTCGCCGTGCTGACGGTGTTCGTGCTGCTGACGATCACCTTCCTGCTGCTCGCCTGGGGCGAGTTCGCGACGTCGACAGGCATCACCAAGACCGGTGGTTACGCCGGGCTGCTGACCGCGCTGGCCGCGTGGTACGCGTCGTTCGCCGGTGTCACGGCGTTCACCTGGAAACGCCAGATCGCGCCCATCGGGCCGCGTGACTAGTCCACCCATCCAGCCGTCCTTCCTCGCAGCCGGACCAACGCCGATCCAACCCGCCGGACCTAGGCTGGTTCGGACCCGTCCCGGCTGCGAGGGACGCCGAGAGGAGAACCACCGTCGTGAGCGATGAAACCCTGTCCAACCTGCTGCACGAGAACCGCCGATTCGAGCCTCCCGCGGACCTCGCCGCCAACGCCAACGTCAAGGCCGACGCGTACGACGAGGCCGACGCCGACCGTCTCGCGTTCTGGGCGAAGGCCGCCGAGCGGCTGTCGTGGGACACGAAGTGGGAGAAGGTCCTCGACTGGGACAACGCCCCGTTCGCCCAGTGGTACGTCGGCGGCAAGATCAACGCGGCGTACAACTGCGTAGACCGGCACGTCGAGGCCGGGAACGGCGACCGGGTGGCCTACCACTGGGTCGGCGAGCCGGAGGACGACACCCGCGACATCACCTACGCCGAGCTGAAGGACATGGTCTGCCAGGCGGCGAACACGCTGGTCGACCTCGGCGTGAAGACCGGCGACCGGGTCGCGATCTACATGCCGATGATCCCCGAGACCGTGGTCGCGATGCTTGCGTGCGCACGCATCGGAGCGCCACACACCGTCGTCTTCGGTGGTTTCTCCTCCACCGCCCTGCGCGACCGGATCCAGGACTGCGACGCCCGCGTCGTGATCACCTCCGACGGCGGCTACCGGCGCGGAGCGCCGGCTGCCCTGAAGCCGGCCGTCGACGAGGCACTCGAGCAGTGTCCCGACGTGCGCAACGTGCTCGTCGTACGACGGACCGGGCAGGACGTCGCCTGGACCGAGGGACGTGACGTGTGGTGGCACGACGCGGTCGACGGGGCGTCGAAGGAGCAAACGCCCGAGGCGTTCGACTCCGAGCACCCGCTCTACGTCATGTACACCTCCGGCACGACCGGCAAGCCGAAGGGCATCCTGCACACGACGGCCGGCTACCTGGTCGGCACGTCGTACACCCACTGGGCGGTCTTCGATCTCAAGGACGACGACGTCTTCTGGACGGCGGCCGACATCGGCTGGGTGACCGGCCACTCCTACATCGTCTATGCGCCGCTCGCGAACGGCGCCACGTCGGTGATGTACGAGGGCACCCCGGACACGCCGCACAAGGGCCGGTGGTGGGAGATCATCGAGAAGTACAAGATCACCCTGCTCTACTGCGCGCCCACCGTGATCCGCACCTTCATGAAGTGGGGCGCGGACATCCCCGAGAGGTTCGACCTCTCGACGCTGCGGATCATCGGGTCGGTCGGTGAGCCGATCAACCCGGAGGCGTACATCTGGTACCGCGAGACCGTCGGCGGCGGCCGTACCCCGGTCGTGGACACGTGGTGGCAGACCGAGACCGGCATGCACATGATCAGCCCGCTGCCGGGTGTCACCGCCGGCAAGCCGGGCTCGGCGATGAAGGCGCTGCCCGGCGTCACGGCCCTGGTCGTCGACGACGAGGGGAACGCCGTGGAGCCGGGGTCGGGCGGCTACTTGGTGATCACCGAGCCGTGGCCAGCGATGCTGCGCACCATCTGGGGCGACGACGAGCGGTACCGGGACACCTACTGGTCGCGCTTCAAGGGCATGTACTTCGCCGGCGACGGCGCGAAGCTCGACGAGGACGGCGACATCTGGCTGCTGGGACGGGTCGACGACGTGATGAACGTGTCGGGCCACCGGCTCTCGACGACCGAGATCGAGTCGGCGCTGGTGTCGCACCCGAAGGTCGCCGAGGCGGCCGTGGTGGGTGCCAACGACCCCGACACCGGCCAGGCCGTCAACGCGTTCGTGATCCTGCGTGAGTCGGCGATCGGCCCGGGGCAGACGGTGGGCGACGAGCTGATCACCGAGCTGCGCAACCACGTGGCGCACGAGATCGGCCCGATCGCCAAGCCGAAGTCGATCCTCGTCGTCACCGAGCTGCCGAAGACGCGGTCCGGCAAGATCATGCGCCGCCTGCTGCGCGACGTGGCCGAGAAGCGCGACGTCGGCGACGTCACCACCCTCGCCGACTCCGCGGTGATGGACCAGATCAAGAAGGGCATGTCCACCAGCACCGAGGACTGACGTGACCAGGCAGACGTACACGCCGTAGAACGCTGACCCGGCAGACGTCGACGCGGTACGACGGTGACCCGGGAGTTGTTGACCGTCGACCACTGCCGGGTCAGCGCCCCTGGACGTCAACTACTGCCGGGTCAGCGCCTCTGGGCGTCAACTACTGCCCGGTCGGCGCAGGAGGGCGGCACCGGAGAGGGCGGCGAGCACGGAGGCGGCCAGGACCGCGGCCTTCGCCGCTTCGGCGTCGGCGCCGGTGAACGACAGCTCGGCGACCAGCAGGGAGACGGTGAACCCGATCCCGGCCAGGACCGCGACGCCGACCAGCTGTGACCAGGTGAGGTCCTCGTTGAGCTCCGCGTGGGTGAACCTCGTGACCAGGAACGTGCCGCCGAGGACGCCGAGGGGCTTGCCGAGCACGAGTCCGACCAGGACGCCGATCACGATCGGGTCGGTCAGCAGCGATCCCCCGCCCGAGAGCGAGACCCCGGCCGAGACCAGGGCGAAGAACGGGACGGCGACCGTCGCCGAGATCGGTGCCAGGGTGTGCTCCATGGCCTCCGCCGGCGAGTGCTCCTCGCCCGGGTCACGTCGTACGCGCGTCAACAAGCCCAGCAGCACGCCGTCGATGGTCGCGTGCACGCCGCTCTCGTGCATGAACCACCACCCGGCGACCGCGATCACCAGGTACACGGGCCAGGGCCTGAGTCGGCGCCACTGCAGGATCGACCAGACCCCCGCCAGCGCCAGGGAGACGAGCAGGTCGATCGGGTGTACGTCGTCGGTGAACACCAGCGCGATGATCAGGATCACCACGAGGTCGTCGACGACCGCCAGCGTCAGCAGGAACGCCCGCAGGGCGGGGGGCAGGTGGGACCCCACGACGGCCAGCACGGCGAGCGCGAACGCGATGTCGGTGGCCGCCGGGATCGCCCACCCGCCGGTCTGGCCACTGGGGGCGAGCACGTTCACGACCGTGTAGAGCAGCGCGGGTACGGCGACCCCGCACAGCGCGGCGGCCACCGGCACGGCCGCGTCGGCCGGCTTCCGCAGCGAGCCGACCACGAACTCCCGCTTCAGCTCGAGTCCGGCCACGAAGAAGAACAGGGTCAGCGCGCCGTCGGCGCCCCAGTGCTCGAGGTCGAGCGGGCCGAGGTCGAAGGAGATGAACGACTGGTACGACGCGTCCCACGGCGAGTTCGCCCAGACCACCGCGATCACGGCGGCTGCGAGTGCCAGCAGGCCGCCGACCGGTTCGCTCCGCAGGAGGTCGGCGAGGAACCGCGTCTCGCCCACCTCCGGGAGCGGCAGCATGCGGCGTTCGTCTGACACGCGTTGCCCTCCGACGGATCCGGTGCCCGCAGGCACGCCGGCGGATGCTCCGGCTCTCGCCGGTCAGGCTATCGGCGTCCGCACCGCCCGGTGAGAGGCCGGCCCGGCCGTTGTAGGGTCGGCACGACCAGAACGCCCGAGCCAGTCGACCAGGAAGCCCGCAGCCAGATGGCGAACGAACCCGTCAAGGACACCGATCCCACGATCGGCCGGCTCGTCTCCGACGCCACCCGCGACATCTCCACCCTGATCAACAAGGAGATCCAGCTCGCCAAGTCCGAGCTCCAGGTCAGCCTCAAGAACGGCGGCACCGGGATCGGGTTGTTC